>MDTB01052293.1_pt1 | contig 20830 bp, 18 predicted proteins | sample 811161 | NCBI WGS metagenome assembly MDTB01 (sample SAMN05326650, study PRJNA326480) | marine metagenome | isolation source: seawater | place: Mediterranean Sea | collected 2009
CAACGGCAAAACCAAAATCAAATTTATCATCAATCATTGTTTTATATCTATTATCCATTTGCCAAGACTGAGCAGCTCCTTTTGAAATGACTTCGATTACATCTTCCATATTCAATCCAGCTTTCATTCCAAAATTAATTCCTTCAGATAATCCTTGAACTAAGCCTGCAATACAAATTTGATTAACCATTTTTGCTAGTTGTCCACTTCCAGCTTTACCAAGTAATTTCATTTTTTTGCTATAACAATCAATTTTATCTTTTGCTTTATCAAAGTCTGCTTGGTCTCCACCAATCATAACTGTTAGTGCACCATTCTCTGCACCAGCTTGACCACCCGAAACAGGTGCATCCAAAGAACCAAAACCATTTTTTTTTGCATAATCATAAATGTCTCTCGCAATTGTCGCTGAAGCAGTAGTGTTGTCTATATAAACAGATCCTTTTTTAATTGATTTAAAAATACCGTTAGTTCCAAAAGTAACTTCTTTTAAATCATTGTCATTTCCAACACAGGTAAAAATATATTCAGCATCTTTTGCAGCGTCTGAAGGGGTTTCTGCCATTTTACCTTTATATTCTCTTACCCATTTTTCTGCTTTAGATTTTGTTCGATTAAAAACAGTTACATTGTGTCCTGCTTTTGATATATAACCAGCCATTGGATAACCCATGACACCAAGTCCTATAAAAGCCACATTACAAGTCATAATTAAATATGTTTAAAAATTTAAGTTTAAAAGTAATTATTTTTGGTTTTATATTTACATTTTTTTCAAGTTTTGGACAGAGTTATTTTATTGGAATATTTAATTCTAGTATAAGAGAAGACTTGCAGATTTCTCATGGACAATTTGGCACAATCTATGCTTCAGCAACCTTACTTAGTAGCGTTCTTTTAATTTGGGTAGGAAAAAAAATTGATGATATGAATGTTTTAAAATTCTCAATTTTTGTAATAGTTCTACTATCTTTTGCTAGTTATTTTATTTCAACAATTAAATGGGTACCGTTACTTTTTATTGGGATTTTTTTGTTACGATTAAGTGGACAAGGTCTTATGTCCCATACCGCTACAACAACTGTTTCAAGGTATTTTGAAAAAACAAGAGGTAAAGCACTAAGTATTACTTGGCTAGGTTTGTCTGCTGCAGAATTTGTATTACCAGTTTTAATGGTTTTTTTACTAACAATTGTGAGCTGGCGAGAAATTTGGGTAGGCATTGCATTATTAGTCTTAATTACATTACCTTTATTTTCATTTTTACTTATTAAAAATCTAAAACTTGATTCTAGAGAAAACTCAGATGTAAATAAAATTTCTACTAATAATATTAAACAATGGAAAAGATCAGAAGTAATTAAAGATTTTAGATTTTATATCATTGCAATGAATATGTTGGGAATGCCTTCAATAGCTACTGGTGTTTTTGTTTACCAATCATTCATTGTTGCTTCAAAAAATTGGGGACCTTTTATTTTTGCTCAATCATTTATGGTATATTCAATTTTGTCGGTACTTACTTTATCCTTTTCAGGTTTTTTGATTGATAAATTTACTAGCAGAAAACTTTTAATATATATGAATTTACCACTTTTATTAGCTGTTATAGTCTTGATTTTTTTTGATAATCCAATTTCATCTTTTATCCTTTTAGGATTAATAGGTATATCAAATGGTTTTGCTAACGTCCTAGGTTCTTCCACTTGGGCCGAAATATACGGTGTAAAATATATTGGAGGAATAAAGGCAATAACCACTGCGATGATGGTATTTGCAACTGCCACTGGCGCAGCTACTTTTGGTATTTTGATTGATGGAGGTTACTCAATTAAATTTATAGCTTTGGTTAGTGGGTTTTATATTGGTTTTAGTCTATTGTTGCTGTTATTTTTTAGAAAAATAATGGAGCCCACTTATATAAATAGACCTTGATTTTTTTTGTGAGCGCAATATAAACTGGCCCACATGGCAAGAGTAACCGTAGAAGATTGTATTGATAAAGTTGATAGTCCTTATGAGCTAGTTTTGGTAGCAAAGGAAAGAGCCACTCAATTAAATTCAGGGATAGAGCCTACTGTTGAAAGAGATAACGACAAAAATACAGTTGTATCTCTTAGAGAAATTGCTGCAGAGAATATTAAAGTTTCTGATTTAACTGATAGTGCAATATATAAATTAAGAAAACATGTTGAACAGATTGATGATAACTTAGAAGATGATGAGGATGTTGGAGATGATTTTGAAAATTTATATAAAGGTGAAATTTCAAAAAGTGGAACACCAATTTTACCATCTAAAAGAGCCAGAAAAATACCAGAAAAAATTCAAGTTTCTAAAGAGGATTTAGATGAATTGAAATCTTCAAGTGAGCCAAATCTAAATGTAGAAACTGTAGAAGGTGAAGAATCCGATGTTTCATTAGAGGAGTTATCTGATGAAGAAAGTCAAACTACTAGTGAAAACACTGAAGACTCAGACTCTACAAATAAGTAAAAAAATAATATAAAGTTTTGATCATGAATAGGAAAGTTTCTATAGCACCTATGATGGACTGCACTGACCGTCATGAAAGATATTTTTTGAGATTAATAAGTAAAAATGTTCTTCTTTACACAGAAATGATAGTATCTGAAGCTATTAGTAGGGGAGATAAAAAAAAACTATTATCATTTAACATAAATGAAAAGCCTGTAGCTTTACAAATCGGTGGCTCGTCTCCAAAACTTTTAGCCGAAGCAACAAGAGTGGGTGAGGAGTTTGGTTATGATGAAATCAATTTAAATCTTGGTTGCCCAAGTAAAAAAGTTGAAAAAAATAAATTTGGTGCTTGTTTGATGAAAGAGCCAAATCTAGTAGCTGATTGTCTTAGTAAGATGCAATCAGTTAGCAGTTTACCAATAACTATTAAAACTAGAATTGGTTATGATAATACAGAAGACTACGAAAATTTATATAATTTTATTACAGTATTAAAAAATACAGGTATTAAAACTTTTATCATTCATGCTAGAAAAGCTGTACTTGGAAAATTTACTCCAAAACAAAATTTAAATATCCCCCCTTTAAAATATGATTTTGTATATAGATTAAAAGAAGATTTTCCTGATAAAGAAATAATTATCAATGGTGGAATAAGTTCTGTAAATGAAATAAAAAATCATCTTAAAAAAGTTGATGGTGTTATGATAGGCAGAGCCGCATATCACACTCCATATTTACTTGCTGAAATTGAAAAGGAAATCTTTAATAATGAAAATTCACCAAGTAGAGAAAAAGTAATAGAAAAACTATTAGTCTATGTAAAAGAAGAAATTAAAAAAGGAACTAGATTAAATCAAATTATGAGACATACCCTAGGTTTATTTCATGGACAAACCGGGTCTAGTTTTTGGAAAAGATATTTAAGTGAAAATTTATGTGTAAGAGATGCTGATATAAAAAAAATTGATCATATAATGGATAAAGTTAAATTATCTCCACAAGTACGTTCAGTAGGTCAAATTGATTAGCTCTATTTTGTCTAATGAATATTCTTTATTTATTATTTTAATGTTATTAACTGCATTTCCAGTGGGTTTTTTTGCTGGTCTATTTGGAATTGGAGGAGGTTTAATTACCGTTCCCTTTTTATTTTTTATATTTGAAACATTAAATATTGATAAAACTTATATAATGCATTTAGCTGTAGGAACTTCTTTTTCAATAATAATTCCAACATCTATCGTATCTGTTTTAACTCATAGGAAAAATAAGTTGGTAGATACAAATATTATCAAAACTTATGGGATATTTGTAGTGATTGGTGTTTTAATAGGAACAATTTTTGCAGCATTAATGCAAACAAAATCATTAGTATTATTTTTCTCATTAGTCGTATATTTTTTAGGGACTTATTTATTGTTGAATACTGATCAACCTAAAGAATTAAAAAAAAAATTTAATATATTACCTAGAATAATTTTTGGTTTTATATCTGGTTTTGTTTCAGCTCCAATGGGCATAGGAGGAGCAGTTATGAATGTTCCAGTTTTAAAATATTTTGGTTACCCAATTAAAAAGGCCATCGGTAGTGCTGCTGCAATTGGATTTATAATTGCGTTGTTTGGTGCTATTGGATTCTTAATTACTGGTTCATTTTTGAAAGCAAATTTACCTTTAAGTATTGGGTTTATAAATATTCCAGCTTTTTTAATATTTATTCCAATTACAACTATGATGGCTAGGGTAGGAGCAAACACCGTTAACAAAATTGACAAATCAAAGGTTCAAGCTCTATTTGGAATATTTTTATATGTTGTAGGAACTATATTTATTTATAGATATTTGAATTTATAAAAAAAAAGAGGCGGTTTCAGTCTCCCTCTACCGCCCCTTAATCTATTTATATCCGATTCGCTCATATAAATTAAGCACGTTATAATTGTATATAAATATTAAATTTTCCCTGATGCTATTTTTTTTTTAGGATCGTAGAAAGGTTTTTCAACTACCATTGCTTTTATAGTCGAATCAGAAGTTTTGACATCTAAAACATTTCCAATTTTACTCTCTTCAATTGAAACCATTGCTAAAGCTATATTCTTTTTAAGCCTGGGAGAATAAACAGCTGAGGTTACTTTGCCTACTGTTTTACTATCTTTTGTGATTTTCCAAAAAGTAGTATTGGGACTTTTTAATGGTTTAGAATCTAACATCAATCCAACTTGTTTTCTTTTAATACCATTCTCTTTAATTTTCTTTAAAGCCTCTTTTCCAATGAAATCAATATCTGTTTCTAAACTTACTAGACGGTCTAGACCAACTTCGTATGGGTTTGTATTTATATCTGCGTCTGCATGATAAGACAACATTGCACCTTCAATTCGCCTAATAGATGAAGTATGACCAGGTTTCAATCCAAAATTTTTCCCAGCTTCCATTATTTTTTCCCATAATGAATCACCTTTAGAACCATCTCTTAAAAAAATTTCGTATCCTAATTCACTAGACCATCCTGTTCTTGAAATTACTAAAGGAATTCCATCTAATTCTGTTTCTCTAAGCCAATAATATTTTAAATCTAAAACTAAATCTCCAAATAGTTTTTGCATAATTTTACCAGAGTTAGGACCTTGTAATTGAAGTGGCGATACATCTGGTTCAGTAATTTTAACATTTAGTTTTGAATTAATAGCGACTCCTTGGGCCCACAATAAGATATCACTATCACCTAGTGACAACCAAAAATGATTTTCCCCTAATCTTAATAATACTGGGTCATTTAAAATTCCACCTTCTTTATTGGTTATTAGAACATATTTACATTGGCCAATGGCAAGCTTTGTAAGATCTCTTGGAGTTAGTAATTGAACAAATTTGTAAGCATCTGGGCCAGTTATTTCCACTTGTCTTTCAACCGCTACGTCACAAAGAATAGCTTCGTTAATTAGATTATGAAAATTTTGTTCAGGACTACCAAAGTCACGAGGAATGTACATGTGATTATAAACTGAAAAACCAGTAGCACCCCATCTAACAGTTGCATCAAAGAAAGGAGATTTACGTATTTGAGTTCCAAAACCAAAATTTTTTTTATCTTGCATCAAAGGTTTGTATCAAACTTATATAGTTTCTAAAGGTTAAATTTTTTGGTCGTATTGACCAATTTTTCCAGTTTTCTGAAGTAAATCGTCAATAAACTTAAAAATCATTTTTTTTCTTTCCTCAGATGTTGGGCTTTCAGTAACAACAACTAATGAAGGTTTGTTGGATGAAGCTCTTATTAATCCCCATGAGCCATCTTCAAATGAAAATCTTATACCATTTACTGTTAAAACTTCTTTAATTTCTTGTCCGTCAATTTTATTTTTATTTTTTTTAATTTCTTGTATTTGTTTAACCAAGCTCTCTACAACTTCATATTTTTCATTATCTTTACAATATGGTGCCATAGTAGGAGATTGGTATGTAGTAGGTAATTCTTTTATAATTTCACTAATTTTTTTATTTTGACTTTCAAGTAAGTGGCAAACTTGTATAGCTGAGTTAATTCCATCATCATAACCATATCCTAATGGCTTATTGAAAAAGAAATGACCACTTTTTTCAAAACCAGCTAGAGCTTGTTCAATATTTACTTTTCTTTTAATATGGGAATGACCAGTTTTCCAATATATTGTTTTACATTTATTATTTAATAAAATTTCATCTGTATTATATAATCCTGTTGATTTAACATCTACAACAAATTTAGAACCTTTGTGTTTTGATGATAAATTTCTAGCAATTATTAAACCTATTTTATCTGAAAAAATTTCATTGCCTTCATTATCTATAACACCACAACGATCACCATCTCCATCAAAACCAAAACCTATATCAGCATTATTTTCTTTAACTACGTTGCTAATTGCTTTTAACATTTCCATATCTTCAGGATTTGGATTATATTTTGGAAAAGTCCAATCTAGTTTACAGTCAAGCTCAATAACTTCACAACCAATTCCTCTCAATATATCTGGAGCAAATACTCCTGCAGTACCGTTACCACAAGCAACTACTGCTTTAATCTTTTTATTAATCTTGTTATTTTTAATCAAATCATCTTTATAAACTTTTTGGAAATCTTTAATTTCTTTTTCTTTTCCAATTCCTTCAATGAATTTATGATTTAAAGTAATTTGTTTCAATTCACTCATTTCTTCTGGCGCATGTGTTAATCCCTTTTTGATTCCCATTTTAACACCTGTCCAACCATTTTCATTATGGCTTGCTGTTACCATTGCAACAGCATCTGCATTTAATTTAAATTGAGCAAAATAGACCATTGGAGATAAAGATAAACCAATGTCTTCAATAAAACACCCCGTTGAAATTATTCCTTTTTTTAGCGCTGTTTTAATTTCTTCACTGTAAGATCTATAATCGTGACCAACAATTATCCTTGGATTATTTTTTTTTGTATGATTTATTATTTGGGTTCCTAAACCTTTTCCAAGAATTTCAATTCCCATTAGGTTTATGTTTTCTTTATACAACCATCGGGCGTCATATTCTCTAAATCCATAAGGGTCTATTTTTATATTTGAAGTCATTCTTTATGTTTCTTACATTTATTTTGATTTTTTTATTGATTTTTTTTTAAAATGTTCTATAAATGTTCTATTGATTTACTGATTATATAGTATATTAACGTATCTTACATACAACATGTAGTTGTTTGTGCAAATACTAACTTTAATAATTTAAAAAAAATGAACAAAATTCTATCTCAGGCATTAAAGAAAGCTGTCTCCGAATATACCCTAGAAAAGATTGAAATTAACAAGGAAAAAAGGCCTGATTTATTTTCACTAAGCAACCAAACAGAATTATTTCAAAATGCTAAAGGTATTACAGTTAAATTAGATAGGGCACGAGATTCTAATCTAACAGATTTTGGAAAAGCAACTTTAAGTGATCGATACTTAGGAGAAAATGAATCTTATCAAGATTTGTTTGCAAGAGTAGCTAGTCATTACGCAGATGATAATTTGCATGCTCAAAGACTTTATAACTATATTAGTAATTTATGGTTTATGCCAGCAACACCAGTTTTATCAAATGGTGGAACAAAAAGAGGTTTACCTATCTCTTGTTTTTTAAATGAAGCTAGTGACAGTTTAAATGGAATTTTAGATCTTTGGAGTGAAAATGTTTGGTTAGCTGCAAGAGGCGGTGGTATTGGAAGTTACTGGGGAAATCTTAGATCTATTGGAGAAAAGATTGGAAGAGTTGGTAAAACTTCTGGAATCATTCCTTTTATTAAAGTTATGGACTCTCTTACAATGGCCATTAGTCAAGGTTCACTTAGAAGAGGTTCAGCAGCTTGTTATTTGCCAATTGATCATCCTGAAATTGAAGAATTTATTGAAATGAGAAGACCAACTGGAGGAGATCCTAATAGAAAATCTTTAAATCTTCATCATGGTGTTTTAGTTTCAGATGCATTTATGAGAGCTGTTGAATTAGATGAGCAATGGGCTCTAAAGAGTCCAAAAAATGGAACAGTTCAAGCATCAGTGTCTGCAAGAAATTTATGGATTAGATTATTAACTGCAAGAATTGAAACAGGTGAACCTTATATTATATTTATTGATACTGTTAATAGAATGATTCCACAACACCATAAACTTGCAGGCTTAACAGTTAAAACTTCAAATTTATGTAGTGAAATTACTTTACCTACTGGAATAGATAAAGAAGGAAGAGATAGAACAGCCGTATGTTGTTTGTCTTCTTTAAATGTGGAAAAATATGATGAGTGGAAAAATGATGAAAATTTTATTGGAGATGTAATGAGATTTTTAGATAATGTTCTAACAGATTTTATTGAAAATGCTCCTGATCAATTTAGTGATGCTACTTATTCTGCTTTAAAAGAAAGAAGTGTTGGTTTAGGTGTAATGGGTTTGCATTCTTTTTTTCAAAAGAAAAAGATACCATTAGAATCAGTGATGAGCAAAGCTTGGAATAAAAAAATATTTGAACGTATTCAAACTCATGTAGATAAAGCTTCTAAAGATTTAGCAGAAGAGAGAGGGCCATGTCCAGATGCAGCTGAATACGGTTTTAAAGAAAGATTTTCAAATAAAACAGCAATAGCTCCAACAGCTTCAATTTCAATTATTTGTGGAGGGACTTCACCAGGCGTAGAACCTATTGCAGCTAATAGCTATACTCATAAAACTTTATCTGGCTCTTTTAATGTAAAAAATAAATACTTAAAAGAATTATTAGCAAAACATAATAAAGATGATGATGAGACTTGGTCTAGCATTACAACTAATCAAGGATCGGTATCTCATCTTGATTTTTTGACACAGGAAGATAAAGACGTATTTAAAACAGCTTTTGAACTTGACCAAAGATGGTTAGTAGATTTAAGTGCAGATAGAACTCCACATATATCTCAAGCTCAATCTATAAATTTATTTTTACCAGCAGATGTACATAAGAGAGATTTACATCAAATTCATTTCCAGGCATGGAAAAAAGGATTGAAAAGCCTTTATTATTGCAGATCAAAATCAATACAACGTGCTGAAAATGTTAATGATGCAAATTCTACAGACATTACAGCAAATGTGTACAAATCAAAAAAACAACAAGACAATCAACCAGAATATGAGGAGTGTTTATCATGTCAGTAGTAAAAAAAGTCAATTCAGAAATTATACAACCAAAAAAAATGGGTCTTCTAGTAGAGAACCCAGTTTACAAACCATTCAGATATCCATGGTGTTATGATGCTTGGTTAACCCAACAAAGAATCCATTGGTTGCCTGAGGAAGTTCCATTGGGTGATGATGTTAGGGATTGGCAAAAAAACCTATCACAAGCTGAAAAAAATCTATTAACGCAAATTTTTAGATTTTTTACTCAAGCAGATGTTGAGGTCAATAATTGTTATCTAAGACATTACACAACTGTGTTTAAACCAACTGAAGTATTAATGATGATGACTGCTTTTGCTGCAATGGAAACAGTTCATATAGCAGCTTATTCACATTTGCTTGATACAATAGGAATGCCTGAGTCAGAATATTCTGCATTTATGAAGTATAAAGAAATGAAAGACAAATATGATTATATGCAAAATTTTAATGTTAATTCAAAAGAAGATATTGCAAAAACTGTAGCTGTATTTAGTGCTTTTACTGAAGGTTTGCAATTATTCGCAAGTTTTGCAATTTTATTAAATTTTCCAAGACATAATAAGATGAAAGGCATGGGCCAAATTGTAACTTGGTCAGTAAGAGATGAAACTTTGCATTGTAACTCAATGATAAGATTGTTTAAGGAATTTATAAATGAAAATCCTCAAATATGGACTCCACAACTAAAGAAAGAACTATACGAAGCTTGCAGAACTATAATTGAGCATGAAGATGCTTTTATAGATTTAGCATTTGAAATGGGTCCAATGGAAGGTCTTACAGCTCAAGAGGTTAAGGAATATATTAGGTTTATAGGCAATAGAAGACTAGTCCAATTAGGTTTAGAGCCAATTTATAAAGTTGATAAAAACCCATTAACTTGGCTAGACACAATGTTGAATGCTGTGGAACATATGAATTTTTTCGAAGGAAGAGCTACCGAGTATTCTAAAGCATCAACCCAAGGAAATTGGACAGAGGCATTTTCTTAAAATTATTAATTTAAAATCTTAGATAGATTTTTATAAATATAGATACTAATTTTTTCAGTTCCTTTTCTATTAAGATGAACACCGTCATAGAAATCACTATATTCAAAATTAATATCTTTAGCAGCATTGAAACATGTTAGATTATTATTTTTACAATGATCCATTATAGTATTGGCTATAATGAATAGTTTATCACTCATACCATAACCGGATGTTTGGGTTATGTATATAATTTTAGAATTATTTTCAAGAACTCGATCAGTAAGATCTTTTAAATATTTATTATAAATACCTTTATAATTAAATTGATCTTTTTTATTTAACATTTCTGAGTAATTAACAAAATCATTATTATTTCTTTCTGAATAAACGAATGATTTTTCATTTACATGATTAGCACCTTTTTTAAACCCGAATTTTAAATATAAAATTGACTTTGTTTTTCTAAATTGTTTATAAAAAAAAGAGTTAGATTCTAAATATTCTCTTATACGACCTTCAAGAGAAGATTCAATTAATTGGTCTACAGGTCTTTTTTTATTGTCTTCAAGAATATAGCGATCGTTTAATCCAATGAAAAAAATGTAGTATTCTGGCCTAAAATTATCAATTTTATTATACCAAAGATCAAAGCTATTTATATGACCAACAATTGATATTCCATCCACACCACTATTTACAATATTTATTTTATCAAATCTTTTTTGTATTAAACCAACTATTGTTTCATCATAATTTAAAAATTTTTGATTTATTGTAGATCCTCCTGCAAAAACTATATCAACTTCATTAGGTTTGATATTTTTTTCTTTCACTCTAAATCCAAGGTTATCTCTTATATATTTTGACTGACCTTTATGATTTTTGAAATCAAAATTATATACTCTATTGATATTTCTTTCAGAAGATAACCTAAGATTAAAATTATTTTTAAACCAAGATCCAAAAATTATCTCTATTATTATTAAAACAATAAAAAAAATTAATGTGTTTATTAAAATAAGCTTTAATGTTTCAAATATTTTTATCAATTTTATCTGTAGTTTAAACTAAGGACTTTTCTATGTTGGCTACCCTTATATTTTGCTAATGGTCTAATTAATTTATTAGCTGCATGTTGCTCCATGATATGAGCAGACCAACCAGTTATTCTTGATAAAACAAAAATAGGAGTAAAAAAATCTGTATCAAATCCCATCAAATGATAAGTCGGACCAGTAGGGTAGTCTACATTTGGGTGAATATTCTTTCTTTCAATCATTACTTTTTCAACTATGTCATATATCTTTTCAAAAGTTTTATCCTTTTTGATTTTGGAAACTTTTTTAAAATATTCTCTCATAGTAGGCACTCGAGAGTCCCCATTTTTATAAACACGGTGACCAAAACCCATGATTACTTGTTTATTGTCTAAAGCTTTATTAATCCACTTAAGTGCTCGTTCAGGTTTCTTTATTTTTTTCATCATTTGCATTACCTCTTCATTAGCTCCACCATGAAGTGGTCCTTTTAAGCTTGCAATTGCTCCAGTTATAGCTCCATGAATATCTGAAAGACTACTTGTGATTGTTCTTGCTGTAAATGTTGAAACATTAAAACTATGTTCCGCGTAAAGTATTAAAGACACATCAAAAGCTTTAACTATATCTTTGTTTGGAACTTTTCCAAAACACATGTAAAAAAAATTTTCTGCAAATGAAAGTTTTTTTTTGGGAGAAATCATTTTTTTACCATTTCTTAATCTATAAAATAAAGCTAAAGCAGTTGGCATTTTCGAAAGAATTCTCATAGTTTTATTCAAGTTTGCTTTTTGAGAATTGTCTGAAGTTTGTTTATCTTCAAGCCCCATTACACTCACTGCAGTTCTCGCAACATCCATAGGATGAGCTTTTTTTGGCATTTGTTTAAGAATACTAATTAAATTTTTTGAAAGAGTTCTTTCATTCTTTTCTTGTTTTTCAAATTCTTTTAATTGTTTCTTATTAGGTAAATCCCCATTTAAAATTAAATAAGCAACTTCCTCAAAATTACATCTGGCACATAAATCTTGTGCGGCATAACCTCTGTAAGTAAGAGAATTAATTTCCGGCATAACTTTTGAAACCTCAGTTTCATCCACAACAATGCCTAGCAATCCTTTTTTTACATCTTCACTCATTAATCATGACCATCAGTACTAAAATTATAAATTTTTTCGTCTAACTCATTATATTTTTCATATTCAACGAGCTCATATAATCTTTTTCTAGTTTGCATTTTATCTATGATATTATTTTGGTGTCCATTTGCATAAATGTCTCGTAATCCATCTTCCACATTTTTCATTGCTAATCTTTGAGTGGTCACAGGATAAATAACAATATTGTAACCTAAATCTTCCAATTCTTTGTAATTGAAAAGCTTAGATTTACCAAATTCCGTCATATTAGCTAATAGATAAGATTTTAGTTCTTTTCTAACTTTTTCAAAATCTTTTTCACTTTCCAGAGCCTCTGGAAAAATTATTTCTGCTCCAGCATCTATATAAGCCTTACATCTATCAATCATTTTTTCTAATCCTTCTACACTTTTTGCATCGGATCTCGCAATAATTTTAAAATTTTCATCTTTTTTTGAATCTACACATTCTTTAATTTTTTTTACCATTTCATTTTTTGAAATTAATTCTTTATTATCTAAGTGCCCACATCTTTTACGTTCAACTTGATCTTCTAAATGTACTGCGCTAATTCCAAATTCTTCAAATGTTTCGATTGTTTTTTTACAAGATTTAAAACCAGTATCTATATCAACTATTGTAGGTAAGTTTGTGACTCTTGAGATAAGATAAGATCTAGTACTTACATCTTCAAGTGTGGTTAAACCTATATCGGGGTAACCTAAATCATTAGCCATCACTCCACCTGAAACATAAACTGCATCATATCCAATTTCTTCAATTAGTTTTGCAGTTAAAGGATTATAGGCTCCAGGAACTCTTAAAATTTTGTTTGTTTTAAGTTTATTTACAAAATCTAATCTTTTTTGATTTGGTTTTTTTTTAACAAAATGCATTAAAAGATTCCTTTTTTTTTATTTTTCTTTATTTTATTTTTCTTAACCTGAATATTTAGTCTGTTTAATTGACCAGATTTTAATTTTTTTAAGTTTTGAACAGTTTTTAAAAATCTTAAACTTTCTTTTTTTTGTAAAATATTTTCTGTAAGTGTTAAAAATTTTTTAATGTAATCTTTTCTTTTAAATGGTCGAGCACCATAAGGATGTGCATCTGCTCTTTCGAGTTGTTCTATTACTTTTTTTCCATTATTCATTGTAACAATTACTTTGGCACCAAAAGATTTATCTCTTGGATCAGGATCATGATATTTTTTTGTCCATTTTTTATCTTCATAAGTCTTAATAGATTTCCAAATTTTTATTGTACTTTTTTTATTAGCTCTTTTTTTAGTATATGATTTAACATGATGCCAATCAGCATCTTCTAGCGCAACTGCAAAAATATACATAATAGAATGATCCAAAGTTTCTCTACTTGCTTTAGGATCCATTTTTTGTGGATCATTTGCTCCTGTCCCAATTACAAAATGAGTATGATGACTTGTGTAAATATCAATTTTTTTAATTTGACCAAGATTACTAATTTTTTTATTAAGTTTTTTTGCGATATCTATAAGTGCTTGTGACTGATATTCAGCTGAGTATTCTTTAGTATAAGTTTCTAATATTGCTTTTTTACTCTCTCCTTTTTTAGGAAGAGGAACATTATATATTGCTTTTTTTCCATCTAAAATTCTAGCTATAACACTATCTTCACCTTCATAAATTGGACTTGGTGCACCTTCTCCTCTCATAGCTCTATCAACCGCTTCAATGGCAAGCTTACCTGCATGAGCTGGAGCGTAGGCCTTCCAACTTGAAATTTCACCTTTTCTAGATTGTCTTGTTGATACTGTAGTATGCAAAGCTTGTTGGATTGCTTGATAAATTGTTTCAGTTTTTAATTTTAACATTGCTCCTAAGCCAGCCGCAACACTTGGTCCTAAATGAGCAATATGATCTATTTTATGTTTATGTAAACAAATACCCTTAACTAAATTAACCTGCACTTCATAAGCTGTAATTATTCCTCTTAGAAGATCTAAACCACTTTTTTTATTTTGTTGAGCAACACTAATAAGGGGAGGAATGTTGTCACCTGGGTGACTATAGTCTGCTGCTAAAAATGTATCATGAAAATCAAGCTCTCTCACAGCAGTACCATTTGACCAAGCAGCCCATTCACAATCAAACCTTAATTTTGAATTAATTCCAAATAAAGTAGCACCATTTTTTTTTGGATGTCTAATCGCCATTTCTCTTGAAGAAACTACAGGTTTTCTATTTAATGATGCCATTGCAACAGAAGCGTTATCAATAATTCTATTAATTACCATTTCAACTGACTGATTATTTAATTTTGCATTATCACTTGCTATTTCAGCAATTTTCCATGCAAGTTGTTTACTCTTTGGTAGATGAATTTTTGATGGGTAAACTTTTATCTTATGTGTAATCAAAATTTCTCCTAAAATTTTTTTATATAGTAATAATAAGTTATTTTTCTATTACAATCATAATCGCAGTTATTAAAAGTAATATTGCTAAAAAATACTCTACTATTGCTTTTTTTTTATTATTTTTAATTAAATTTTTAATACCCGCTCCAAATGCAGCCCAAGGAGAAATAGATAAAGGGCAAATTATTAAGGCAGTAATTGCAATATAGAGTATTGAAATAATTAAATTATCATCTTCTGGAAGAAAACCAGAGGCAACCATTGAAGATATTGTCCATGCTTTTGGGTTAACTATTTGAAATAAAGCTGCTTCGTAAAATTTTAATGGTCTTGAATTATCTTCTTTTATTGCGCTAAAAGAACCAATAATTTTATAACCTAAATATAATAAATAGATAGCACAAATTATTTTAAGAATTTTTTGTAACTCAGGATATATTTGGAAAATTTTTCCTAGACCAAGACAAACTAATATAACTTGTAAAACATGTCCAATAGTAATGCCAGACATGTGTGGAATAGTTTTACTAAATCCAAACTTAATCCCAGAAGTTAATACCATTGCGTTATTTGGACCAGGGGTAACATACATTACAAAATAGAAGCTTATTAAAGCTATTAATAAATTTAGATCAATCATTTATATAATTAATAATTATTTTTTCTAATCCAATAAAATCTTTTATTAAATGACTGTGATAAATTTCATTACTTTTTTTTTCAGTATATCCATTTTCAACTAATATCATTGGTATAGCAGCATCTTTTGAAGCTTTGGCATCTGTTTCGCTATCACCTATCATTAAAGTTTTTTTAATATCACCATTTAAAATTTCAATTATACTTGTTAAATGCCTCGGATCAGGTTTACAAAAATTAAAAGTATTTGATCCTGCTACGTACTCAAAATAATCATAAATTCCAATTTTTTTCAAAAGGTCAATTGCTAGATGTTCTTGTTTATTTGTGCACACAGCCATAGAAATATTTTCTTTTTTACACCAGACAAGAAAATCTTTTACACCATTATTAAGTGTACTTTCTTTGACAATATTTTGTGCATAGAAATTGATAAATTCTTTCACCATCTTATCAGTTATTTTTTTATCTTTTATTTGAGAAAATTCTTTTTTTGCTTGACCCCAAACAGATCTACCTATTAAAGACTTTGCTCCTTTTCCAACTAATTGTCTAATGTCATCTGTTGATTTTGTTTTGTAACCAAATTTTTTCATTACATGATTATGAGCATTCATTAGATCTGGAGCTGTATCAACTAAAGTACCGTCTAGATCAAATAAAATTGTATATTTTTGAGTCATTTTTAAAGTATTTTTAAGAAATATTTTGTGAATTAAGGTTACGTTACACATACTATAAAGATTTTTCTAGATGAAACAAATAAATTCACAAATAATTCAAGAAAAATTTAGAAATAAATTTATTAAGAATGGAGTAAAAATGTTGGGCCCAGAAACTATTTTTTTTTCAAAAGATACTAGAATTGGAAAAAATGTAATTATAGAACCTTATGTAGTTTTTGGTCCTAAGGTTAGGATAGGGAATAATGTAAAAATAAACTCATTTTCATATTTAGAAAACTGTAAAATAGAAAATGAAGTTACAATAGGACCTTATGCTAGAATTAGACCAGGCACTATTTTAAAGAAGGGTTCAAGAATTGGTAATTTTGTAGAAGTTAAAAAAAGTGTAGTAGGAGAAAAATCAAAAATTAATCACTTATCATATATAGGCGATAGTTTATTAGGTAGCTCAGTTAATATTGGAGCTGGAACAATTACTTGTAATTATGATGGCATTAAGAAAAATAAAACTAAAATTAAAAATAATGTTTTTATTGGATCAAATTCATCTTTAGTTGCTCCTATTACTATAAATGAAAATAGTTATGTCGGAGCTGGCTCTGTGATTACAAAAAATGTTAAGAAAAAATCATTAGCATTAACCAGATCAGAACAAATAAATATCAATAATTACAAAAAAAAAAGATAATAATTTATGTGTGGTATAATAGGTATTACAAGCAATAAACCAGTTTCTTCAGCGATTATTAATTCACTTAAGAAGCTCGAATATAGAGGATATGATTCTGCTGGTATAGCAACCTTATCAAATGGTTTTATAAATGAGATAAAGTCGGAAGGTAGAGTTGATAATTTAGAAAAAAATTTAATTAATAAAAAAATTGAAGGCAATATAGGAATAGGCCATGTTAGATGGGCAACACATGGAATACCCAGTACAATAAATGCCCATCCACATTCTTCAGAAACAGTTTCAGTTGTACATAATGGTATTATTGAAAACTCTACGAAATTAAAAGAATATTTAATTTCAAGAGGTCATATATTTAAATCTCAGACAGATACCGAAGTTATAGTTCATCTAATTACAGAATATTTAAAAGAAAATGATTTAAAAGAATCTATTTTAAAAATGTTAGGAAAACTTCAAGGAAGTTTTGCGCTTGGGATTATTTTTAAAGATCAACCAGATTTAATAATTGGAGCAAGAAGGGGATCTCCTTTAGCAGTTGGTTATGGACCAAATGAAAACTATTTAGGATCAGACTCTTATGCTCTTAAATCTATGACAAATAAGATATCTTATCTGAATGATGGTGAATTTTGTATTATAAAAAAAAACCAAGTTGAGTTTTTTGATGAAAAAGGAAAAAAGATTAATAAAAAAGTTTTAGAATTATCATCTGACGAAAAAAACTATGATAAAGGTGACTATAAGCATTTTATGGCAAAAGAGATTGAAGAACAACCATTAACAATTAAGAACTGTGTAAAAGAATATATAGACAATATAAATAACGACATTAATATTTATAATTTCCCATGGAAAAAAGAAGAAATAAACTCTTTAACATTGATAGGTTGTGGAACTGCATATAACTCATGTCTTACAGCCAAATATTGGTTTGATGAAATGACTAATTTAGATGTTAATGTGGATGTAGCGTCTGAGTTTAGATATAGAAAAAATAAATTTAAGAAAGATAATTTATATATTTTTGTATCTCAATCTGGAGAGACGGCTGACACTTATGCTGCTTTAGATTTATGTAACAAAAATAAGATGAAAACAGCTAGTATTGTTAATGTAATTGAAAGTTCTATAGCTAGAGACTCAAATTTTGTTTTGCCAATTCATTGTGGACCTGAAATAGGAGTTGCATCTACAAAAGCTTTTCTTGGACAAATGCTTGTTCTTTATATATTGGTTCTAAAATTATCTTTTTTAAGAGAAGAATTAAAAAAAGATATTTATATACAAAAAATTAAATCCTTAAAACAATTACCTGATCTAGTTGAAAAAACTATAATGAGTCAGAATAAGATTCAATTAGTAGCTAACACTTTTGCTGAAGCTAAAGGTTCTATGTTTTTAGGAAGAGGCTTATCTTATCCAATTGCATTAGAGGGTGCACTAAAATTGAAAGAACTTTCTTACACCCATGCAGAAGGATATCCTGCTGGAGAAATGAAACATGGTCCTTTAGCTTTAATAGAAAATGGTATGCCAGTTGTAGTTCTAGCTCCAAGAGATAGTTATTACTCAAAAATAACATCAAACATGCAAGAAGTTATTGCAAGAGGTGCAAAAGTTTTATTAATTACAAATAAGAATAAAGACGATGTAGTTTCAGAAAATATATGGGAAACTATAGAAGTCGAAGACACAAATGTTGATTTGCTTCCTTTCTTATTAACTATTCCTTTACAAAAATTAGCTTATTATTCTGCACTAAAAAAAGGCTATGATATTGATAAACCAAGAAATCTAGCCAAATCTGTTACAGTAGAATAAATTATAATTTAAAAATAATTTTACTTTTTAGGATTTCAGATATATTACATCCTTGAGTTGAAAATGAAAAATTGGAAAATAAATAGTTGGAAAAATTATCCTGTTAAACATATTCCAGAATATCCCAATAAAAAGGATCTGGATATGGTTCTAGGCAAGATTAAAAATTTTCCACCTTTAGTTTTTGCTGGTGAAACTAGACACTTAAAGAACCAATTAGCTGAAGTGGTAGATGGAAAAGCATTTTTACTGCAAGGAGGAGATTGTGCAGAAAGTTTTGCTGAATTTAATCCAGACAACATTAGAGATACATTTAAATTGATTTTGCAAATGTCATTAGTGCTAACATATTCGGCTTCATTACCAGTTGTAAAGCTTGGAAGAATAGCTGGGCAATTTTCTAAACCAAGAAGCTCACCAACTGAAACAAAGGATGGAGTAGATCTCCCTAGTTATTTAGGAGATAATATTAATGGTATAGAGTTTAACGAAAAGGCAAGAATTCCTGATCCAAAAAGATTATTTAAAGCTTATTCTCAGTCAGCTTCTACTTTAAATCTTATTAGAGCTTTTTCTCATGGAGGATTTGCTGATTTAAAGATGGTCCATACATGGAATTTAGGTTTTATTAAAAAAAGTCCAGAGGCAAAAAAATTTAAAGAATTAGAAGACAAGATAGCAGATGCTTTAGCATTTATGGACGCATGTGGAATTAATTCTGATTTCAATAGAAGATTAAAAACTGTAAATTTTTGGACTTCTCATGAAGCTTTACTTTTACCTTTTGAACAAGCTATGACTAGAGTTGACTCTACAACTGGTGAATACCATGATACTTCAGCTCACTTTGTATGGATAGGAGATAGAACAAGACAGTTGGATGGTGGCCATGTAGAATTTTGTAGAGGAATAAAAAATCCAATTGGAATTAAGTGTGGACCAACATTAAAAGCTGATGATTTAATTAATTTATGTAATAAGATCAATCCAGAAAATGAAAAAGGTAAAATTACTTTAATTTCTAGATTTGGACATGAAAATGTGGGCAAGTTTTTACCAAAACTAATTAGAGCAATTAAAAAAGAAGGATTAAATGTAATCTGGTCGTGTGATCCAATGCACGGTAACACAATTAAATCTACAACTGGATATAAGACCCGTCCGTTTAACAATGTCGTTAAAGAAGTTAAGAATGTTTTTGCGTGTCATCAAAGTGAAGGTAGTTATGCTGGAGGTTTACACATTGAGATGACTGGTCAAAATGTAACAGAGTGTACAGGAGGTGCTCAGAAGATTTCTGATAGAGATTTATCTCATAGATATCATACACACTGTGATCCAAGACTAAATGCTAATCAAGCATTAGAAATGGCATTTTTGATTTCTGATGAGATTAAAAAGAACAGTCTTTACTCAAAAAACAATATTAAAGCGGCATCTTAAACAATTGTATTAAATACAATTTTGTTTAATTTAATCATTATGGATCCATCTAAAAAAGTAAATTTTATAAGCAACTGGATAAAAGACTATGTCAATAATATGCCTAATAAAGCAGAGTCTTTAGTTATTGGAATCTCTGGAGGTATTGATTCATCAGTATCAAGCACCTTAAGTGCTATGACAGGATTAAAAACTGTTGTTTTATCAATGCCTATTAACCAAATAAAGTATCAACACGATTTAAGCCTAAAGCATCAAGAATGGCTGCTTAAAAATTTTAAAAATGTCCAAGCTCATACAATTAATTTAGACAATTTGTTTAATAGCTTTAAATCTACCTTATCAAATTTTAATAATGAGCATGGAATGGCTAATTCAAGAGCAAGATTAAGAATGACCACTCTTTATCAAGTGGCAGCATTTAATAAAGGCATTGTTGTTGGAACCGGAAACAAAGTTGAAGATTTTGGAGTTGGTTTTTATACTAAATATGGAGATGGTGGAGTAGATATATCACCTATTGCAGATTGTAATAAAACTGAAGTTTGGGAGTTAGGTAAAGAATTGAAAATTTTAGATGAAATAATAAATGCAGAACCAACGGATGGATTATGGGATGATGGTAGAACCGACACAGGTCAACTAGGTTTAAAATATAATGAATTAGAAGAAGCCATGATGAATCCTAGTTCTAAAAATAGAGAAAAATACGAAAAAATAAGAAAATTAAACTTACATAAAATGGAATCAATTCCAGTTTGTAAGATTCCCAACTAATCAATTAGATTAACAAATCTAAAATTAAAGTATATTTCTATAA
>MDTB01101862.1_pt1 | contig 20830 bp, 20 predicted proteins | sample 811161 | NCBI WGS metagenome assembly MDTB01 (sample SAMN05326650, study PRJNA326480) | marine metagenome | isolation source: seawater | place: Mediterranean Sea | collected 2009
CCGCCCAGAAAATGAAGCGGATTGAACCGGAAATTAATAAAGAGGTAGCTGCATGGATTTGTGAGTATTTTGGTTCAGGCAACGCAGCGCATTTGACCGAGGACCAAATCCCTAAAATCAAAGATGCTCAAGAAGTTCAAGAACTTGGCATCTTGAAACTCGGCTATAACCGTGTGCTAAAGCAGTTACACCAATGAATTTGGTGGAAAAAATTTTGGTAGCACGGTTAGCGATATTGGTCGGAATGTTTAGGTTCCAAATTAGTTGGGCCCCAAATTGCGATGCATAAAAGACTTATAACCCTCGTGATCACCTCGCCGGCACCAGTTGGTCTGGGGCATGCCAATGGTTGGAACGGCATTTGGAGGAATAAATGCAAATGAGCTACGGCGGCAGCTGTTTTTCAAAGTATAACGGCAAAAATTAGATGCGTTACGATGAATATCATATAAATGAAAATTAAATTAGAATTGATAACTGTAATTTAAAAATAAAATAGGGAGTAAGTAGTAATTATGTCAAATTTTTTTAATGCTTTAGGTGCCCTCATTTTTGTAAATATAATTATTTTATCAGTTCAGATTAACCATTCTCATGCGAAAACTTTAAATAATTTTGAGTGTGCTCCGGATCAGCTTAAAACACCAAAGCAGATAGGCCTTGCAATTGTTGGAGAGTTGTCTGGATTTGATCCCTGCAACAGCTCGGTAGAATTTTTAGTCCCAGAATCGTCCTCTAAACCCGGTTTAATTATTAGCGTCCATGGAGGTGGAGGTAAGAAAGATGCGGCGAGAATAACCAGAGAATTCTACAAAATTGGGTATGCAACTCTGATTTTTGATGCGTATGCCATGAACAGCATACCCCTCGGTAGGATCGGTAATGCGTATCGACAGATGATGTTGCTAAAAACGAGTTACGCGGCTTATGAATGGGTTTTGGATCAACCGGAGATAGACAATAAAAAAATATACTTTTATGGGATATCTAATGGTGCCTCCGCTGTTTTAAATATTGCCGGAATGGTGAGTCCCGCAAACGTTCGCGGGGTCATATCAGAAGCTCCTAATCCGATTGGAATTGGTTACCCCAACTCAATAAAGGTACCTATCCAAATTATTTTTGGAAAACTAGATGACTTGTCTGCTCCGGTTGGAAAAAAGCGGTGGGAGATATCGGCGCCCTGTTTTTTAAACAGACGCTTTAATTTTGCGCCTATCGGTTTTTCTGAATACTGCAGGAAGGGTAAGGCCACAATCAAAATGCCCACCACACTTGAATGGGTAGAATCGGTGGCTAAAGAAAATAACTCTAAAATTAATATCCATTATATTGAGAATATGGCTCATGGCGGGTTTATAGGACCAGTGAGCATAAGCACGAGGAATTTTGGGCGTGGTGTAATAGGTTGGTCATTGGGTGGCACCCCCGAGGCCCGAAAACGAATGATGTCTATAATCAAAAGATTTTTGAATAATTAATGCCCAAAAGTATAACAGGGGAGAGCTATGCCAAATCCAACTATAATATCCTGCGCGGTGACGGGGGGGGCAGACACTAAGAGTATGAACCCAGCTATCCCGGTGAGCCCCAAGGAAATTGCCGCGGAAGCCCTTGCCGCCCATGACGCAGGTGCGGCTATAGTCCATGTCCATGTTCGGGACCCGGATACCGGAAAGGCTACGCCGGACCCGGAAAAAAATGCCCGATTGTTTGATGAGACTACCGAGGAGATCCGAAAAACCGGCAGCAAGGTGATCCTCAACCTAACAACTGGGTGGGGCGGCGTGATCGGCATCAATCCAGATAATCCAGTGGAGCCGGCACCGGGTGCGCGCCTTAAAACAGCAGAAGAGCGGGTTGCCCATATCCTATCCTGTAAACCGGATATCTGTTCCCTTGATGTGGCCACGATGAATTTTGGCCGGGGAACCATGATTAATTCCATCGAAATTTTGGCAGCCATGGGCAAAGCGGTGCAGGCGGTGGGTGTGAAGCCCGAGATCGAAGCCTTTGACACCGGGCATGTACGGCTCGCCAACGATCTCTTTGATAAAGGCGTTCTGGTCGACGATCGGCCTTTATATCAGTTATGTCTGGGCATTCCCTGGGGCGCGGAAGCCAGCATTGAAAGCTTGCTTACCATGAAAAACCTGGTGCCGGAATCTGCTGTCTGGAGCGCGTTTGGCATTTCCGCAACGGAGTTCCCGATGGTTGCAGCTGCCGCTATCTCGGGTGGCAATGTGCGCGTCGGGCTGGAAGATAATCTTTATACGGCGCGTGGTGAACTGGCGTCGGGCAATGCGGTCCTTGTGGCGCGGGCCGTAACTATCATCGAAGCAGTGGGGGGGCAGGTGGCGAGCGTCGAGGATGCGCGGAGCTTGTTGAACCTCTAGCGATCGAATAGTTAGACTGGCTGTTGCCTTTGGAGGCATCAAAAAGAGCCAGGTTTACATCGACGTTATCCGGCCTCGGTACGCCTTTTGGTCCGCGGTGCCTGCCCCGGGATCTGAAAGTGAATGTCGTGGTCGTCGGAGATGCGCAGGACCTCATGGGGGTCGGCCACATTATGCAGCGCCTTGAAGAGGTCAAACAGCTTATTGGTGGGTTCCGCCCAAAACACCCCCTTTACCGTTTCACCGCAATTGTTGAAAAGCGCATGGGTGGAATATTTTGGAAATGGAATAATGTCCCCCGGGCTGGCATGAACTTCTTCGCCATCCAAGGTCATATCCAGTTCACCCTCCGTCAGGTAAAGAAACTCATCTTGCGTGGAATGGGAGTGTGGCGGGATGAAGGTCTCTTGTGGCATAATGGCCTCCCACCAGAGCGTTCGATCATCAACTTGTTTGGGAATATAAATTTGACCCATCACGTTCCACACCATGCCACCCACAGGTTTGGTCGAACTCATGAGCCTATCGATCTCAATCGCTGAGAGTGTCATGTTTAGGTCTCTCCCCTAAGCTTCTTTTGGGCTTTCGCCCAAACCGGATTAAATGTCGCAAAGATTGGCCGGTCCTCCCAATTTTCCCAGGCAGCGGCCCGGTCAGCTTCATCATAGTAGCCAATCAAGATTCCGGCTTCAGAAATATTGCGTTGAACATCCACGGAGTTCAAGGTGCCGTCGGCAATGGTCACCCGTTGCCGCGGTTTGAGCGCCCACTCCAGAAGCAGTTTATCAAGCCGGTTCCTCTCTGTGGCGTAGGCCGGATTATCGCCGAGGTCAACAAACTCCTGGGGGTCGGTCTCCAGATCAAACAACATCGGCCGGAAGCGTTCACACACAACATATTTATACCGACCATCATAGATCATGCGGAGCCAGCATTCGCTCGGCGGCACGCCGAGGGCATGGCGGGGGTCCGTAAAGGCATAATCATATTCACTGATGACATAGGTTCGCCAATCCGCCGGGGTGGCTCCATGAAGCAGCGGGCTCAGGGAGCGGCCATCAAAAATATGGGGCTGCTGATAGCCGCCGGTGACGTCCACAAACGTGGGGGCAAGGTCGATGGCCTCCACCAAGTCATTGTTGACAGAACCGCGCGTAGCGTCTGCCTCTGAGGAGGGGTCGACCACGATCAGCGGAATGCGCACGCTGGGCTCATGGAACAGGTCTTTTTCTCCTAGCCAATGATCGCCCAAGTAATCTCCGTGGTCTGAGGTGAAGGCTATCAGTGTGTCTTCTATCCGCCCTAGTTTTTCCATGAACCGGAGGAGCCGGCCAATTTCGTCATCTATTTGTTTGATCATGCCCATATACGCGGGCAATACCGAGTTCCGCACCTCATCCCGCGACATGGACTGCGAGACCCGTTGCTCGACGAAGGCCCCATAGACCGGATGAGGTGTTATTCTCTCGTCTTCGCTCCGGACTGGTGGATAGGTATCTTCTGGCCCGTATAGGGTGGCGTAAGGTGCCGGTGCCATATAGGGCCAGTGGGGCTTAATGTACGAAAGATGAAGACACCAGGGTTCGGCACCCGCTTCGTCGATGAAGTCTATAGCCCGACCCGTAATATATGCCGTTTCCGAGTGCTCGGCTGGGATGCGGGCGGGGAACTTGGCGTTTTCCAAATACCAGCCTGACAGGATTTCTCCGTTCGGTCCTTCGGCAGAATTAGCCCAGTCTTCCCAGGGGTTGTCTCCGCCAAAGCCTTGCTCCCGGAGATAATCGTTGTAGCGCGGAAAGGGGTCGTGGCTTGAGCTCGGATGAATACCGTCATCTCGTTCAAAGGGTTCGAACCCGCATTCAGCGGCGAATACGCCCTCTTGCGAGACGAGATCGACCCCTAGACGGATGAGACCCGCATAATCTGCCCGCATATGGGTTTTGCCGACGAGCGCGGTTCGAATCCCGCGCGGGCGAAGGTGATCGCCGATGGTCATCTCACCGACCCTAAGGGGTACAAAATTCCAGCTCGCTCCGTGGGAGTTTACGTAACGGCCGGTATAGAAACTCATACGCGATGACCCGCATACGGGCGATTGGCAGTACGCGCGGTCAAAACGCACGCCCCGAGCGGCAAGACTGTCAATGTGCGGCGTTTCCAGTTTTGGGTGGCCGTAGCACGAAAGATAGTCCCAGCGCAGTTGGTCGCACATGATGAAAAGAATATTCTTAACGTTAGGCATATAGAGAATTCACTGTTGGATTGAAAATTTGTGTTATCTGTTTTAGGCGGCCTTGCAAGGCAAAGAATTGAGGTTCTTGCTCCCGACGCATTTGCTCGGTAGGACGAGAGCCTCTCATTTCAAACTGATCGATTATCCCTTGATATCTCATATTCTCACACTGTTCACCCCGGAACTTGCTATTGCTGCAGGTTTTGCCGTTTTGGGCTCTGCCATACGCGGATATGCCGGGTTTGGTGCCAATATTATCTTGGCGCCTGTCTTCGCCTTTCTGTTTGGACCGCAAGAGGCTGTCCTAATTTTGGGTGTGGTGGGCCTGATCTCCACCATTCCCTTAGTTGCTTCCGTTGCCAAGGACACTGCATGGGACCAGATCACGCCCATGCTGCTTGGGATAGCCTGCATCACGCCTCTCGGAGTTTGGGCTTTGGTCAGCCTGGATCCCAGCCACACGCGCCGGGTCATAGGCGGTCTCGTGCTTGCCATGGGGCTTATCTATCTCACTGGCTGGAAATATCAGGGACCACGCGGCGTAAAAACCCGCATCGCTATTGGCGGGCTTGCAGGTTGGCTCGGCGGCTTTGCAGCCATCGGCGGGCCGATCATGGTGCTCTACTTCATGAGTAGTAAAAGTGGCATTCGAGCTCTCCGGGCCAACAATACCATTTCTGTTGCTAGCCTGGCGCCCTTTTATTTAGCCGTGATGTGGATGAGCGGGATCATCACCCCGGACGGGGTTTGGCGGGCCCTATTGCTGGTGCCGCCTTATCTAGCCGGCCAATGGGTCGGAGTTCGGCTATTTCACATCGTGTCCGAGGAAGTTTTCCGGAAATTTTCTTTGTTTTTGCTGATAACTATTGGTGCGGCAACCTTGATAGCTTAATGGTGCGTTATCTACTCTTTGATGTTGATCAAAGTCTATAAAGACCCGAATACTATCTGGCGCCTGGGGGGTATATTATGATTATTTGCCTGATTGAGTTCGAAGTTGTGCCAGGCAAGGAAGTTGACCAGCAACGCTGGTTGGATATTCTAATGCCGGAAGTCGAGAGAGTGCCGGGTTTCCGCGGCAAGGAAAGTTACACTCATATCTCTGGAAATGGACGAGTTTGCACTGTTTCGTTTTGGGATAATGAAAATTCGCTCGCTCATTGGACGCGGGATTTGAAGCACCAGACGGCTATGAAACAGGGACGGGAAGAAATTTTTTCTAATTATGAAATTCGAATCTGTTCAGAATTGCGCCATTACTCGCATGAGCGTGGAGAAGACAAAGTTAGCACTGCTGGTTGATGCCGACCGTACCAAATAATGGTCGGAAAAATTTGTATCAAAAAGATTTGCGGTGTCTAAGCTGGGTAGTCAGCATCGTTAAATGGATGTTCGAGAACAGATTTACGGGGTCCCCACATTCGGTAGGCAAAAGGGTGCACGCCCTTGACAAAGGAAGGCCGAAGCTGGACCCGGCCATACCACTCAGTAACCCTCGGTAAGTTGTCCCAAAGTGTTTCAAGGTCGAGCCATTCAATCCGGTCAAAAATCGGGGCCAAGCAAATGTCAGCCAGGGTAAAGTTTTCTCCACAAACCCACGGGCCACCGCTCTCCTCAATTTCCCTATCTAGTCGTTTTATATGTTTACGTAGGCTCTTCTGGGCCGCCATTACGGACGTATCGTTAGGTGGTGAGGTAACGCGGCGGAGATAATCTTGCGCTCGCGCTTGATCTGGAATCCTTTTGGACCAAGCGGTCAGTTGATCCATCCCAAAAGCCTCAACGCGAAGTTTCATCATCAGATTAAAACTCAAAACGACGACGTATTGAAACAGGTGATCCTGTTCATCTGCCATCCATTGCCGCATTCTGGCGATTCGCATGGGATCTGACGGCTTAAGTCTCACCGGGTCGGGAAATACTTCATCCAAATACTCAAGTATGACATTTGAATGAATGATGGGCTGGCCATTGTGAACGAGGGTTGGTGCGGTGCCATGGGGGTTTATTTCTAAATAGTCCGGCTGGTGATGATCAAATTGCCAGGACCGAATAAATCGCTCGCCCCATGGCAATTTTTTTTCTGCGAGTGCCATCCTAACTTTCATGCAGCATGGAGAATCTCCAAACTGGTATAGCTCAATAGAGGTGGTCGTGAGGTCTTTGTTCGGCATCACAAACAGTCCCGTTTGTACCATGTTCAGGAGAGTATACCCCTATGACTTGATCTGAGCACCTAGTTATGTCGAGTTTAATGCAGAGCTCCCTAGTATGTTCACCTACTACGGCGGTCAGTCAGGCTTAACTCTCTACGCACATGGCGATCCCCATGCCACCGCCGATGCAGAGAGTGGCGAGCCCCTTATTGGCGCCGCGGCGTTTTAGTTCATACAAAAGTGTAACCAGCACCCGCGCACCCGACGCGCCTATGGGGTGGCCGAGCGCAATGGCCCCGCCATTCACGTTAATCTTTTCGTCGTCCCAGCCCATTTCTTTGGCGACCGCGCATGCCTGTGCGGCAAACGCTTCATTGGCCTCAATCAGATCCACGTCCTCAGAGGACCAGCCGGCCTTTTCCAGGGCCGCTTTGCTGGCTGGGATGGGCCCCGCCCCCATTATGGCGGGATCAATCCCCTCGGTGGCCCAGCTTTTGATCTTTGCCAAGGGCTCAATGCCTCGTTTAGCTGCCTCCATTGCACTCATCAACACAACGGCAGCCGCGCCATCGTTGATGCCAGATGCATTACCCGCCGTAACCGAACCTTCTTTATCGAACGCCGGGCGGAGTTTCTGGAGCGCCTCCAGCGTAGTGCCGTGACGCGGGTGTTCGTCTTCTTTGATGACGATGTCGCCCTTGCGGTTCGGAACCGTCACGGGCACGATTTCTTCCTGAAACACTCCAGCCTTCTGAGCGGCTTCAGCACGTTCCTGCGATTGCAGTGCAAATGCGTCTTGCTGGTCGCGGGAGATTTGCCATTGCGTCGCGACATTTTCCGCCGTGATCCCCATGTGATAGCCGTTGAAGACATCCCAAAGCCCGTCATTGATCATGCTGTCGAGTAGTTGGGCGTTGCCCATTTTGGTGCCCGCTCGGAGATGAGACACATGTGGCGATTGGGTCATGTTTTCCTGGCCGCCCGCGACGATGACGGAGGCATCTCCCGCGTTAATGGCCTGAGCGCCGAGGGCCACGGCCCGCAGGCCCGAGCCGCAAACTTGGTTAATCGCGAGAGCTGTCCGCTCCGGCGGCACACCGGCGGCCATGGCGGCCTGGCGGGCAGGGTTCATACCGGCGCCGGCGGTGAGTACTTGGCCTAGTATTACTTCGGAGACATCGCTGGCACCAACGCTGGCGCGGCTGAGCGCCGCGGTGATGGCGGCGGCGCCAAGCGCGTGAGCAGGCAGGGTCGCAAAGCTGCCGCTAAAGGCGCCGATGGGAGTACGGGCGCCGGAGGCGATAACAATTTCTGTTTGGTCACTCATGGTTTGATCCTTTTATCCGTGTCCCGGGGGGCGTGCTGATGCGATGGCTCAATCAGGCGATTTAATGGTGGCCGTCCCCTTAAGCACGACCGTGTCGCCCACTTTGCAAATGGTAGATAGTTCAACGATATTTTTGTCCGCCACGGTGTCGGTGACTTTGACAGTCGTGTGAACCGTGTCGCCGATTTTGACTGGCGCACGGAATTGCAGGGATTGGCCGAGGTAGATCCAGCCCGGTCCCGGAAAAATATAGCCGATCACAGCAGAGATATGACTGGCTGTGAGTATGCCGTGGGCGATGCGGGCGCCAAACATGCTGTCCTTGGCAAAATCATCATCCAGGTGAATAGGGTTATAATCGCCAGAGACATCAGCAAATTTGCGGACGTCCTCGTCTGTCACTTGTTTTTCATATTCCGCAGTTTGGCCGAGGGAAATGTCTTTGAAGTAATATTTTATATGTGCGTCCAAGGGGGACTCCTAAAAAAACTGCTGTGGTGAAAGGGAGGGCTATTCCCTGCTGAGAGCGTTAAGCTGCCTTTGCATCTCCGCCATTTGCTGACGCAGGGTTTCGATTTCCGTCTTTGGCTCGTTTTGTAGACCAGCTTGTGGGGAAGGCGCCTGGCTTGGATCCGTGCTATTTCCACCCGATGTTAGAGGATTGAACATACTGAGGGAGTTTTGGAACAGCTCCAGGTTACGGCGGCTCATCTCCGCCCATTGGTCAATGCCCTGGTTGCCACTTAGCATGTCAGACATTTGCTGCATCACTTTTTGCTGGTTCTGGCTAAAGGCCTCGATGCTGTGTTCCAGATAACTAGAAAATTGTGGGCCGATGCCGTCAGAATAAAGTTTCAACAGCTGGCGAAGCGTCTTGAGTGGCAGCATGTTGTGACCTTTGACCTCCTCCTCCGCGATTATTTGGGTTAGAACGGAACTCGTGAGGTCCTTCCCGGTCTTGGCATCTTGTACGATAAAAAGCTCTTCCTGCTGAACCATTTGATGGAGGGTTTCCAATGTCACGAACTCGCCCGTCGCCGTGTTGTACAGACGCCGGTTGGCATATTTTTTTATGATAATAGGTTTTTCAGCGCCGGGCGCTTCGGCTGCCGTTCTGGTTTTCTTGGCCAACTGTTTTTCCCTCCAGCCGCGTCATGCCCCTAAGCTTTTAATTTTGGCATACGCCGCTATGTTTTTGTAGTGCAAAATATTTTGCACTGCAAAATAATAATTGACACCCTATCGCGGCAACTTATATGTTGTGGGGCATAGAGCAATGATTTTGAAAATTACGCAACGCAAAATAACAATTTCCTGTTAAACGCCTGTTGATATAAGGAATACAAAAATGACCGCCAAGACTAAAGCCAACGCTGCTGATCCTGTTAAAAACGCCGCTGAAACGCTCGAAACAGTAACGGCCGTGGGCAAAGAAACTGTTGAAGCTGTAATCGCCATGAGCACCGAAGTGGCTCAGGAAGGATACAGCAACGCATCCGCCTATGGGAAAGAGCAGCTGGTAGCTGCGAAAGACGGGTATGAAAAGGCCGCTTCAGCCGGCAAGGAAAATTTTGATGCCTGCACGGCAGCCTCCGCAGCCGCTTTCGCCGGGTTTGAAGCCTTCTGCGGCCAAATGCTGAACTATACCAAACGCGCAACTGCCGAGAACACCGATATCGTGCAAAGGTTCTATGCCGCCAAAACTCCTCAGGAGGTTGTTGAACTGCAATTTGAGGCCGTCAACAATTCGGTAAACCGGGTGGTCGCTCAATCCACCGAATTGAATAAAATTACGGCTGATGCAGTAACCAAGACAGTCGAGCCGCTAAAGACCCAGTTCGACTCCTCAGTTGAGGCATTTTCCAAACCCTTCGCGGTTTAATTCCCGCAGCGGTCGTTGGAGAGATCGAACGGATGAATTTAAACGGAAGCGCCATTGGTTGCAGCGCTCCCGTCTTATTTTACCCTCTGTAGTACCCGTATCCTGATCTATATCTGGCGTGGGAAGAATATGTGTGAGCGGGTACCAAAACGTGAGACGACGACGGTACGGTCCTGCCGGTCGTCGTGACGTTGGATAGGAGAAATGACGGATGAGCAGGGTAGCAGTTGTAACGGGCGGCACCCGCGGCATTGGCGCTGCAACAGCAATAGCACTCAAAGATAGCGGAAATCACGTTGCTGCCGTATACGGGTATAACGACGGACGCGCACGAGCCTTTACGACGGAAACCGGTATAGCGAGTTACAAATGGGATGTTTCCGACTTCGATGCCTGCTTGAGCGGTATCGCGTCCGTTGAAGCTGACCTGGGACCGGTGGATATCCTGATCAACAATGCCGGCATCACCCGGGACGGCACAGTTCACAAAATGGACTCCGAGAGCTGGCAAGCCGTGATCGACACCAACCTGGGCTCCTGCTTTAATATGAGCCGGGCAGTCATTGAAGGCATGCGGGAGCGTAAATTCGGTCGGATCGTCAATGTAGGGTCTATCAATGGACAGGCGGGCCAGTACGGCCAGGTAAACTATGCCGCCGCAAAGTCCGGTATTCATGGCTTCACCAAAGCCCTCGCCCAAGAGGGCGCGGCTCAAGGTATAACCGTGAACGCCATCGCCCCCGGCTATATTGATACCGACATGGTTGCCGCTGTACCGGACCGGGTGCTCGACAAGATCATCGAGCGCATACCAGTCGGACGCTTGGGTAAAGCTGAGGAAATCGCCCGGGCAATCCGCTTTTTAACCGAAGATGAAGCCGGGTTTATTACCGGTTCTACCTTGTCGATTAACGGCGGCCAACATATGTATTGATTGCCCTCTACCACGCATGAGGCGGGCCTCAAAAGGAGTGAACATAACCATGTCGGACGCGGATGACGAGAATTCTCCGACTACCAACCAAACCGATGACTGGGCGAAGAACCTAACGGGCATGGGGGAGAGCTGGCAAAAGGCCATGGCCGGGTGGTCGTCGATGTGGGCGGAAAACTTGCAATCCTCCCTGACGTCAGCGACTGAAAAGCTGAGCGGTAGCGACATGCAGAGCGCTGGAGAATTGATGTCGGATGTGCTGGAAGAGATGTCTGAGGTGAAAGTAGATTCCGCTAAGATCATGACCGCCCAGATGGAGCTTCTGCAAGGCTATCAGGCGCTCTGGGTGCACACCACTTCCCGGCTTCTGGCCCCTGAAACGTCTGGCCCGGACCCCGACTCGCCCAAAGATCCGCGCTTTCGGGACGAAGCCTGGAGCGACAATCCGATATTTGAGTTTATTAAAAAGTCCTATTTCTTGAATAGCCATTGGCTCAGAGCATATGTTGACAGTGTAGATGGTGTCGGCGACGAGACCGCCAAAAGGCTGGAGTTCTATGGCCAGCAACTTGTGGATGCGCTTGCGCCCACAAACTTCCCGCTTACTAATCCAATGGTCCTGAACGAAATGAAGGAGACCAAGGGTGAAAGCCTGGTGAGAGGCATGAATAACCTGATGCAAGACCTGCAAAACGGGTCTGGCGGTTTGCAACCAAAACAGATGAACCTCGACGACTTTGAGCTTGGCAAGGATATCGCCACGACCCCTGGCAGCGTGGTGTATGAAACGCCCTACATGCAGCTTATTCAATACGAACCCACGACTAAGGATGTTCACAAAAAGCCTCTTGTGATCATTCCACCGTGGATCAACAAGTTCTACATCCTAGATCTTCGGGAGGACAATTCTTTTATCAAGTGGGCCGTTGGCCAGGGCCATACAGTTTTTGTCGTCTCTTGGGTAAATCCGGATGAGAGCTATCGAGATAAGAGCTTCGATGACTATGTTGAAGGCGGCATATTTGCGGCGCTTGAGGGTGTCGAGAAAGCCACCGGTGAGCATGAAGTGAACGCCATCGGCTATTGCATTGGTGGCACGCTCCTGGCGGCGACGCTCGCACGCATGGCGGACGAAAACGACAAACGTATTTCCAGCGTGACGTTCTTTGCTGCCCAAGTGGATTTTGAGGAGGCCGGTGAACTCAAGTTGTTCACCGATCCCCGACAGGTGGACAGTATCGAAAAATTGGTCGCCGGTGAAGGTTATCTCTCTGCCGGTTTCATGGCCTCGACGTTCAACATGTTGAGGGCCAACGATCTCATCTGGTTCTTCCATGTTAACAATTACCTGTTGGGCAAGGAGCCGCCGAAATTTGACCTCCTCTACTGGAATGGGGACTCTACCAGGTTTCCAGCCAGGCTTTTGATCGATTATCTGCGTGGCATGTATATCGAAAACAAATTGTCGAAGCCGGGCGCATTTGAGTTAATCGGCGGCGCGGTAGACCTCACTAAGATCACCATCCCAGTTTATCTGCAGGCCAACATTGAGGACCATATTGCACCGGCGGAATCAGTCTATAAGGCGACTAAATTGTACAGCGGCCCGGTGCGTTTCGTGTTGGGCGGTTCTGGCCACATCGCCGGCGTCATTAACCCGCCGGAAAAAGGTAAGTACCAGTATTGGACCAATACCAATAAAAAGAAATATGACACAGCTGCCGCGTGGCAAGAGGAGGCGACGGAACATCCCGGATCCTGGTGGCCCGATTGGAACAAATGGCTCGCGCGACAGTCGGACGGCACAGTGCCGGCCCGTGTTATCGGCGCTGGTAAGCTGAAATCATTGGAACCCGCTCCTGGTTCTTATGTTAAGGTTCGTTCTTGATTTTGCGAGCAGAAGGAGGCTCCGACTATGAAGTTCAGCATTGATATTGATTGTACACCATCGGAAGCGCGGGAATTTTTTGGTCTGCCCGATGTGAAGGCGTTCAACCAGGCATTAGTGGAAAAGGCCCAGGAACAGGTCCTTGCCAATATGCAGGAAATGGACCCAGAGACACTGATGAAAACTTGGATGCCCGCCGGTGCCCAAGTTTTTGAGGCCATGCAAAAGCAGTTCTTCTCGCAAACTGCATCCACGAAAAAAGACGGCTGAGGACGCCCCGCCCCGTGGCCCGCACGCTGCCGCATAGCCGCGACCAGTACCGTCATTTTCAAGATATTCCTACCCGTTGGATGGATAATGACGTCTACGGCCATGTTAATAACGTGGTGTATTATTCGTACTTCGATACGGTGGTGAATAAGTTTCTCATGGATCAGGGACAGCTGGACTACGAGAACGGAAAGACGGTCGGATGGGTCGTGGAGACGAAATGCGAGTATTTCGCTCCGGTGGCGTTTCCTGATGTGGTGAGTGCAGGAATAAAAGTGCACCGTCTGGGCACCTCCAGCGTGACATATGAAGTCGGGCTGTTCCGTAATGATGACGAAACGGCGGCGGCCCAGGGGCATTTTGTGCATGTTTACGTGGACCGGGTGACCAATACGCCTACACCCTTGTCGGAGGGGATGAAAGCGGTTCTCGCTACAATCTCGTAGATCAATCTGGCTCCGCCGGAGCGGCAGTCGAAGGCCCCGGCACTAAAGGTGCACCTTCCATTCAAGTCACCCCGTCAGAAGACGGTGAGGCCATCCCCACTGGCATCCGTAATTTCTTTTTAATGAGAGGTCAGCGGACATCTTGGAGCGACTGGACGTCCATCACTTCCAGCAAAAATGCATAGACCAATGCCACTTCTTCGAGCCGGTCGAAGCGGCCGGCAGCACCGGCGTGGCCCGCCGTCATGTTGGTTCGGAGATAGAGCGGATTATCGTCTGTTTTCAGCGCGCGTAATTTGGCCACCCACTTGGCGGGCTCCCAGTAGGTGACCCTGGGATCGGTCAGACCGGCCGTCACCATCATGGGTGGATAGGCCTGCGCGGTCACATTGTCTACTGGGGAATAGGACTTGATATATGTATACGCCTCCGCGCTCTCAAGCGGATTTCCCCATTCTGGCCATTCCGGTGGGGTCAGGGGTAAATCCTTGTCGCACATGGTGGTGAGCACGTCGACAAACGGAACTTCTCCGACCACGGCGCCCCAAAGGCTTGGGCGCATATTGGCACAGGCACCTACGAGCATACCGCCGGCACTGCCGCCGTGAATGGCAATGAGGCCGGCACGCGTAAGGTTCTCGGCGATCAGATGGTCGGCGGCAGCAATAAAATCCAGAAATGTATTCCGCTTTTTTTGCAGTTTGCCGTCCAGATACCAGCCATAGCCCTTTTCCGTCCCGCCCCTGATATGGGCGATGGCATAGATATAGCCACGGTCTACTAGGGAATAGCGATTGCTCGAAAAGGACGCCGGCATGGACATGCCATAGGAGCCATAGCCATACAGCAAGACCGGTGCCGAGCCGTCCAACGGTGTATCTTTATGATACAGAAGCGAGATGGGCACATCCGCACCATCATGCGATGGAGCAGACAACCGCCGGGTTACATAGGCTGCGGGGTCATGGCCGCTCGGTACCTCCTGTTCCTGTCTCAGGTCCCGGGACTGGTCTCCCATGTTGAAATCATAGGTCCGGCGTGGCGTGGTCATGGAAGTGTATGTAAACCGCAAAATATTGGTCTCAAACTCATAGCCAGGCACCAGGTCCAGTTCGTAGACTTCCTCGCTGAACTCAATTGGATATTCTGCCCCGGTATCGACATGTCGGACAATGATCCGCGGCAAGCCGGCAATGCGTTCCAGGCGAACGAGGTGGTTCTCGAATTCCAAAAGGGACCGAATCAGGCGACCGTGCTCATGGGGTACGAGATCTTTCCAGTTCTCCCGTCCGGGATGGTCGAGGGGGGCTTCAACGATTTTGAAGTCAACGGCACCGTTCGCGTTGGTGTTGATGAACAAGCTGTCGCCGATATGGGTGATCTGGTACTCTACACCGGTATCACGGGGCGCGACCACGCGAAGGTCCCCGGCCGGATTCCGGGCGTCGAGAAGATGCACTTCCGATGTTGTATGATCGTAAGCAGAAATTTCGATGAACCGGCCGCTTTGGGATTTCCCGAGGCCCAGGAAAAAACCAGGGTCTGTCTCTTCATAGACCATGATGTCGTTGGCAACGGCATCACCGACCCTATGGCGCATGATCCGATAGGGGCGGTGATTCTCATCCAATACGGTATAGAAAAGGGTCTCGCTGTCAGCGGCCCAGGCCACACTGCCACTGGCGCCTGGGAGGCTGTCTGCAAGGTCCTGGCCGCTCTCCAGATCGCGGATTTTTACTTCGAACCGTTCCGAGCCATTGAGATCCACCGCATAGGCGAGCCGTCGATGGTCGGTGGAATGGGTGCAGCCGCCGATGCGGAAAAAAGACTGGCCTTCGGCTTCCCTATCTCCGTGCAGGAGAACGGTCTCAACCCCTGCCGTATTCCGGCGTGCGAATATCGGATGCTGTCCGCCGGGTTCATAGCGCGTTACATATTCAAAGCCCCCGTCCCGCGCAGGCACGGTGCTCTCGTCCTCTTTAATGCGGGCCCGCATCTCGGCCAGCAGGTCGGCCCGCAGATCTGCATTGCCGGCGGACCACGCCGCCGTATGGGCGTTCTCGGCTTCTAGATAAGTGCGGATGTCGGGATCAAGCTCGGCGGGGTCGCGCATCACGGTCTGCCAGTTTTTATCCTTCAGCCAAGCATAGTCGTCCGTGCGATCCTGGTCGTGATGGGTAAATATGTGCGGGCGTTTTTGAGCGATGGGAAGGTTCATGGTAGATCCAATGTAGACTTATAAACGGGCCCATCAAGTCGTTCATCGTGCCAGGATATATTGAAATGTACTTGCTAGTAACACTCGATTAGGGACATTTATTTAGATCAATCGATGGTGGCCCCCGGATTGTGCCAGGGGCCCCTGCTAAATGCCGGGAGGATAGAGATGGATTTGGTGTTATTTGAAAAATCGGGAGCGATAGGCGATATCAGGTTTAACAATCCGAGCGCCCTTAACGCCATTAACCGGGAAATGGCCGGTCAATTTAAAGACCATCTGATAGATTGTGCAGAAGATCCTGCCATCCGGTGTGTGACCGTCCGGGGGACCGGACGGGCCTTCATGGCGGGGGGGGATCTCAAACATTTTTATGAAAATCTCAAGGACATCGAAGATGTCGCGGGGGGTCTGATAGAGGTCTACCACGAATGTATCCTTTTGATGACGGGGATGGACAAACCCATCGTCACCGGCGTGCAGGGTGCCATTGCCGGTGGGGGCATCGGTATGGCATTAGGGGGCGATTACATCATCGCCGCCGATACTGCCCAGTTCACCATGGCATACACCGGTATCGGCACATCGCCCGACGGCGGGTCCACTTATCTGTTGCCCCGATTGATTGGCCGGCGGGCGGCACTGGAAATGGCTCTTTTGAATAAACCCGTGGACGCGACGCGGGCGCTGGCTCTCGGCATGGTGAACGATGTGGTTGCCGAAGATGCCTTGCATGGCGCCGTCGAGGATGTGGCTAAAAAACTGGCCAGCGGCGCGGCCACAGCATTAGGGAACGCCAAACGCCTGGTGAACGAGTCACTGGAAAGCACAAGCCTTCAGGCGCATCTCGCCCGGGAAAAGGAACTATTCCTAACCTGTGCAGTGACCGGTGATTTTGAAGAAGGGCTCCAAGCATTTTTCGAGAAGCGGCGGCCCAAATTTGGCGAGATATAAATTTGGGACCCCTTGGAGGGCATCCAAAAAGTCAATGGATTTTCATCCAGTAACCAGGCTATTTTATGCCGTGAAAAAAATTCTTAGACAGACGATTATCGCGGCTGCGCTGATTGGCGCTGCCCAGCCGTCGGCCGCCGTCACCTTCGATGAGGCGCGCCACTTGCTCGCGCGCACGGGATTTGGAGTGGCGCCTGACACTGAAATTAAGACACTTTTGCCACTCAACTATGAGCAAGCGGTGGATAAAATTCTGGGCCAAACGATTACACGGGCGATGACACCCGTACCTGTGTTTCGGCGCCACCCAAGAGATAGGGTGAAAGTTAGAGACATGGATGCGACGACCCGCAAAGCACATATGAGGGCGATAAGAGAGGATCAAAATGATTTGCGGCTTTGGTGGATTAGGGAAATGTTGGTCACGCCCTCACCGCTGACGGAGCGCATGACACTGTTCTGGCATAATCATTTCGTTTCCGAGGCAGGAAAGGTCCAGTACGCATATTGGCTCCACGGTCAGAATGCAATTTTCCGAAGGCATGGAATGGGAAATTTTCGTGACCTGCTAACCAAGGTCGCCATAGATCCGGCTATGATGATCTATTTGGATGCTAGCAAGAACAAAAAGAACAACCCCAACGAAAACTTCGCCCGCGAAATTCTCGAGTTATTTACTCTGGGGGAAGGCCATGTCTACACGGAAGAGGATATCCGCGAGTCGGCACGCGCTTATACGGGCTGGCGGGTCAACTTCAACTCAGCCGCGTTTGAATTCAAATTACGGCAGCATGATAACGGCATTAAAACCGTTCTCGGTGAAAGCGGTAACTTCGACGGTATTGATGTGATCGAGATTATCCTGAAGCAGCCGCGGGTCGGCCAGTTTATTGCGGAAAAACTCTGGCGCGAATTTATTTCCCTTAACGCGGACCCTGATGAGATCAAAAAGATCGGCGCCCTTTTACATCTTCATGAGTTCAAATTGAAACCGATGGTGAAGGCGGTGCTCATGTCAAAGGCGTTCCGCAATCCGGCCAACCGGGGTGTCCTTGTAAAGTCGCCGATCGACTTGACCATAGGGACCCTGCGGTTGATCGGGCTGGCACCGGCCAATCTTCGCCGTGTCTGGATACACCAAAAACATATGGGACAGAACTTGTTTGACCCGCCCGATGTAAAGGGCTGGCGGGGAGGCAGAGCCTGGATAACGTCAGCGACAACCCTCCAGCGGAACCGCTTTCTTCGCCAGATATTCCGTGCGTATCGGGATCAGGCCAAAGCAGGTGGGAATACTATGGGAAAGGCGAGCCCTTTTCCCCTCGGTTGGGCCGATCCCAAGCCATTCCAAATGCGGGAACGGCAGACACCGGGCCATTTAAAGAGACTTATGCTGGCTATCGCCCCTGTGATGAACCTGAAATTCGAGGGCCCTGAACGGTTCGTCTTTCGAAATATCCTGCTTGATCCAGCCTATCAGGTGAAGTGAGCGGATGACGATGGAAAGAAGAGAATTTCTAACATATGCCGCAATTACCGCGGCCGTTACGAGCATGGGTATCGCCGTGCCGGCGGTTCCGGCCTGGGCGCGACCTGGATGGGACCGGACGCTAGTTCTTTTAGAATTGAAAGGCGGCAATGATGGCCTCAACACTCTTATTCCATATACGGACCCGCTCTATTACGAGGCGAGGCCCACACTCGCCGTCGCCAGAGATCGCGTATTAAAGGTTGAAAATAAGCTGGGTTTCCATCCGGCGCTGGAGCCACTTATGCCGCTATGGTCTGCGCAAAAAATGGCCGCTGTCATGGGGCTTGGGTACCCTGACCCAAATTTGTCTCATTTCCGCGGTATCGAGATCTGGAACACCGCATCGGATGCCGATCAGTATCAGGAGATGGGTTGGATTTCTCGGCTATTTGCCACCGCGCCGCCCGGACCTGGCTATGCGGCAGACGGCATTAATCTGGGCTATAATCAAATGGGACCGCTTCAGGGCAGAAACACACGCGCCATAAGTTTGCAAAAACGCCCCGAAAAAATCCTCCAACAGGCGTCTCAGCTTCGCCCCGGTCGGGCGGATGCGCGGAACCCGATGATGACCCATATTCTCAAACAGCGTCGTGACCTTCGGTCGGCTGCGGAAAAAATCATCGCCAAACGGATAGAAGCGGTTCAGGTGAGGGGCCAGTTTCCCGCCACGCCATTGGGTGATCAGTTCCGCATCGCTGCTCGTCTGCTGATTGCTGGGGTGAGGGTTCCAGCCCTTAAACTCTCGATTTCAAAGTTTGATACCCATGCCTCACAGGAACCACTGCACAGCGATCTCTTGGCGGACGTGGCAAGAAGTGTCGCCGCCTTTGCTAAAGAGATGGAACGTCAGGGCCTATGGAATGATGTCTTGGTTATGACATTTTCAGAGTTTGGCCGGCGGGTCGCAGAGAACAGCAGCAGCGGCACAGATCATGGGACGGCGGCGCCGCAGTTCTTATTCGGCGGCCGCGTGACGGGCGGTCTCCATGGGGACCATCCCCCCCTGTATGACCTCGAAGGCGGGAACCTAAAACACCGCCTGCATTTCAGATCCCTTTACGCGACCGTCGCCAAAGAATGGTGGGGCGTCCGGCCTGACTTTATTATGGAAAAGCCGCTGGGTCTCATTACTTGACGACCCTTGGCGTTTCGTGATCTGTACTCGTATTCTGGCATCTCTGATGTTCAGACGGGGATCTTGACCAGATCCTCTCGCGATGTGCCGCTCCGGTAGCGCCCGATATAGTCGTCCGGATCGATCTCAATGCCGGAGACGTTTCTCTTGTAGGCCTCCGTCTCAAAGTAACCAAAAAATTCCGCTTCAGTTGCGAAGTTGACACAGTTCATTTCGGCGAGGTTCCCGTCTGGATCCCGATAATAGAAGCTTGTGCTGACGCCATGGTTCCAGGTGTGGGCTGGCAGGATGCCATGGCCTTTCAGAAAATCGTATCGGTCAAATAGCTCGTCAAAACTGCTGTGCGCCAATTGAAAATGATGCATACCGGGGTCCGCGCCCGGTATCTCGGTGGTACCATCTACCTCAAAAATGCCAAAAACTTGAGCGTAGGGGTATTCCCCCGGTAATTTATAAAATGCAATTTGTTGCGCGCCAGTCCAGGAAGTCTCGGGGGGGCGCCGACGGGTAAAAAACGGTTCCGTGCAAAGCGCCTTGGAATACCAGTCTTTCAGAAGATCAAACCGACCTGTCTTAATCACCACCTCACTGAGCGTTGGCACCGGAACGGTTGTACCCTCATGTGTCATTATCATATCTCCCTGTTAAGTCTCTTTGTAGTGTCTCCTTGCCGAATAACGTTCAGGTGATCAAGAACCCTGTGTAATCTTCCCGAACAACCTTCTCGCATTTCTCGATATAGGCTGGCAGGCCCCCGATGAAGGGCATGAAGACACGTGGCTTACCAGGAACGTTTGCCCCCAAATACCATGAATTACAGGTAACCCGTAGTGATTGATCCGCCAGTCCGGCATTGTAGGCGACCCAGTCGTCTTGCGCCGATTTTGTGGCCTCAATCCGGGTCGCATTCTTTTTGCGCATGACCGCTAGGCACGCCCCAATCCAATCCACGTGTTGTTCGATGGTGGGAATCATATTAGTGAGCACGGATGGACTGCCGGGACCGGTAATGGTGAACATATTCGGAAAACCGTGCACCCCGAGCCCCAGATAGGACACAGGTCCATCGCGCCAAGCATCTATCAATTTTTGCCCGCTGGTGCCTTGGATGTTGATCCGATTGAGAGCCCCTGTCATTGCGTCAAAGCCAGTGGCCAAGATGAGAATGTCCGCGTCATGGTCGTGCTGTGTGGTTCTGACACCGTCCACTGTGATGCGCTTGATCGGTGTCTCGTTCACATCAATAAGCGAGATATTGTCCCGGTTATAGGTTTCATAATAATCGGTTGCGACGCAAAGTCGCTTGCACCCAAACGTGTTAGTGGGGGAGAGTTTCCGGGCCACTTCTGGGTCTTTGACGATTTCGCGGATCTTGCTTCGCACGAAGTCGGCCGCCATCTCATTGGATGCCTGATTTAATTGCAGGTCCTGGAAAGCCCCCATCAGCCCAAGCCCGC
>MDTB01060543.1_pt1 | contig 20828 bp, 8 predicted proteins | sample 811161 | NCBI WGS metagenome assembly MDTB01 (sample SAMN05326650, study PRJNA326480) | marine metagenome | isolation source: seawater | place: Mediterranean Sea | collected 2009
AATATAAAAAGAAACACATTGAACAACAGAAAGACCCAAGACATAACCAATGGTAAAAGATAGATAATTTTTTATCTAAATGACATATAAGCTATAAACAATAGAGCTGATCCACCAAGTATAGTTCCAGATATTATCCAAAATAATTGTAAGTTCTCTTCATACTGAACTCTTTTTTTATGGGCAACTCTCTTTGCTTCTTCTTTAGCTTCGTGTATTCTGTCTGCTCTTTCTTTTAATATACCAGCCCATGTTCCATGACCAAATCTTAGGTCTATCAACTGACCCATTTCATTTAATCTCTCCCTGGCAAGCTTTGCATTAATTGTTTCCTCAGCAACGCTGTGAACAGAAAACATATTCTTCTTATTTCTTTTTTTGTTTATCTGGCTTTCGCCTTCAAACATATCGTCTATGTGTCTTGCTAGTTTGGATACATCGTTAGCATTTGTAACAAGTTTTTTTATTTGCTCCGCTGCTTTGTTGACTAAAGTTATCCCTGTTATGATTTCTGCAAATACCACTTATCATCTCTATTTAAATTTAGCAAAAAGTTTGGCAAATTCTTTTGATGACATAGCATCAAATATATCCGCACCTTCTGATTTGGAACTACGTCCTGTTTGTTCTCCAGCTATTAGATCTGTACCACCCTCTGAGAAAGGTTTTGTACCACCTAATACTGGTACTCTTCGTAATAATGTTCTGGTAAATGCTCTCTCTGCTGAGTTGCTTCCGTCATCTCCAAGACCAACGCTCTCTCTTGCGAACTCTATACCACCACCAATGTTGGCTGCCGCATCAAATGTTACTCCCATAGACGGACCACCAATCGCAGACACCATTCTGGCTGCACCATAATATCTATTGTCTGCCTGTGCTGCAGTGTTAAAGAATAATTCTGCTAGTAGACCCATACCACCAAGAGCTACGATACCTTCAAGGTAGTTTCCTAGATACTTGTCTGCATCCTCTCCTAGATTATCTCTTAAAAACTTGTCTGCATCTTCTCCTTCTACACCTGTAAATACTTTGAATGTTTCTCCTACTGCTGTTTTACTAAACAGTCTGTCACGAGGAGATCTACTTCTTCCATCTTCACCACCTCTAGATAGAGCATAATCTTTTATTGTATTAGCTGCCATACCCATGCCACCACCAACTGTTAACAATGCTACCATTGGTGCAACATTTCCTTTTGCAAATTCACTTGTAACTCCACCTTCTCCGAATACCATACGCATCATCATAAGTGGGAATGATTTCAACTGGAATACCATTGATCCAATAGGATGTTGTGCCCAAAGAGGTACATCATTTGGATCTGGTGTAAATATTGTTTCGTTTACAAACCTCATGGTTGCATACCTAAACTGATCATCTCCTGCTACTGTCTTCATGTCAGCCATTCTTCTTGCTCCAGGCATACCATAAGACTCTAGTCCGTATCGTTTTAATAATCTTAAAGACTTTCTGTAAGCTTTGGTGTCCATTTGACCTTTAGCTATAAGTCTTTGTGCAGCGTCAGCTTCAGCTTTAAATGTATTGTAGCCAACAACAGCTGATACTTCCCTCATAAAGTTTGTCCAACTCTGTAGACCAGTACCATAGAAGAATGCATGTTGGAATTGTTGTGAACCATCACCAGCCATGTGTGTCATTCTATCGTGTATTAAGTTTTCAACACCCACTCCAATGTCTTTGGCTGCTTGTCTATACTCTGGACTACCTAGTGTTACATCCTTCCAGGCTTTCATCCATCCTTTAAAGTTACCACTTCGTATAAGAGGTAATGCTATATCAGGTGCAGATGTTAGAGTTGTCCAACCAAGTAAAGATACAGAGTTAAATGCTCTCATTTTTTTACTTACATTATTTAACATTCTACTGTCAGACATTGGTCGTCTTTCTAGAACGTCATTAATACTTCTTATAAATCCTTCAGATCCTTCAGTCATTCCCCCAGGGAAATCTTTTAAACCATTAACAACTGCGTCTATTCTTATTTTTAAGTTAGTCATTTGTGCCTGGTTTAAGCTTCCAGTATCTGTAATAGCAAGCAACCTTCTTCGTGCAGCATCTGTTCTTGCACTCACTGCATTTGAATTTGTATTCAATAAGTCAGATTGTATTTCTCTTAGAATATTTTTAAGAGATTCTCTGTCTACTTGTTGAGGTGTAGGTATGACTACATGAGACACTTCAAGAACAGCATCATCAGTTGACCTTGTCATATTTATTAATTTGTTATTACTTAATATGTCTGCAGCACCATCTACTCCTAATTTAGAAACTACTGTATATGCATTTAGACCATGTCCACCAGCACCAAACTTCTTAGCCATAAGCATTTTTCTTGTAGTCTTATCAAAGTATTTAGTTATTACGCCTTCTAGGTCGTCTACCAAATAGTCTGCAAACTCAGGATAGCTATCTTTGTCAAGTGTTATAAACCTTTGATAGAATGGATCACTACTAATTCCAGAAGTTCTGGCATCTATATCAACATCAATTCTACCATCTGTGTCTATGATTCTATTCATCATTTGAGATGCTGCTTCAGAGACTTCAGCAGGATTAGGATTTATACCCTCTGCTCTTTTCTCTTTAATAATAAATCGTTCTATAGCTTCAACAAATGCCTTTGGTCTTTCTCTTACTATATCTGCATTCCATATCTGAGGCACATAGTACTTAGTTCCACTACGAAGAGTAACATCTCCTACTGGTATACCAAGAGCATGCATATCATTTAGTTCTTTTTTAAATAAACCAATTAAATGATTAGCTATTTGTTTCTCTGAATCTGCTAAACGGCTTATGTCTCCAGCTCTCATAGCTCTGATTATTCTTTTATGTGAAGCTGGTGGTGCCACTGTTGAGTCTGGCACAGCCTTACCAACAAGTGGTATTGCTTTAAAGAATGGTGCAGTTTTATTAATATATCTTTTAACACCATTACCATAGTCAGGTAATCGTTGTAACATATTCATAACTGGCTGAACTTTTTTAGCTAAGTCAGCTGCATGTATTTGATATATACCAACTCCTTCTTTAGGTTTGATTATGTTACCTAACCATTCAGCACCTATTTTTCTTAAGTGTGCAGAGTTTTCACTAAGGAAATTAGTTGTGTAATTTTTTTCTATAACTTTAACATCATCAATATCAGGAATCTCTTTTCTCAAAGTTTTCTTTATGAAGCCTTGCATAGCATCAGGCATACCTAGTTTTTGTGCTTGAGATCCAATGTTTACATAATCTCCATCTGATAATGTTTTGTTTAGCTCAACTATATCTTGTAGTAATTGACCATTTAAAGATTGGTATTTACCAACTTGGTCTTGTGCAAAAGGAGGATTAACAACACTGTCTTCAACATTTGCGTCTACAGTACGCAGGCTTTGTTTAGAATTGATTACTATTGCATCAACAACTTCATTGGTTACTGGATGTGGTTCTGTAATTAAAAACCCATCGTATCCTAATCTTGTAAATATTTTAGATATTAAAGTTTTTGCTTCAGCATCACTTCTTCCACCTACTGCAAGGCTATCAACTAAGTTCTGGTAGAAGTCTGCACCATCAAGTTCTCCCTGTAATTTAAATTCATTTAATAATCTAGCAGCTTCATTCTCTTTCATTAAACCAGTTGAATTCATTTCTTTTAGTAAGAATGATATGTCTGAGCTTTGTCCACTGCCAGCTGAATAAGAAGCGTTCTCGCTAAAATCAAACATATTGTTTGCTTTAACAAAGAAAGGAACTACCTTTGGATTTCTTTTTACGCTTGTAAATTGACTTAATCTTTCAAATAACTCTTCATTCTTAAGCATTAACCTTTCATAAGTTTGAGAGTCTTGAACCATTCTGTAAGCTGGATCTCCTTCAATGCCATCTACTATACCATTTTCAATTTCTGTTACTCTTGATTGAGTAGAATTTCTTATATCTCTACCAGCATACTCTCTTGAAATATCATTTAACTTATAATTATTCTCCATGATATCGTCTATGATTTCATCGGTAACAGCTAAAACATCTGGATCATCACTGTCTACCATAGCCTTTAAAGAATTCTTATGAGTAAATCTTGCGTATGTTTCTGATGCTGTAGGATCTTTAGCTAAGTATAATCCAGGTCCAAACAAAGAATCTGCACTAGAAGATTTAGGTGTGCCTCCACCAATGTACTTATTAAAAGCATCACCATTAGGAGTTCCATGGTAGTATACATAATCAAGTAGATTGTCATGTGGTCTTGCACCTAAGAACTCACGATGAGCTGTTTCAGTTGCATCATCAAAACTATCTATAGTTTGTTGTGCATACTTTTTAGCTAGATGTAGTGTTCCACTATTACCAGTCTGGTCTACAGATTTCTTTATAGGGTGAGAAGACGCTGCATCATAGTGCATGTCACCAAAATAAGTTAGGTATCTGTATCTTTGTCTTAATGTTTTGTTGCCCATTAACTTGTTGAAAGTATAAGCAACATGCTCAGTTAGTTTATCAACATTGGCTTCCATATCTGATTGGTTAGAAAGACCAGCATATAAAGACTTCTTATTTGTTTTCTGTGTAATTAAAGAATCAAAGCCATCAATAAACCATCTTGCTGCAGAAACAGCAGTTCTATCATACCTGCCGTCTTGAGCTTTACCAGCATCATTCTCATTTATCTTAACAGCACGAGCCTCCCCATTATCAAGAGCCTCTTTGTAAGCATTTATAACATTTAGTTTATTCTCTTCGTCAAACCCTCCGTGGTAAAGCATGTAAGCAGCTTCGTCTACAATCGTACGATCTCTACCTACTGGGTTACGATCTACATTAGAATCATTATAATCTATTTTTGTTTTACCCTTCTTTAAAGAAGAGGCAATTTTTCTAGCAGCTTTTCTAACTACATTTAAAGTTTCTCCATGATTAACATGTTCAAATGTTCCGTAGTTTGCACCGAAGTAAGTCTCTGGAAAGAAGATTCCCACATCATCCATAGTAAGGAAATTGTTTGTTTCTGCTTTATTAAATTGAGTCTTACCTAAAACATTAAGTAATCTATAAGTAAATGTTCTGGCGTTGTTCTCAACAAGAGGATCTCTGTGAGTTATTTTTCTTAAAAATTCTTTTATATAGACAGGAGTTTTAGCTGGAATTCCGTTTTCTCCACTCACGCCTTTGTTTTGTTGTGCCTCCCTGATTACCATTTTCTTTACTTCAGGAGTCCTAGGTATCAAGTTCAACCCATCTGGCTGACTTCTAAGAACATACATAGCGTAGTTCATTTTTTCTTTATCACCTAAGTTAAAGCCTTCTTGCAATAACTGAACTAATTCAGCAGGTGTGGTTGCTTGACGACCATTAGATAACATTGGAATTGATGGATCAAAGCTTAAGTCTATTTTTATTGTTTCTAAATCAGGAACTTCTGGCTCAGATAATAACTTCTGAACTAACTCAGCAGATAGATCCATTGTTCTAGCTGATTGTTTTTTAGTACCTAAACTTTCATCTGCTATCTCTCTAACAGACATTTGTTTAGGAGACTTAGTTATAAGTTGATCCTTGCCTTCTTTCTTAAGTCCTTGTTTTAAAATCTTATCGGCTTGTTTCTCAAGTTTTTCTATTTCTTTTACTTGTTTAGTAAGTTGATTTTTTACATTATCATTTTTTCTTTTAGCATTAAGAGTTCTAAATCTCTTAGTTGTTTTATTTTTAGATCCTTTTAATCCAACCTGACCATCACTACCTGCTTGAGTAGTAATATCAAATCCGTCCATCTCACCAAATATGTTATGTAGTTGCCTTCTTAATCTTTTTTCTGCAGATTCTAAAGAACCTAAAACATCAAAAGCCAATGCTCTAGTTATAGCAACTTGGTCTATATTATCTGGAGTTGCATTAGCCATAGCATTCTCAGCTATCAAGGCTGTAGGGGAAACATTACCACCACTAATGTCTACTTCGTAATCATCAAGGTTTCTAGTTGACATGCCTGAAGTATCTGTGCTGTATCCAGCATCGTCTAATAACTGCTCTCTGTGCAACCTCATAATTTCTCTAGAGTTTGCTACATCAATAGCACCTTTTTTACCCTTACCAGCTGTCTGTTCCAATGCTCCTAAGTATTGTCCAGCCGTGGCGATTTCATATTCACCTTTGTCAGTAAACCTTGGATCACGCATTTTCTTTGCATGATTGATTACCTTCCAATAAGCATCTGTTATTTTCATAAAAGTATGGTAATCAGATTGGTTTCTGTGTCTTGGTACGTTACCTTCTATGTCTACCAATTCTCCTTCTTCAAAGAATTGTTTTCTATCAGCAGATCTTATCCTTCTGTTTTTAGTTGGATTGCCAAATCTTTTTCTTTGCTTATTAGCTCCACTTGCATTTCTCATATAAGAGTTAAGAACTGTTGCCACACTTGGTCTATCGGATTCTATTCCTCTACCACCCAAAGCAGCTAACATTTCTTCGTGGCTACCATTCAAAGCTTTATCAATTTTCATCCTGACATCATCCAAGTCCATTAACACAGACAACCTATACTTTGTTCTATTGTCTGAATTTTTAAACTTAGAGGCTAGATCCGCGTACCTGTTTACTGGATCTCGGTCTGGAAATATTCTTTGGAATAAAGGTATTAGATCAGGGTCTATAGCTGACATCTGAACAGCAGCTGAACCATCAGCACCTTTACTTATACCGAACCATCTTTGGATAACATCATTAATAACCTTACCCATTCTTTTCCACATACTAATAACATCTTTTGTTCCACCAGCTTTGTTTTTAGCAATAGCGTACTGAACAAATTGTTGAGCAAAAAATTCAGAAGGAGATGAAAGCTCGTTACCTATAGATGGATCACCTGGTAATCTTCTTTTCAAAGCATCAAAATCTACACCCTCTTCAAGAACATATTTACCCATAGTGTTCCAGAAATGTTTTTTCTGACTTGCATCTAATATATTAGAGTAAGCCCAATGACCTAACTCATGCATTATACTTATGCCTGGAGGTACACCATTCTTGGTTATGTTTGATAAATCAATACCAATAAGGTTTTGCATACCAGAGTTTTCACTTCCAGTTGGGAAGTAAGCACCAGCAGCATCTGTGCTTTTTATTATTCCAAAATTAGGAGATGCAGCATCCATTTCTGAACCAGCCATTCTAGACATAGTCATTAGGACAGCATTAATATCTGCTTGGTTTATATTACCAGCAGTCATTATAGTAGATAGTTTTTGAAAAGATGTTTCTCTTGAACGGTTAGGTAGCTTAATTCCTCTTGGAACATGACGCTCAACAATGCCATTCAACAAATCAAGCTGTCTCATTACCTGTTGAACATCACCTTTTGATGATAACTTAGCCCACGGAGTCGCTTCTAAAACTTCAATACTTCTTAATACATCTCCAACATTTGCATGATTAGCTCTGAAATCTGGATCATCTGGTATAAGCTTTTTATCTAAAACAATTTTACTTGCTCTTTGTAGACCAACTGGTCCTGGCTCTGTAGCTATACTATCGTCTACAGTAGATTTCTTAGATGGGGATTGATCTAGTTTTCTATAAGCTTGACCAATATTTTCTAATGGTTCAAAACTATTTAGTTTTTCTAATGGTCCTGAAGCTGACGAATCAATGTGACCAATAATAAATTCTTGTTTAGATTGTTTTTTTAAAACATCTTGAATAGATGATCCATCTAATTGCTTTTGGCTTGGTGTTCTTATGGTATTCCCATACTCACCAGTTGCTAAATAAATACTTAAAGATCTACCCTTTGGTATCTTAGGTAAAAACTGGCTTAAGTATGTATCAAGTCTAGGGTCATCATATTTTTCTACATCTGTAACATTGTCTACACCATCTTTTGTTGGGTTAGTTTCTGGCTCTTCTACAGCTCCTTCATAGGTGTTAGTTTTAGTGTGATCTTTTCTACGGAAATGTTTAGTAGAATCTGGACCAGACAGATTAGATGTAGCAAGCTTACCTTTTCTTCCAGCAGATAAAACTTGTGCTTCAAACATAACTGGAAGATTTCTTTTTAAGAAATCAGAACTTTCAAACCTTGCTACAGTATCTAGTTCATTAGAGTGAACTTCTAATATATCCCCTCTTTTCATAATTCTACCTATTCTTTTTCCTAGGAAGAATACATTTTGTGCATCAGCTACATTGTCTATGTTTTTTATTTGGAAATGATTGTTGACATCAACCTCATATCCCTTGAAGTCAATCACATCTGGTTTATTTCTACCAACAGGTTTTGTTGTTGGAGACTCTTTACCCATGTCTATCAATCTAGACATTATAGATCTAACGCCTAGGTCATAATCTTCTTTAGATAAATTACCAGAACTAAAGTCCAGAGCTATTTCAGTAAGCTCATCCTTTATCTTTGCTTGTATTGATTCTGAGTTTAAATCTTGGTCAAGTATTTCTGTAGATATTTCTTCATCTTCTGCGTCTATTTTCTTTCCTGTATAATCTTCAATACTTTGTTTAGCTGCAGCTTCATCTTCAGCTACACCTGCCATGTGTGCTTTTTTGAAATTAGCTAGAGCTTTCTTATTTAGTCTTCCGCCTCTAACATCACCACCTAACTCTCTTATCTTTTTCTTAATAACATTTTTTTGTTCTAACGCTGTTTTCTTTGCTAATCTATTTAGAGAGGTAGCTTCTTCGTTATCTAATTCCCTTATTCTTGCATTGATCTCTCTCAAGTCTCTTTGTAGAATTGCTATATTATAATTCTTACCTGTCTTATATACTAAGACTTCATTACCTGCTTTTTCTTGTTGAGTTGAATTAGTGAATCTTTTTCTAAGATTCATTAAATCTTTTCTAATGTCACTGTATGTTGCAGTTACATTCTTTATATTATCAGATGGTAGATCTTCTGTTGATGCATATATCCTACCAGTTATATCATCAGCTGTACCTGTTGAACCTTCTGCTACTACTTTTCTTTCGTAGACACTACCACTTATCTGCTCATATTTATTTTCAAATACTTCCGAATTACTTTTTCTGACCTTGTCTATAACCTTGTCATCAGTGACAAGTGAATACACCCAAAAGTTAGTTCCATCAGAGTTGCCTGGGAAATCTTTTAACACTTTATCTTTTTTAATATTTATAGTTCTTAGAGGTAATCCACCACTTCCACCTAACCAAGTTACTCCAGCATCCTTTTGTAACTGAGAGTTTAACTGCTCAAGCTCATTACCAGTGATGTATTTACTATCACCTTTCTTTAGACCTTTAATACTTTGATCTAACTTGGCTATGACTGCATTGATAGATGTAACCTCATTAGCATACATACCATATGGTTGGTTCTCTACTCTCTTGCCGTCTACAACAGAAGTTTTCTTTCTGGTTTTTATTCCTGTATTTGCGTCTATGTAAGAAAACTTTTCTAAATCTGGTGTGCTGCCAGTATCATTCTTTGAATCTATCTTAGCTTGTAATAAAGATTCTTCTGCAGCTGCTGTTCCAGTATATACCTCGCCATTCTTTTTATATTTTTGTAACAACGGTCCATCAGTTAAACCATATCTGTTTGCTTTTCTTAGTAGGCTTTGTATTTTTCCGTTTCTATCTCTACCAAGACTAACAGATGTAGACACAGTAACGCTTGTTTTACCTGCTGCATCTTTTTGAGGTTTAACATCAAATACTTTATCGCCGAATTGTCTTCGTGCTCGTACTTGGTCTACCTTAATTTGGATTACTTTTTTTATAGCTTCTGTGTTAAACTCTCTACCTGGTTTATTAATAGCATTGGCAAAGACTGCAGAAGCTTTTTCTAATGCAACTCTTTCTAAATCAGTAAAATCAGATAAGTCTAATCCAGATAGTATAGCTTTAATGTCTGGAGCTTTCTTTATTTTCTTAACATTACCTGTTTCATTATATAAAGCTCTAGTTAAAGCAGGAACTGCTTCTGGCTGAAACTTTTGTATTGTTTCTAGTATATGTTCTAAAGGAGCATTAGGCATATCCAAGTTAGTTGCTTCAAGTAAACGAAGTGCATTTGTCTCATCATTAATAGCTCTTTCATAAGAGTTGATTATTAATGCTTTAGACTCTTCAGAAATTCTTGGATCTGCATTTAAGATTCCCATAAAGGTATCTCTATTATAAATACCTCTTAGAGAAAAAGAATCTTCAGGATCTACTATCATATCAGCTATGTGTTGAACACCAATGTCCCCAACATAGTCATCAATTCTATTTTGTAGTGCTATAAGTCTTGCTTGTTTTCTTTCATATTTTTGATTGTTAATTAAATCTGCTACTTCTCTCCTAAATTTGGCAGCTTCTGCTTTTAAATCAGCAGGATCAAACATATCTTGTATAAATTTAATTGAACCTTTATCGCTATTAATAACTTCAGAACGATTTGGACTTAAGTCAGGATCACTCGCTAAAAGTTCTTCAGCTTGGTTCATCCTATCTGAAACTGTTATAGGTTCTGGTTTTAAATCAGCTTTAGGTTTTTCAGGATCTACATCTTGTTCATTTAGAATATCGTCTGCTTCTTGAGCACGACCTTCTTTTCTAGCTTTATCTGCTTGTAAAACTTCTTCTGCTTGCTTTTGTTGTTCTGCATTAATAGCATCATCAGTTTTTGCTATCTTATCGTTTTCTAATTTAGTTAGTTTTCCCTGAGCATCTTTGATTTTTAGATCAAGTTCTTTGATATCATTTTCATAAGATTTAGCTTGGTCGTTCTGTTTATCACTAAGTTCTTTGCCTTGTTTCTGTATTTTTGCACGATATTCTTTTTGTCTTTGAGTCTTAATTTTTTCTTTTCTTAATTGGTTTAAACTGTCAGTAATTTCTTCTGCAGTCTCAGTTTTTACTTCTGGCTCAGTGGGATTTACTTCATCAGGCTCATCACCAAGTATTTCTTTTTCTGCTTGGTTAGGAGTTTCGTTGCCGTCTACGGCTTGTGATTTGTTTACAGTTAAATTACCTTCAGCGTCTAATCTTGTGTTGATATTGTTTAATGACAATAACTTTTCAATCATGCCATTATCATCAGCAGTTTGGTAAGTTTTTAAGAAGTTACCTATTTGTGCTCTAATACCTGCAGCTTCTTTTCTATTTTTATTTGCTTGTGATTGTTGAGCTTGTATTTCTTCAGGAGTTTTTTGACCTCCCCCTAAAGTATCTTCTAACCTTTGAGCCTCAACTTCTAATGCTTTTGCTCTATCCATACCAGTTCTTGTTTGATTTAAATTGTCTAGAACTGCACGAATCTTTTTAAGCTCCTCCATTTTTGCAGGATCCATATCTGGAAAGTTCTCTGCATTAAGAAACTCATCTAAGCTTCTAGTCTGATTTTTATTTACATTTGGTATATTACCACTAACTAATTCGTCATATTTTGTTCTATCACTTTTAGCTAATTCATCTAATAATCCTTTATGTATTCTTTCAACCTGAGGTTTGATTTCCTGGTCTATAAGATTGCCAATAACATTATCGTTTTCTGGTGAAGGGGCTGATTCAAAACTGTCTATAGCTTCATTAAGATTACTTGTTTGTTGAGCTTTTAATGCTTCTTGAACATCTTTGTTTTTGTCTATATATTTCTGACTAAAATCAAGTTTACCATCAGCACCTCTTGCTAAGTTTCTTCTAAAGGCAGCACCACCAAGTCCACCAAATAGTCCACCCAATACTCCGCCTGCAGTTGCACCTATTAAAGCTGAACCAGCCATTCTTGTTTTACTAAAGTCGTCTTGTACTCCTATACCTATATCTCTATATTGTTCAGAGGCGTTATATCCAGCTTCAATACCACCACCTAAAAGAGCTTCAATACCAGCACCTTTTTTAGCACCTTCTTTTATAGCACCACCCAGCATGCTTTTGCCTGCAGCCCTAGCAGCAAGTGCACCACCTTTTGCAGCTGCACCACCAACTCCAAATCCAAGTAAGTTTACAGGGTCAGCTACAGCCTTATATATATTGGCACCAAGACCTATTAAACCAGTTCCACCATGTTCATAGAAGTTAGGTAGAGCATCATAAACTCTTTCTAGTCTTGCTAGTCTTGCTTTTTGTAAATCATTGGCACCACCTGATGTAGTGTAGATTGCCTCTTTAGCCATACTAGTAACATTCATAGCTTTCCAACCACGGTCACTATAAAATTCTTCAATAGCTTCTTGAGGATTAGAGAATGTTATTCCATCTCTGTCTAAAAAGAAATCGTAGACATCTTGTATAAATTCTTGATTTTGTAAAAGGTCTAGTGCTTGGTTTTTACTAAGATCGCCAGATGCATATCCCAAGACACCACCTGTGTCTCCTGGGGTTGGCATAGTTAAATCAGCATAGTTCCTGCTTTTAAGAGCATCTCTTAAAGCACTATCATTGGGCGTTGCTGAATAGCCTAAATTTTCTAAATCGTTTTTGTTGTCTTCTGCCATATTTTCGGTACTCCAGTTTCCGATAGCTTATATTATTATATTGTTAGTGTTCCGTCATCCTACATTGATGGTTCTAATAATTGTTCAAAAATTGGTTTGTTTTGTAGAATTGTATTAATGTATTGTTCTAAATAAAGCCTAAATTGTACTGTGGTATTCTTCTTTCCAAAAGCACCACTCTTGGTAGCATATATAAACGCATCTTGTTGTGTTTTGGGGCTACTCATGTTTGTTGGAAACTCACTTAAGAATTTATCTACATAACCACCTCTACTAACTCCTGTATTATTCATAATGGTTACTTTGTTCATAATGTTTTCTAACTTTTTATTATCATCAGAAGCTTTAACATCAAACAGCAAACCATTCATCATAGCGTTTAAAACCTCTGTTTGTTTAGGAATAGTTAATTGATTTAGTGAAGTAATATCTTGTAGACCATGCATAGTGTAGACATCTTTAAATAAACCGAAGAAAGGTGTGTTGTCTCTGTTTGGCATATTAGAGCTAGTTCCTGAATTACTTAGGTGAGCACCTATATCTGAAAACTTAGGATTAATAGTTAATGTATCTGCTGTTGGATCAATAACAAAGAAGGACATGTTATCTGGACTAGTTGCTTCTATACTCATCAATGAAGTGCTAAATGCTTTGTTTTGCTTAGCCGCATTTATTGTTTGAGCAGTTTGTTTTAAGCTTCCTTTGTAGCTTGCTATGTTTACTGGTAAGTTCATAGAGTTAGTATATTTGTTACTAGTTCCCGTAGGTTCTATTTTATTTATTTTATCTATAGATTCTTTGCTTAATAAGTAATCAATATGACCTAGCAAATATTCTCTGTACTCTCTAATGTTTGATACTTTTATTTCTTCACCAGTTTCATAATGTGTAAATGTTTTTTCTATAGACATCATTTCGTTAGTGGCATCTCCAAAAGCACCTAAGTTATGACCACTTAAATCTCTACTTACATCTTTTCTTAGTCTAACAAGGTTATCTTTATATTTTTGAAGCAGTACGGCTACAGATGGATCGCTCCAATTTGTAACTGTTTCGCCATCAATTGTTATTGTTGTTTTAGAATCTTCGGGTAAAGCAGTTAAGATATCAGTTATCTGCGTCATATACTTTGATATGTTCTCGTCTACAAATGTACCATAATCTTGTATACTAGAGTTAGGTGGTAAGCCATCAGTATATAATTCTTTATATGCACCTTTTACAGTTGCTTTTGCTTGTTCATATTTTTGTAAACCTGCTTGAGCTGCGATTTCTGCTGCAGCCGCATCTATATCTAGAGTTTCATTCTTTATATTATCCATCATGCCATCTAGAGAATTTTTTACTGCTGCCATTTTTTCCATAGGCATATAATATTCACTCGTTAAGATTCCAAAAATACTTGCTGTTTTCGTGCTTGGAGTTAGGTATGGATTATCACCTTTATCGTCATCTATAGAACCAAACTGAGAGAAATATATAGTAACATTACTTTTTGATTTATCTGGAGTAACATTTTCTGTTACAAATGTTTGAGTAGCTTCTACACCTTGTGCTTCTTTTATAGAATAATTTTGAGCATAGTTTAATCTTTGCCAAGCATTATAATCTTTGTATCCAACTATTTCTGCAATCTTTGGATTAATAATTCTCTTGCCAGGATTAGCCGTGTCTTCAATAAATAAATCACCACTAAAGCCTAATTTTGCAGCAGATTCTTGATAGACTTTTTCCCATGTTCCACGAGCAAGCTGTACATTTCCACTTTTTGCGGCTTCTTGATATTGTTTCCATTTTGGATTTGAACTAAATGCTTGTTCAAACTCTGTTGCTGCGGCAGCAGAATAACTTTTTTTATTATTTTCAAAATGTTGTTCAACGCTTTTAATCAAATTTGTTATATCAGCGTCAGTTATATTAACATCTTGTATTCCTTGTGATCTTAAAGCATTTTTAGCAAACTCTTTTTTTGCAATATCGTCCATCTGTAAAAAACTAAAATATCTTGGGATGTTAACACCTTCTTTGAATAACCCTCCAAGATAACTTGATGTTGCAGTAGCAGTTTTGTTTTTATTTGCAGCTTGTAACTTATTAACAAGTCCTTGCCTCACATAGTCTGGGCTACTTGCATAGTTTTGATTAACATCTGCTACAGTAAAATTACTATTGGTAAAAGAATCTGAAGTAAAAATAGTATCTATCTTTTCTCTTCGTTTTCTTTGTTGTATTTCATGCCATTGACTTTCATTATCCCAACCCATATCAGTAAACATCTTCATATTCTTATCAGGATCAGGACCAAGGAAACCATTCTTAGATGTTATGTTTCTTTTCCAATCTTCAAATGATCCGTCTGCACTAATAGATGATTCAAGTGCTTTGTTTCTAGTTTCTATCTGTCCTACATTTTTAGTAGCTTGAGCAAGTTGATCGTCAAACACACCTTGGTTATGTTGTTGGTGCATTTTTTCAATCATGCCATCACTAGCAAGTGAATTACTATAGAGATAATTACCACCAGTTATTTCATACCTTTGGTTTTCTAAATCAGTTATAGATAATGGACGACCAGCTTTTCTTTCTGCATCCATATAAGCTTGAAATGCATCCCTGTTCTTTTTTCTTTTGTCTATATTTCGCTGTTCTGCATCTCGCATATTTTGCGATAAACCGAATCCAAAACTAAGTGCCATGATTAAGCCCCCATACCTATTAGATTACCTGATTGGTCATAATACAAAGGTTGTCCTAAAGCATTTGTTTGCGGTTGACTGTTTATGGTTCCACTACCTACGATAGTGCTGTCAGGTTCTTTGTTAGTATTGTTAGGACCTGTTATGGTCTTTGCTAAGTTATCTAATGTGTTTGAAAAAGATTTATTAGATTCTGCTGTAGATTTCATAGCAGTATCAAACATACTTGAAATGGTTGTGCCTGAGCCAGAATATGTAGTTTGACTTGGGCTATATAAACCTTTTTCCATGCCGAACTGAGCTTCATAAGGTTGTGTAAATTGTTTCATAAATGCACTCCTAGAAGCTTGATCCAAATTCATTCTTTCAGCAGCAAACTTAAGTGCGTTTACTTTTGCTTGCATATCAGCTTTCTGTAGTTCAGGTGCGTATTTAGCGATTACATCTGACTGAACTTTGTTTTCCAAAGTATTAGAATCAGCACCACCTAGTTTAGCTAAGTTGGTTGCTTGTGCCTTACTTGCTGTAAGTTCTGCTAGTTTAAAAATATCATTTCTGTAAGCATTAGAGAAATCAAACATATCACGCATAATATCTTCCTTGCTTGGTGTGTATGGAACTCCAAGGTAAGAATTAACTTGTTTAATTGATTCTGCTAAATTAGATGATTGAACTAAAAGTCTATCCCTTAATGCTCTTTGTTCTGCATCTCTTTGTAACGCTAGGTTTTGTTTGAACTTAAGGTCTGCACCTTGTTGTTGGAAAATACTTTGAAGTTGTGCACGATCTTGAGATTGAGCACTGTAATCGTTTATAGCATCAAAACCACCACCGAGTAAGGACGATGTAACAGGGTCCATACCCATCTTGGTACCTATACTTGCAAATACACTTCCAAAACTCATTAGTTATCTCTCCTATGCAATAATAATTCCGTTTCCAAATCCAGTTCTCCTATTTACCAAATTAGAAGATATTGGTCCTCTAGCTACAAATGGAGCGTTAGGATCATTTGGAACGAAAGAGATAACCTGTTCTTTCCTCTCTGTTGTTGGAACAATATAGTTTACATCTGGTGCTACGCTTTCAGTTGGAGAAATCGGTGGCACATTTGGATCTGTTTGTAAATCTGGGTTTGTTGTTGGAGTAGGCATTGTGCCTTGCTCTGGAGTATATGTTGGTCCAAGCGTTGTTGCTAACTGACCTTCTCCAGATAATAAAGCTCGTCTACCAAAACTTGTTTCACCAGTTCCTACTTCACCACCAAATGTTTCTTCGGCTGTCATCTGTGATGGAACTTGCCCACTCTCTGGTAACATTCCTTCTCCCGTTGCAAGAGAGTCCCTTCTCTCCATAGACGGATCTGTTCCTGGTGCTGTTACATTAGTTCCGACAAAAGATCTATATGTTGGGCGATCTGGTTTCTTTCCTCCAGGATATAGTATGTCTCCTGATTTACCCATAGCTGAATATTTTCTTGCTTCATCTGGATTTGCAATAATTGATTGTAGACGAGTTCCAGCAGTCAATGGATTTAGTCCCATTGTAGAGCCATACTCTGATTCATTTACTACTTGTTTATTTCCTAGTAAGTCAGTGTACTCAACTTGGTTTACAACTTGAGGAGCACCGCCTCCGCCTCCGCCGCCACACATATTATTTTGCCTCCATAATTAATTTGTTCATATTAAAATCTTGTATAAACTCCCTTACCAAAGCCTTGTCGTCTTTTATTTTCGTCATCTTGTGAAAAACCTGGGTAATTGATATCATTTTTTGTAGTTCCTATTATATTATTTGTACCTATTGTACCTATATCTCTGGATTTTGTAGTCCCTGTCTCCCTATTTGTGTTGGTCATATTGTCAATTGCGGAACCCACAAAGTTTTGAGAGAATCTTGGGCTTTCTTGCATAGCCTTTTTCATACCCACTTCTCGTGCTCTGCTCATTCCATAAGCCATATCAGCACCCAAAGCCATTTTACCAAATGTATTTTGTATTCCTGTAGCACCTGCTGCTTTACCACCAATAGGTCCAGTTAATACATTATATGCTGTTTCTTTAACTGGTGTTCCTAATTTAGATTCTGGATTTAAAAAACCTATAACACCTCTTGCGACATCTACACCTAAACCAAGCATAGGATTAGCCATATACATAGCTGTTCTTGCACCTTGCTCTAATAAACTACCACCTATTCCATTATCTTTAGGTGAATTTGACGATTGATCGTTTGAATCATTCGTCATTAAGTTTGTTGTTCCTTTAGCTATATTTGATTTAGGAGCTTGAGTAGGGTTTCCAATTGGATCAAGTCTTTCTTGGACTATATCTCCAGGGTTGTAACCTGTCATAGGATTGTTTTTCTTTTCAAAAACAGCTGTTTGATTTCTGTCATCATCAGAACTAGCTGATCCACCACCGCCACACATTATAGTATCCCCTTCTTGTAAATTGCTCCTTGTTTTGTATATCCCATTCTTTCCATAACTCTATCATATTGAGAAGTAGGTGCCCCTCCATAGGTCACAGAATAATTTACTTCTTTGCATCCTTTTTCTTTCGCCCACTTTTCAAAGTCTTTGAGTAACTTGAAACCTGCAAGTTGACTACTTTTATCAGTAAAGAGTAACTCTTCTTGAGCCAAGAGATCGTTGCCCCATAGATAGTTTGTAATATATCCAAGAAGGTAGCCCATAGGGTATATGCCATTCTTTTTGTATACTCTAAAATATTTGTGAGGATTTCCACAAAACTTGCTCGCAAATTCTCGTACCACATTTTCATCGTAGTGAGTATCTTTGTATATACTTGTTTCGTGCATCTCTTTAGCGAGAGGTAATAATGTTTCAATGTCTGCATATGTTCCATCCTGTATATTCATTTTAATAAAACGCTAATCCAAAACCACCACGACCTCCAAGAGAGAATCCTCTATCAGCCTTGTAGACAGCGTTACCAAATGTTCCAAACCTTTCTTCTCGTGGCTCACCGCTTCTATCAGTAAACCTACGGAGATAATCTATTCCAGCTAGTTCTTGTGGTCTAGCTAAATTACCATATATACTTTGACCTGTTGCCATAGCAGGACCAAGATTACTTCCTAAATATTGTGGTGAACCTTGAGAACCCAAACCTAAATTAAGTGTAGACCCAGGCAGTTGTACTCTTGGTACAGTCATACCTGATGTGTTTTCAAAATAACTTGGAATCTTAGGTGGATCCATAACTGTTCCTAGCATAGTTCCTAAACTACCACCTAAAGAACCTCCACTAACTGCACCTAAGTTAGCACCTGATAAACTTTGACCAATACCTAAAGGTATTTTTCCTACAAGATTTGCCGTTTGAGCTGCAAAACCACTAGCATTACCTGCAGCTGTTTGAATTAGTCCTTGGTTTGTTATGTTAGCAACTGGGCTTACATTTGCAGGAATAGTAAAGCCACCCTTTGCAGCTGTACCTACCGAACTTAAATCAACTACATTACCTCCACTAACAACTTGCATATTTCCAGGGAAGGAAGTTCCTGCTGGTACATCTTTAGGTATAGTAGTTGTTCCCATAAGTTTACCACCAATATAAGAACCTGCTGCAGTTCCTGCTGCGTTCATCAATGCTTGTCCCCAAGTACCTCCCGCACCTTTCGTGGCTAAACCAGATCCAACAGAAGCACCTATGGTAGCCGCAGTTCCTGCAGATACTGAAGCAGGTAATAGATATGGTGCTGCCATAGCAGCGGCTGCAGTTACAGCGATTCTACCTATTGGACTTTTAACAATCTTTTTGAATATTTTAGATATGCCTTTAAATATCTTACCGAAGAAAAAGTGTTGAGGACTATTAGGATTCATTGGATCATAGTTACCCATCTCTGATCCTGCAAACATAGCCATTGGATTACCACCTTCTTTGATGGTCTTTAACATTAACTGTGCAAGTAATGCTTGTCCTTCTTTATCTTGAAATACTTTAGGATGTACTACAAATTCACCTGGCTCTAATTTAGCATCAATAGTGTCTTTACGAGCCATTTGATCAAACTCTCGCTTATCATCAAAAGTTGACTGATCAAATCCTCCGTAATTGTTTACATAATCTTTAAATGCCATAATATCACCTTATACCGATAGTGTAGCCGCAGCTATACCGACCTCCAAACTGTTTGCTCCAGAAGTATTTGTTACTACTAATTCCAATCGTCTACCAGTCGTTGTTCCATCAATCTCAATTGTAGTAGGCATATTGACAGATGCTCTAGTAGTAGAAGAAGAGAATGTACTTCCAATTGTAGAACCGTCTACAGATAACTGAAGAGTGCAAGTGCCCGCTGCAAGTTTATGGGTGATACCATCTAGTCTTAGTTTTTGTTTCCAAATGTTAGAAACAAAATAAGTTTTATTAGTTACATTAACAGAAGCATCTTCATGCACACTAAAGAAAGATATTGTAGATGTTGCAAAGATATCTGGTAATTGGTTAGTAGGTATCTTCGCACTACTATCTAATGAAGCAACACCATTAACTGCACCTCTATCTGTTTTAGGTAACACTGAAGATAAATCTAGCGTACCATATTCTAATGCCGTACCAGTTCCATTAACACGAACATATTGTGATGCGTTGGAAGCCAGGAAGGTAGGTAGTGAGCTTTCTGGTGATGTTTCTAACCACTGAGTACCAGTGTAAAACTTTAAAATATTAGGAACCTGTGATGTATCAAGCCATAGATCTCCTGTTATAGATCCTGAAGGTGTTGATATACCAGCGGTTATATTAGCTTTGTTTGCAAGACTTGTAGATAGTTGATTAACTTTGTTCTGAGGTATCTCATTATTAGCTATGTTTAGTTTTGCAAAATTAATAAATCCTTGTTCGTTTGTATATTCATCTTCAAACATCAAACCAGCAATTGTTTTTTGTGCTTGGTTTTCAACAGTAAGAACTACAACTTTATCATTAGCAGATAGTGAGCTTGTAAATGTTATTGTTGCTGTTTGAGGTGAGTTAATATAATCAGCACCACCACCTGGTTCTTGTAAAATACCATTCTTCCATATCAATAATGTTTCGTCACTTGAGTGAACAAATGCTACTGAGTTAGTAGATGTTGATACTAATGTATCTTGTCTACGGAAGTTAGTTACTGATTGTGAACGAACGCTGTAAATTGAATACTTATCATTCAACGCTGTTCCAGTTGCAGTGGATATTGTAATCGTGTTGGCTGCAGTATTTGTTGTGTATTCAGCTGCAGATCCAGTTGTAGCTAATGATAATAGAACACCGTTTTTGTAGACAACAACATCTTCTGTATTTTGATCAAATGTATATGAAAGGACATTGGCAGTTGATGATATTGCTGCAAGTGTTGAAGTGGCAGTAGCTTGAGTACCATTAGCAGGTGGGGTTATAGTTACAGAAGGGGCGGTTGTATATCCTCCTCCTTGTGCAGTTGTAGCTATGTTAACAGCAGTTACGACTCCATTTGTTACAACAGCAGTGGCAGTGGGTGCTGATCCAGTAGAGTCTTGTGGGGTAGTAAAAGAGACAGTAGGCACAGAAGTATATCCAGATCCACCACTTGTTACAGTGACTGTCTGAACTCCAGCTGTAATTAATTTATCTTGTCTATTGAAGAAGAAAGGACCTTCAACAGT
>MDTB01061722.1_pt1 | contig 20827 bp, 19 predicted proteins | sample 811161 | NCBI WGS metagenome assembly MDTB01 (sample SAMN05326650, study PRJNA326480) | marine metagenome | isolation source: seawater | place: Mediterranean Sea | collected 2009
AAGTGGAGCCGGCGGGATTCGAACCCGCGTCCAGCTAAGGAAATATTGCATCGTCTACATGTGTAGTTATTTATTAGATCTTACAGAAGGGCTGGTAAATAACAACCTACCTTTTCTGCCAGTCACTAAATTTCGCAACTGCTTAGTAACCTAACAGCGCTAGCCTTTTATACGACACCCTAATTCCTCGCTCAAAAGGCGAAAGCAAGGTAGGATGTGGCCCGGGAACATCGCTAGACGCTCAACCGTTTAAACCTGTATTTAACTAAAAAGTTAAATTAAGCAGCCATGGCGTAAGAATCTTCGCCAATTAAAATTTAAGTGCTTTGATTACGGATGTACACTCATCACCCGACACGCAAATACAGCATTCACACTTCCTGTCGATTCCATTCGGCCCCATAAGTCAATGGACTAGACGTAAAATTAAGCTTTGCTATCCAATAAGTTGATGAAATTATAAAATCATATTTTTTTAAATTCTCTGGTTCATTTAATTTCATACTATATTGTTTGCTTAACCTCAGCAATTATGAAAGACCTTCGTGTGGCCCTCGTACAAGAGGCACCTGTACTCTTTGATTAATTCGGGACTTTGGAAAAAATGGATGGCTTACTTGGCCAAGCAAAACTCGAAGGTGCTGAATTTGTTCTTTTCCAGAGGCCTTCATTTCAGCGTATCCAAGAGGTATTACCTTTGGTAAGGTTGTGGGGAGTAGGTCTGAAATGGGTTGTGCCATGTGGCAGCGCTACCACGATAGTTCACTAGATTTCAATGCTTAAGCGTTTCTTGATTTGGCTAACACTGTTTAGAAAAACGGTATTGACTGTTGTATTGGTGTGATAGAGCGGGTGCGGTCGGGGACTTTGTACTTTACCATACTGTATTTTGATCCTGAGGGTAAATGTATAGGTAAGCATCGAAAAATTAAGCCAACAGCTACAGAACGTATTGTTTGGGGTGAGGGTGATGGGTCTGATTTACTTGTTTATGATACTCCTCTTGATAAAATAGGAGGCCTTATTTGTTGGGAGAGTTATATGCCTCAGGCCAGAATGCGCCTTTATGATCAAGAGATAGAAATTTATGTAGCACCAACGGCTGATCATTGTGACAGTTGGCAACATACCATTCGTCATATCGCTATAGAAGGGAGATGTTTTGTACTCAGCTGCAACCAATTCGTCACTTTCGAGGATTACCCTTTGGATCTACCTGGAGAGGCAGTGGAAAAATTATCCGATATCTTATCAAGAGGGGGGAGCTCAGTAATTGATCCTTTGGGCAATACATTGGTCCATCTTTTAAAGGATGTGGAGGGAATTATTTATGCCAATTTGTCCAGTGACCTGTTCATTCAGTCAAAAATGGATTTTGATGTGACGGGCCATTATGCAAGAAAGGACCTCTTTCGATAACTCTTATTTGTGATAGCGATAGTTTTTTTTAATAAAAGTGGCTAGGGATTCATTTTGAATCAGGATGCAGATGCTTATTTGAGAAAGGTTCAGCAGTTTTATTGATTTTATGAGCGAGTGATTTGCCGATAACTTAGTCAGTCATAAAAAAGGGCTCTCAATTATAAACTTGCAATTATAAACTTGAAAGAATCCTTTTACCAACCATAAATCTTTACAAATTTCTTTCAGCAAAATAAATACTATGTCACATTTGTTACTGGACAATTAATTAGTATAAGATTGAAAATTGAGATGATGTATCCTTGTTAATGATGAGATCAATAAAAGATGATGAGATCAATAAAAACCAATACCGGTGGATTAGGCCTATTATAATTTTTATAAAAAAAGGGTTCTCTAAGCTAAAAACTTACAAAGAACCCCTTTACCAACCATAAATCAGAACAAATGTAATAATTGGCTTTTTAATATATGTAACACTTGTTACATATATAATTAATAATATTGTTTTTTTTATTTGTTATTCCTTTGTCAATGAATTCAGGTATCGGATCATTTGGGATGATCAAACTATGATAATCTGTCGTTTCTAATTGATCAAGGCAATATAGCTTTTTGCGAACAGATAATTTGTGATTTATTCGTTAGGTCATCTTGGATCCTTCCCCATGAAGGGAGAAAAGATTTATTTATTTTTGGCTTAGGAAAATTATTTGCCGTTTAAGGAAATGATGAAGCTTTTAAAATAAATTTTAAAAAATAGCAATTTCGCTGAGGCTACCATCATTAGTATGAGGTCTTGCTTTAATCGTATTTGTTGCTTACGTTTATGTCCTCCTCAAATGAAACAACACTACTATTTTTACGAAAATCTGGACTTTTTTTGAAGGTACTTTGGTAGAAACATGATTTTCTATTTTAATTATTGAACAATTTGCTGAATTAGCTTCCACAGCTTTTCAACATGATGCTTTTGTATATGAGTCTGACCGGTAACTACACGAAGGACGTATTGATGATTTACCTTAGTATGGGTGATATAAGCTTGACCAGACGCATTGACGACCGTTAAAATGTGAGCGTTTAGGGCATTATTTTTTTCCAAATCAGCGTACTTAACACATCTAAATACGACCAAACTCAATACTCTATCGACAACCATTTCAAAGTCAGGGTGATGCATCACTTGTTGCTCGAGCCACGCGGCAAGCGCAATATGTTCCTTGATTTTGTTTCGGATGCCTGAAGCACCGTATTCTCTGATCACAAACCATAATTTCAATGCCCTGAACCTACGTCCAAGCGGTATACCCCAATCTCTGTAATCATTTACTTTCCCTCTTGTGTTTGTTTTTAGGTATTCAGGGAGTATTTCAAAGGTTTGAATTAAGGCTTCTTTGTCTTTGACAAAATAAGCGCTACAATCAAAATTGGTAAACATCCATTTGTGAGGATTAAAAAGATAAGTATCTGCTTTTTCTATTCCTTTGAGAAAATGTCTATATTCGGGCAGAACAAAGACGGCTCCGGCATAAGCCGCATCAACATGATGCCACACATTATATTTAATGGCAATATCAGCAATGGCTTCCAGCGGATCCATAGCTGTCGTACCTGTTGTACCCAGTGTGGTAATGATGCAACAGGGAATTTTACCCGATGCTAAATCGGATTTAATAGCTTCTTCCAGTAAATGAGGTAAAAGCGCCATTTGATCATCTACAGGAATTTTCACTAAGTTGTCTAATCCAATACCTGCAATTTTTACTGACTTATCTATTGAGCTGTGGGTCTGAGCAGAACAATAAATCCTTAATTTCTCATTCAAAAATCCATGATTATTAATGTTGAAGCGGGTGACTTTTTCTCTGGCCGTAAGTATAGACACCAGAGTACCTGTACTCGCAGTGTCTTGAATGACCCCATCCCAATTTTGGGGCAAACCGCTCATATTTATCAGCCATTCCATGACGCGTTCCTCTAGTTCCGCTGCGGCGGGAGAAGTTTCCCAAATCATACATTGAGCACCAATGGCAGCCGTAATCAATTCTGCCAGTATGGAAGCATAACTTCCATTGGCATTGAAATAAGCATGGAAATTAGGATGTTGCCAGTGGGTGATACCGGGTAATATTTTTTCTTCTACATCTGATAGGAGTTGTTCAAAAGGTTCTCCTTGTTCCGGCGGAAACATAGGCAGGGCAGCAGCAATATCTCCTGGATTGACTTGTGATTTTACAGGATATTGTTCGATGTTCTCTAAGTAATCGGCTACCCAATCAATTACTTGATGTCCATGCTTCCTGAATTCCTCGGCATTCATAAGGGTATATAAATTATTTTCTTGGTCTCAAAAAAAGGTTCGTCAAAATAATCTCTTATGTTTATTTCCTGATGAGATTTATTGAGAGCTTTCATTTCCATCTCTAGATCACCTCCTTTTAGGGCAATGATGCCATTAGTATTATTAGTAGATGTTGTAGCTTTTATTTTTTGATGTGTCCATTGCCATATTTTTCGTGCCGGAGCAACGGCTCGGCTGACGATAAAATCAAATTCACCGGTTGTTTTTTCTGCGCGAGCAGCTTCACTGGTGACATTTACTAATCCCAATTCAGCACTAATTGCTTGCACTACTTTGATTTTTTTGGCCATTGAATCGACCAGATGAAAGGTAGACTCAGGGAACATTAGCGCCAGTGGGATGCCCGGAAAACCGCCCCCTGTACCGATATCAAGAATGCTTGTTTTCATTTTGAATTGAATGAACTTAGCGATGGCTAAACTGTGTAAAATATGTCTGATATAGAGTTCTTGAATGTCTTTTCTCGAAATGATATTTATTTGTTTGTTCCAAAATTCATATAAATCTTTTAGCTGTATGAATTGTTCTTCTTGGGCCTTACTTAACTCAGGGAAGTAATGTTTTATCAATGCGGCCTTCAAAACAATTTTTCTGTTTTAGTATGATTTTAAAGGAAAACGGAGCGATTTAAACAGGATGTTTTTTGTCATATTAAGTTGATGACTTACACATAAAAAAACCTCATTAAGCGAATATAGGACATAAAACAATCACAAACAAGTGCAGATTTCATGCTCAATAAGTATTAAGAAAGATGGGGATTTTTAAAGCGAAATTGATAATTATTAAATGCATAGCTAAATCGCTCCGATTTATTTAAAGTCATCTGATGTAAGATGATCTGTTGGCGATCTATACAAATATTTCTCAATCTCATTACAACGTCAATGATAGGTTCAAATAGATACACACAAGGATCATTTATCTTAGGGATATTTTTATTGATGGAATAACAAATTTTATAGGATTTTCTTTAGATCAAAAGCGTATTTTTGCATTCTTTATGAAATTTGATCTTTTAAATACAGATACGAAAAGTGATGCTAGGGCGGCCGTCTTAACCACGGCACATGGGACCATTGAAACACCCATTTTCATGCCTGTTGGTACAGCAGGGACGGTTAAAGCGGTCCATCACCGCGAGCTTGAGACCGATATCGAAGCACAAATTATTTTAGGAAACACGTACCATTTGTATTTGAGACCGGGTATGGACATTATCCAAGGCGCGGGAGGCTTGCATAAATTCATGAGCTGGGAGCACCCTATTTTAACCGATAGTGGGGGCTACCAGGTATATTCATTGGGGGCCAATCGAAAAATAGAAGAAAAGGGCGTTCGATTTCAATCTCATATAGACGGATCATATCATGACTTTTCACCAGAACATGTCATCGATATCCAGCGGAAGATTGGTGCCGACATTGTCATGGCCTTTGATGAATGTACGCCATACCCCTGTTCAAAAGAATATGCAGAAAACTCTATGCATATGACCCATAGATGGCTGAAAAGATGCGTCCATCGTTTTGATCAAACGGAATCACTGTATGGTTTTGAGCAAATATTCTTTCCCATTGTGCAAGGAAGCACGTATTATGACCTGCGCAAGCAGTCTGCAGCATTCATTGCCGAACAAAATCAAGATGGCAATGCCATTGGGGGATTATCAGTAGGAGAGCCACATGAAATGATGTATGAAAGTACAGCGCTTGTGTGCAGCATTTTACCCAAAGATAAACCACGTTATTTGATGGGTGTGGGCACTCCAGTCAATATTTTGGAATGCATTGCGTTGGGAGTAGACATGTTTGATTGTGTTATGCCGACAAGAAATGCGAGAAATGGGATGCTGTTTACTTCCGAGGGGATCATCAATATTCGAAATGAGAAGTGGAAAAATGATTTTTCACCTATTGATATCAATTTGGGGGGATACCTAGATACCCTACACTCCAAAGCTTATTTGCGGCATTTGATCATCAGTAATGAGATTTTAGGTGCTCAAATATCAAGTATTCATAATCTTAGTTTTTATTTGTGGTTGGTTAAATCTGCCAGAAAGCACATCATCCAAGGAGACTTTAGTACATGGAAAAATAGAATGGTGCTAAAATTAGCCAATAGGTTGTGAATATGTTATGAAAAAACTTGATGTATACATTCTTAAAAAATTTTTAGGAGCTTTCATCTTTGTGATGTCCATCTTGATTTTCATCATTGTCATTATTGATTTTACAGAGAAGAATGACAATTTCATTAAAAATGACGTGGCCAGCGAAGAAATTTTACATTACTTCTTGACCTACATACCTTATATGGCCAGCTTTTTGACACCTATTATCGTATTTATAGCCACCGTATTCGTCACCGCAAAATTAGCGGCAAAAACAGAAATAGTGGCGATAATGGCAAGTGGGGTCAGTTTTAAGAGATTCATGCTACCCTATTTTATGGGGGCTGTACTGATTGGATTCGTAAGTTTTCTAGCAAATTCTTATCTCATTCCTGAGACCAATAAATTTAGAATTGCTTTTGAACTACAATATGTAAAAAAGGCCTTTTATTTCAATGATCGAAACATTCATATTCGGGTGGCTCCAGATCTGTATATTTATATGGATCGATATAATAACCAAGGTAATGTAGGTTATAATATCACCTTAGAGCAGATCGAAAATGGTATTTTGAATGAAAAGCTCCATGCGCGTACGATGAAATGGGATACGGCAGGTCACAAATGGAAGTTGAATAGATGGAATAGGCGCATCTTTAAAGAGGCGGATGAAATAATCTATAGTGGAGATGCTATGGACACGGTATTGAACGTATCACCGGTTGATTTTGAGAATCAAGAGAAATTGTGGGAAACTTTAACCATGAGTGAATTGAATGACCATATTGATCAACAGACCTTGAGAGGGTCAGCTGATGTAGATATCTATAAAATTGAAAAGTACATTAGGTTCATGTCTCCCTTTTCAGTAGTCATTCTGACCTTCATTGGCATCATCGTCTCTTCAAAAAAATCAAGGCAAGGGACGGGTGTTCAGATCGCATTGGGATTTTTAATAGCCTTTTTATTTGTGATTGCTTTCATGCTTTCCAGGGCTTTAGCCGAGGCTAATACATTTAACAGTCCTCTTTTAGCAGTATGGATGCCCAACATAATTTTCGGTCTGGTAGGAGTAGTTTTATATCGTACCGTTCCTAGATGAACCAGAAAACTAAGGATATTGTCTTTCTCCATTTCATCGTACTTATATGGGGGTGCACAGCGGTTATAGGCTTGTTAATTGACTTGACTCCTGTTGAAATTGTCTTTTATCGTACGGGCATTGCTGCGTTCTTATTGATCATTGTTCTTTTATCATTGAAGCGGTCCTTTTTGTTGAGTTCGCGTCGGTCTTTATTGAAAACAGGCATTGTGGGGTGTCTATTGGCAGCCCATTGGGTGCTTTTTTTCTTGTCAGCAAAAATATCAACCGCTGCTGTTTGTTTGGTGGGTATGGCCACAACCTCTTTTTGGACCAGTATTATTGAGCCTCTTTTTTTTAAAAAGCAAATACAGCTGTTTGAAGTTTTGTTGAGTCTATTGGCTTTATTGGGAATTTTGATTGTCTTCAATATGGAAATCCAGTATTTTTTAGGATTGTCTTTTGCGATAGTAGCTGCTATTTTAGCAGCACTGTTTTCTATTATTAATGTGTCATTGATAAAAAGCGATGATCATTTTGTCATCACCTTTTATGAAATGGTATTCGCATGCCTATTTACGGGTATAAGTTTACCTTTCTATTTGCTTTATGTGAGTAAGGAAGTTTTTGAATGGCCGAATTTGGAACAGGCTATGTGGCTACTAATATTGGCGAGTGTTTGTACCGTATTTGCCGTTTCCTATTCGATTAAATTAATGAAGCGACTCTCCGCTTTTTTTGTCAATTTGACCATTAACTTGGAGCCTATTTATGGAATTATATTGGCCTTGTTGGTTTTTGGTGATAGCGAGAAAATGAGTGGTGGGTTTTATTTAGGTACGGGTTTTATTTTATCTTCCGTATTGTTGTATCCACTACTCGGTCGCAAAAGAAAAAGGAAGGCCTTGGAGACTGATATTTTAAGATGAATTGGTTGGAAGTGTTAATGAACGAAGGATACATTCGTGTTTTTGAAAAGCATTGACGGCTGGAGGTTCTTCAAATAGGCCATAAAGGGCAGATCCTGAGCCACTCATAGCAGCATAAAAGGCGCCTTGATCGTAAAGTCGTGATTTTATTTTAGCCAAGGTAGGTGTATTTCTGAACAAGGGCTCCTCAAAGTCATTATGGAGTAGGAAGTGCCATTTTTTTAAATCTTTCAATGAGTCTTCCAATGAATTTTCGGATATTTTCGGTTGGATATTAGCATAAGCATGTGAGGTGCTCGTATGTAGATCAGTAAATATTACAATTATGTAATATTTTGACAAATTGAGTTCATAAAGTTTCAATTTTGTTCCTGTTTTGGAGGCAATGGCAGGTAAATTATCTATAAAAAAGGGGCAATCACTTCCCAGCAAACTAGCATAATGTTTAAGACCTCTACTGGTGATTTTCAATGAAAAAAGCTGATTAAGCATCCTGAGCGTAAATGCTGCATCTGCGGATCCGCCACCTAAGCCAGCACCCATAGGGATGACTTTATGTAAATGTATGTTTATGGGAGGTATGAAATAATACTTTTTAATGAGTTCATAGGCCTTTACGCAGAGGTTATGCGTAGGTTCACCCGGGATGGCGCGTCCCGTTTGAACAAAAGAAAATGATTTTGCGGGTACAATCTCTAGGATGTCATGCCAAAGTAAGGGATACATAAAGGTCTCAATATCATGAAATCCATCTGCTCTTTTGTTGAGAATGTTCAGCCCAATATTAATTTTCGAGTTAGGAAAGGTAATCATGAGATCAATTTAAATTATTAATAGTTCACCAATTGATTAACCGATCATTTTTCCAATAAATATAGACAAAATGATAAGAATTAGAATCAAAAGATCAGATCAAATGAGCTTCCTGAAATCAATTTTATTTTTGCAGTGTTTCCACGATTTTATCGGTCATGCCTGATGATGAAAATCCTCCATCATGCATGAGATTTTGCATGGTAACCATTTTAGTGAAATCTGAGAATAATGAGATGCAATAATCTGCACATGCTTCGGCAGAAGCATTTCCTAAAGGAGACATTTTATCTGCATAATCATAAAAAATATCAAATCCTGGGACACCGGAACCTGCAGTCGTCCAAGTTGGAGACTGCGAAATCGTATTTACTCTTATTTTTTTGCTTTGACCGAGTCGATAGCCATAACTCCGTGCAATGGATTCTAATACGGCTTTTGCTTGGGCCATATCCGAGTAATCTGGAAAAGTTCTTTGGGCCGCAATGTAGGACAGGGCTAAAATGGAACCCCACTCATTAAAGGCATCTAATTTTTCACCTACCTGCATGACTTTATGGAAAGAAAGAGCCGATACATCGAGTGATTTTTGAAACCAATCGTAGTTCAAATTGCCATAAGATTTTTTCTTGCGAACATTTGGACTCATTCCAATCGAATGAAGAACGAAATCTAATTTTCCTCCCAAAATTTCAGTTGATTTACTGATTAAAATTTCTAGATCTTCTAGAGAAGTGGCATCAGCTGGAATGATTTGTGCACCACAAATCTCTCCTAACTTATTAATTTCGCCCATTCGCATTGCAATAGGAGCATTACTTAAAGTGAACTGAGCGCCTTCCTCATGGGATTTGAGGGCAACTTTCCATGCAATTGAGCTTTCATCTAAAGCGCCAAAAATGATTCCCCTTTTACCTTTCAATAAATTATAAGCCATTTCTTTATTATTTAAGTTGCAAAAATAATGAAAACTATTTCTTTATTGGGGTAATGACAACAATTCCCGCGCACTTTTAAAGGCACTTTCCGTGGGATGCGCCCCCGCAATCATTTGGGCGATGGCTTCGATGCGTTCCTCGGCTGCCAATTGTTTGATTTTAGTGACGGACTTATCGGCACTATGGTCTTTGTAGACAAAGAAATGAGCCTCTCCTCCGGCAGCAAATTGTGGTAAATGACTAATGGAGATAACCTGATGATTTTTTGACATGATTTTCATCATTTTCACCATTTTAATAGCGATTTCTCCAGAAACTCCGGTATCGATTTCATCGAAAATAAGCGTAGGTAATGCAATTTTATCTGCAATTAAATATTTTATAGCAAAAATAAGCCGCGACAATTCACCACCAGAGGCAACATTTTTAAGTGATTGTGGAGCGACACCTTTATTGGCTGAAAATTGAATGGAACATTTGTTGATTCCATTTTTATTAGGTTCAATGACCTCTATTTCAATTTTTACTTGACCATTTTCAATGCCAATTTCATGAATGATATCGGTGATTTCTCGTTCAAAATTAAGAGCTGATTGCTGACGAAGTTTTGAAAGTGCTGTACCCTGTATCATTAGTTGATTCATAGCTAGATTCATTTGCTCTTTTGATGCAGTGAGTTTTTCATCAAGATGATCTATTTCATCAAGTTTCTCAGATAATTGCTCTCTCAAATTTATGAGGCCTTTCATAGTATGAAGTTCATGTTTTTGCTGTAAGCGATAAATGAGTGAGCGTTGTTCGTTCAATTCGGCTATTCTCTGGGGATCGAATTCAATCTGTTCTCGTTTCTCTAAGAGAAGTTCAAAGACATCTTTTAATTCGATTAATGAGCTTGTGATTCTTTCTTGAGCCTCTTGGAATGTTCCAGACAGACTGCTGATAGATATCATTAAGGTATCCAATAGTTCCAGTTGTTTGATGACAGAAAAGTCTTCCTGGTCTAATAGATGGATCGCTTGAGAGAGCTTTAGTTTAATTTCCTCTGCATGTTGCATGGTAGTCAAATTTTGCTCTAGCCCTTCTAAATCAAATTTATCTAACCCCGCATCTTCTAATTCTTGAAGATTATGACGTTCATAATCTTGATTCTTTATAGAGGTAGAATGCCATAAAACCAATTCTTCATATGTCTTTTTCCGGTGTTGATAGACCTCATAGGCCTCTTTGTAGGCTTTGAGCTGACCTGCATTAAGTGAAAACTGATCCAATACGTCAAGTTGGTATTGGTGGTTTCCTAGATTTAATGACTCATTTTGAGAATGGATATCCATGAGTTTTAAAGCAAAGGTTTTGAGTACCTCTAAATTTACGGGAGTGTCATTAATAAAGGCCCTACTTTTTCCGTTGGGAGAAATCTCTCGACGTATGATGGTCTCCGTTTCATAGTCTAGCACATGGGTTTTAAAAAAAGGTTGAAGTTGATAGGCAGAGATGTCAAAATGCCCTTCGATTTGGCATTTTTTAGAAACATCCCATAGGGCTTTACTATCTGCACGACGGCCCATCAGCAGGCCTAAGGCACCCATCATAATTGATTTTCCAGCTCCCGTTTCTCCCGTAATGACATTCAATCCCATAGCTGGGATCAGTTCTAATTCCTTAATTAAAGCAAAATTGATAATTGAAAGCGATTTGATCATATCGATCAGGTTTGTACATCTCTCCAAACTTCATCCAATTCTGAGCGGAATATGAGGGCTCTTTTCATAGATGAATTTTGATATAAAATTTTATTTCCTTCAATACTAATCATTTTTCCAAATATTACCGCACCATCTTTGCGCATAAATGTGAGCCATTCTTGAAAATGGCTTTCTAGATCTGATAGAGTTATTCTGACTTGTCGACTGGGCATTATTTAATCATATCTGCAAAATCTGAACGCTTGGTTGCATCAATATTTACGAGCATATTGTAAGTCCGCTTGCGAAGGGATGGATCTCCTTTTGAAAATATTTTACTGAGCTCGTCAGTTTTGGCATCTAGAAAGCTGATGGTAAGTATCGAACGGGGTCTTGCCTGGTTGACTTTAAGTACTTTTTGGATACTTTCAGAGATCGTTTTTCTGGCTTCTTCAGGATTTTCCAAAAAATGATCCATGCCTTGTAAGTGATATTGATAACTGGCCTCTCTTATGGGTTTCATTTGAGCATTCAACAAATTTTCTACTAACCAATAGCGATTTCTGACACTATTGAATTGATCCCATCCTATAAAACCAGTATTTTGGGCGTTGGTCACTACCCGCCATGCCAGATTGAAGTAAGGCTCGCCTCTTAACCTTCCAAATGAATCATAATCCAAGCCAATGATGACTAAAGCATAATATGATAGGAGAGAAGAGAGGTTATCAATAAAGCTATTTTCATTATATATGATGGGCTGAGAATTAACATATTCAAATTCCCAGTCTCTATCACCAAAATTCAATAGGATTGTTTCATGATTGGTGTTATATACCGGTCTGGAGGAAAGTACCTGTACGGAGGCTTGGTATTGTCCCAATGCAGGATCACTTGCGTCTGTTAGTGTGAGAACAATATTACAATTAATTCTTTCTTCAACTTTAAACTGATCAGAAGTCCATTTTGTATTATTGAGAAATTCGCTAAAGGCAACTTCCATTTCGGAAATCGTACTTGGGTCACTACTTTGAATGGCTTGAGCATTGATGATTACACGACAATTGAGCTCTTGACTTAACAGTGCCAACGGAATTAAAAAAAAAATTAATGTAGTGAGTTTAGGCATAGCTTTCTATTATTTTCAAAATATCTTCAGCAACTTCTTTTTTATCCTTTAATTCAAAAGGAAATTGTTTTTCAAAGCGATCATAAATGGTGACTTTATTGGTATCTTGACCAAAACCGACACCAATATCTTGCAACGAATTTAGAACAATAAGGTCTAAATTTTTATGCTTTATTTTCGCTTTAGCAGAAGCTTCTCCATTATGGGTTTCTAAAGCAAATCCAACATGGATTTGCTTTTCAGTTTTTAGTTTACCTAATTCACAAGCGATGTCTGGATTTTCAATCAAGGTTATTTTTAGAGGATTACCATCCTTTTTATGCTTTTTTTCAAACGCCTTGCTAGGTTTGTAATCGGCTACTGCAGCAGTAAAAACTGCAAAGTCGATCTCTACATATTGCTGAATACATGCATCCAGCATTTCATCAGCAGATGTAACTTTAATGACCTTGATATCAGTGTGTTTTGGGTAATCTTTTACAGGACCAGAAATAAACATAACTTGAGCTCCTTGCTCAGCAAATAAGGAGGCTAAGGCATATCCCATTTTACCAGAAGAATGATTTCCAATAAATCTAACCGAGTCAAGAGCCTCATAGGTGGGGCCGGAGGTAATCAATACTTTTTTATTATAAAAGGCCCCTATTTTAAAATGTGCTTCCAGAATCTTAATGATAGTTTCTGGCGCAGCCATTCTTCCTTTTCCGTTCAGACCGCTGGCAAGGTCGCCTACATCGGAGGCAATGAGATGGTTTCCACGCGATACCAGTAGATTAATATTTTTTTGAGTTGCTGGATGCGCCAACATGTCTAAATCCATTGCAGGAGCAAAATATACAGGACATCTTGCCGAAAGAAAGACAGACAACAGAAAATTATCACAAATACCTTGCGCCATTTTCGAAAGGGTATGGGCCGAGGCCGGTGCAATGATCAGTACATCTGCCCAAATGCCGAGAGCAACATGATTGTGCCACTCTTCTGAATCATTCTTATAAAAGGAGGTATAGACGGGTTGTTTCGATAGGGTGGATAGGGTGGTAGGGGTAACAAATTTTTTGGCATTCTCGGTCATAATGACCCGTACCTCAGCTTGTCCTTTCATTAAAATCCGAACAATTAATGCTGCTTTATAAGCTGCAATAGACCCACTAACGGCTAAGAGAATTTTTTTTCCTGCCAGCATAGGCTTGGGCAAGTTACAGTTTTATTCCCTCTGCGTCATCTTCATGCCGTCTTCTGAATATTACCTCATCGTTGAGGAACTCCTCAGTGGCTGTGGTAGTTGGCTTTGGCATCCGCTCATAAAATTTAGAAATTTCAATTTGTTCTCTATTTTCAAAAATTTCTTCTAGATTGTCGACGGTAGAGGCAAATTCAGCCAATTTCCCATTCAATTCTTCTTTTTGAATGCTTGAGATTTGTCGGGCACGTTTGCCTATGATTACCAAAGATTCAAATATATTTTGTGTAGGTTCTGATATTATAGAACCTTCTCTTGTTTTGAGTGATGCGTCCGTAGCCATAATCTTTAATTATTTCAAAGATCAAATTTAGATAAAAAATCTGTACAATTCACATAATATTCTTCTGCTTCTTTCAAAAAGTTACTGTTAGGATATTTATCAACGAAAGTTTGATACCTATCTAGACAGGATTTAAAACGTTTATTTTGAACCGAACGAATGCTGGCTTGCGCATAGTCATGTGTTGTCTTAATGGTCAAGAAGAAAGCCTCTTCTTGAAAAGAAGAACCTGGGAATTCCTTGATGAAATTTTCTAAAGTGACGATAGCCGCCTCATATTTTCGCAGGTTAAGATATAATTTGGCATTTTCAAATTCTTTTTTTTCTAGTTTAAGTTCTAGTTCGTTAACAATTCCTCCCGCATTTTTTGCAAATTCTGAAGTGGGGTATTGATTGATGAAGTTCTGCATCACATTGATGGCTTCATAGCTCTGTGTTTGATCTAAGTCATATTTTGGCGATTGCATATAGAGTGAATAGCCAAACATATAATTGGCCTCCAGTGCTAAATCACTTCTAGAATAAACTTCCAAGAAGGTTTCAAAATAATGGGCGCTCAGAATAAATAAATCTTGGTAGAAGTGCGCGTAGGCGTAATAAAAATTGGCTGATTCGGCTTCCTTGGTACCTCGAATAATAGGGAGTATATCTTCGAAAAGGCCAATAGCCCGGGTAAAATCCTTTTTTTCATAATATTTCATGGCTGCCTCGTATTTCGGCTGCCAATCAATAGTTTTACGTAATTTCTGGTATTCGGTACAACTCGAAATGAAAAGGCATAAAAGGCCCACGAGAGATATTTTAATATAAATTTTGATCATTTTCTAAAAAATATTGCTGCAAAAGTAATGCACCATAATTACAAACGTATTAATTAAGTACACCTTGTGTTTTCTTGCCTTTTTTTTCTTCTTGAAGTTTCTTTGTATTTTCCTTTCTTTCTTGTTCATCAGGTTTAACTTTTTCTTCAAGATTATTTGAGGGCACCAAAACGTTTTCAAAAATAGGTTTCACAAAAATATCTTGAAGAGAAGGTCTTCGATCAATCATCCAGTTGAAGTCATCCAGTGTTCTGTCTGCTTCTGTAATCATGTGTGGAGGTAAAAATCGACCCTCGGGAGATTTATATAATGTGAAGTTATTAATTTGATTGTTGAGAAAACGAATGGTCATATTGCTTGTTAGCATTTTATTGATTCCTAATAACACCGTATCTGTTTCATCCATTGAATGAAATAGACTTTCACAATTACCATTAATATCAATGTATTTTAATCGTTTTTTAAAGAAATAGATGTTCATCAGTCTTCCTTTTATTTGATTGAAATTACTGACTGAATCTTGGGTGATCAGAAATGCATTTCGTTTTAAGTCCATTTTTTCTATGCTGCTGTCGTTAAGGTGGATGGCAATTGTATCTGACAGGACTTGATTTTGCCCTGTCCATAAAATAGGATTTTGATACAGCATTATGATAGAATCAGCCAAAAAATAAGCGGAAGAATCTGAAATGCCTTGGACATTCATTTTAAATATCCTGATGTCTGGGTAGGCCAATATTCTCCTAACAGAGTCATATTCACTTTCGATGGCCATCATCGTATCTGCAGCTATGTAAAAGGTGTCTAATTTCATAATCTTTTTCATGATAGCATTACCATAAATTTTGCTGTAGCCATTGACCTTATCATGATAGCCTTCATCGCCGAGGAGGATAAGATTATTTTCTTTTGAAGTAAGTTTTACGTTACCCTCACCTAAATAATACTGGTTAAAATCATCAAAAAATAATTTATCACCATCTAGTATATATTCGGAGGTTTCAATATTCCCAGATGATATTTCTGTTTGACTGATTTGCGTTCGGAATTCACCTCCGTCAGCATATATTATCGTACCCTCTTTATTGATGATCTCAGTAGGACCAAAGCTGTAAGCTATTTTGGTAAGTGTATTGTATCTTAGGGTATCAGTTTTTAAGGTAAACTCTGCAGACTGCAAAACTACTGACTGATAAAATCGTGCGACATTTTCCTTAGCATAAAAATAGCCTAATGTACTTGAAAGGATATTAGTGGTATCAATCAATTGTCCTCCATTATAGTAATAGGCGACTTCGGTGTCTAAGCTGTAATCCAAATGGTCAGTATAGAGTTCCTGATATCCCCGCTTGTAAATCACGTCTTCTCGAAGTTGAGCGATGCGATCTTCTCCTTGATATAGGAGCCGATCGGAAGTGACGACGGTTGAATCATTGATAATTTTCACATGGTCAAAAGCCCTCATTTGATTTTCGGCTTTTATGTAAATGGCACTGTCGCAGTAAACAGTAGTCTCTTTCTGAATAAATACCACACTGTCAATAAGATATCTTATCGATTGACCCTCTTTTCGTACAACTTCCTGCTTACCTTTGGCGGTATATTTAATTCTCTTCTGAGCCATAGATGCCAAAGAGAGTAGAAGTAACATAAATAATATAAGATAATTTCGCATCTCAACTTATAATGGTCTGCAAAAGTAATATATATAATGACAGTAAAATAGCGTTAATTTTATGTTGGCAAAATTAAGAGCTCATATTGAATCTCATCATTTATTTAGTACCCAAGACCGGCTGCTTTTAGGGGTAAGCGCTGGGGTTGATTCTATCGTGCTTGCGCATTTGTTAAAAGAGCTATCTTTCGACTTTTTTATTGCCCACATGAATTTTGGCCTTCGAGGTCAGGAATCAGATTTGGATGCTGATTTTGTTGAGCAATGGGGCCGAAGTCATGGTATTATTACTCACATTTTGAAGGTGGATACAAAGGCCCATGCAAAAAAAAATCAGGCATCGATTCAAATGGCTGCCCGATCATTGCGTTATGATTGGTTTTCTGAGCTCGCTTCTTTGCATAAATGTTCGGCTATATTAACAGCGCATCATGCTGATGATAACTTAGAGACAGTGTTATTTAATTTGACCAAAGGAACGGGTATTCGAGGTTTAAGAGGCATGAAAATACAACAGGGACTTTTGGTACGTCCTTTATTGATTTTTGACAAGCAAGAAATAATAAATTATGCAGAGAATCGGCGTATTTCTTGGCGTGAAGATGTGTCTAACGCGAGCAATAAGTATGTGCGCAATAAGATTCGTAGTAAAGTATTGCCTGTTTTAAAAGAGCTCAATCCTTCAGTATTACAAACTTTTGGGGACACGCAAGCTCGTGTCATCGGTACTGAAATGTTACTCGACCAAAAGGTTTCAGACCTGAAGGCACAATATTTCAAATCAGGCAGAATAGATTGTTTGGACGTGTCTTGGGTTCGAGATCATCCATTGGATAGTTTGTTGCTTTTTGAATTGCTTGAATGTTATCAGTTGGGCTATGCGCAATTCAAGCAAATATTTAGATCAGTGGTTCAGAATCATTCGGCCGTGTTTTATTGGGATTCATACCAATTAAACGTAGACAGGCACAAAGTTTGGATTGGGACAACAGATCAAATCATTGATCCAGCAGCACGAAGAACCATCGCTAATGCAGTGGAGGTGGTTGCATTTTATGATCATCAGTTTACCTTCAATCTTATTTCATCGACTACTGAACCGGTTGATAAAAGTTTGAACATTGCTTATTTGGATATGGAGAAATTGACTTTTCCACTTACCCTAAGAAAATGGAAAAAGGGAGATTATTTTTATCCCTTGGGTATGACTCAAAAGAAAAAAGTCAGTGACTTTTTGATAGATCAAAAAATTCCTATAATTAGGAAGGAAAGTCTTTTAATCTTGACCTCTAAACAACAAATTTGCTGGCTTGTTGGTCTTCGCATTGACGATCGATTCAGGTTGAAAAATTCAACCAAAGACATTTTAAGGATCGAGATGAAAGATTTGAAGGGAAATGATGGACAGTAAAACATAAATGCGTAGTGCTTTCTGATTTTTTGTTGGCATTTAAATTTGTGATATCAGCAGCATTACTTTTCTATTAATTCCATGACGTGTAGCTTTGCGCAGCCAAATGGATCGGCTCAATTGTTAAACTAAAAAAAAATAGATGAAGGTTACCGTTGTTGGAGCAGGAGCTGTTGGAGCTACTTGTGCAGAAAATATTACCCGCAAAGAATTGTGCGAAGAAGTGGTTCTCTTGGATATTAAGGAAGGCCTTGCAGAAGGTAAAGCCATGGATATGAATCAATGTGCTACTTTAAATGGGTTCAATACAAAGGTAATTGGATCTACTAATGATTATGCTGCCACCGCAGATTCTGCGGTAGTAGTCATCACCTCTGGTATCCCAAGAAAACCGGGAATGACGCGTGAGGAATTAATTGGTACCAATGCCGGTATCGTTCAAATGGTAACAGAAAATATCCTAAAGCATTCACCAAATACCATTATCGTCGTCATTTCAAATCCCATGGACACCATGACTTACCTGAGTGTGAAGTCCAGTGGTTTACCTAAAGAGCGAGTCATCGGTATGGGGGGATTGTTGGACAGCAGCAGATTTAAGTATCGTTTGAGTGAAGCCATCGGTTGTTCGCCATTGGATTTGCAAGCAGTGGTCATTGGGGGGCATGGTGACACCACAATGATTCCTTTAATCAAGCATGCTACCTACAACAGTACGCCCGTCACCCATTTTTTAACGGAAGATGAGCAGGTAAAAGTAGTTAAAGAAACCATGCTAGGAGGTGCGACTTTGACCAAACTAATAGGAACTTCTGCTTGGTATGCACCGGGTGCTGCTGGAGCGTTTTTAGTGGAGAGTATCGTACGTGACCAGAAAAAATTATTTTCCTCATGTGTATTTCTTGATGGTGAATATGGACAATCTGATATTTGTATTGGTGTGCCAACAATCATTGGTAAAAATGGATTAGAAAAGATCATCGATTATCATTTAGATTCAGCTGAAAAGGTCAATTTTGACGCCAGTGCCTTTGCGGTACGCAATATGAATGCTGCCCTAAATGACCTTAACTTAATATAAAATACGATAAGCTTAGAAAGTCGATAAAAAATATCTCATCGGGTTTTATCGACTTTAAGTAGCGGAGAACAAAAAAATGGTTAGGGCAATTCGACTCCGGTAGAGGCATTGTATATTTCGTACCATTGTTCCATTGATAACTCGAGTTCGAGTCCATCCAATGCTGTTTGAATACGCTCAATTTTCCCACTACCGACGACGGGCATGATTTGACTAGGGTGTTTTACGATCCAAGCGTAGACCACTTGATCTATACTTTTTGCCCCAATTCCCTCAGTTATTTTTTCAAGAACTTTCAGGATTCTGATACCTTTTGTGGAGGTCGGGTGAAAGAGTTCACCTCCAGATAAGGGTGACCATGACATGGGCCTTATTTGTTCCTTCAAACAGAAATCTAAATTACCATTTTCAAAATGCTCCAGACAACCGGGTGAAATTTCGATTTGATTGGTCAATAGTTTTTGATGCCAATGCTTTTGTAGCATTTCAAACTGCCTGGGTGTAAAATTAGAAACACCAAAATAACGCACCTTACCCGCTTGATATAATGCGTCAAAGGCTCGGATGACCTCCTCGGGGTCAAAGAAGGGAGCGGGTCGATGCAAAAGGAGTAAATCGATGGTATCAATACCTAAATTTTGTAGGGATTGTTCAGCCGATTGTAGGATGTGTTGATAGCTGTAATCGTAGATTTGCAACTTTCTCTCGGGATATTTATTAGAGCGCAGCTTAATTCCACATTTTGTGATGATTTGCATATCCTTTCTAAGGGAGGGTTGCAGGCGGAGGGCGTCTCCAAAAATCTTTTCACAACTATAATCTCCATAAATATCCGCATGGTCAAAGCTGGTAATACCCATCTCCATGATTTCTTCCAAAAAAGCGACTAAATCTTTTTTGTCAAGATTCCAATCCTCGAGTCTCCAAAGACCATGAATGATACGAGATAGTGAGAAATCAGTTGTAAGTTTTATTTTATTTAGGGACATCTTGTAATGGAGGTTAAATATTAATACTTTGAATTTATAGATGGATTCAATTATATATTCATTGACAATCTAAATTAAAAAACTAAAAATGGAATGATATGCTTTTTATTTGTTACATTAACAGGCAGATTTTCTATCAAAAGTTACAAAAAATATGACATCACGCAGAAAGTTTATTTATAAATCAATTGCTACTGCAATTGGAAGTATTACTTTGCCTTCATTCATTCGATCCCGTGGTATACATGAAGATTTAGGGGTACAACTTTATACCTTTAGACATGCAATGATGAAAGATCCCAAAGAGACGCTCTCAAAAATTGCTAATTTAGGGATTAAGTATTTGGAAAGTGCCAGGAGTGAGAAGGGCTTGTATTATGGATTGACTCCGCTAGAAATGCGTGATACTTGCAAATCATTTGATCTTGCTTTAAAAAGTGGGCATGTTCTTTTAGATTCTGACTGGTTAAAGACAATTGAAGAGGCAGCTGAGGCTGGTCAAGAATATTTGATATGTTCCTCTTTGCCAACTAAAGGTCAATATATCGATAATTATTTCAGTGTAGCTGATGCTTTTAATAAGGCTGGGGAGGATTGTAAAAAACTAGGTTTAAAGTTTGGTTATCATAACCATGGCTATGAGTTTGAAACTGATAAGGGGCGTGTGCTCTATGATGTCCTTCTTGAAAATACAGACCCTAGTTTAGTATATATGGAATTAGATTTAGGTTGGGTAGTAATGGGAGGAAAGAATCCCATTGATTATTTTAAACAATACCCAGGTAGATTTTCTTTGTGGCATCTAAAGGATATGAGCCTCTTAAAGGAGGTTAGCACTGAATTTGGTAA
>MDTB01074594.1_pt1 | contig 20824 bp, 15 predicted proteins | sample 811161 | NCBI WGS metagenome assembly MDTB01 (sample SAMN05326650, study PRJNA326480) | marine metagenome | isolation source: seawater | place: Mediterranean Sea | collected 2009
AAAACACAAGGGAATATTTCAAAAACACTTTTTGTTTTATAATAATCCCAATGAATTTCTGGCCAATTTAAAAGAAATTAATTTTCATAATAATTATATTTTAATTAAGGGAAATAAAGACAAAATATTTCAAAAAATAGCTTTAAAACTAGAAGGTAAAAAACACGAAACCGTACTTGAAATTGATCTAAGTAATATAGAGAAAAATTATTTAGCATATAAAAATTTAATCCCAAATAATTCAAAAGTTTTAGCCATGATTAAGGCATCTGGATATGGAGCTGGGTTAGTTGAAATAGGAAAAAAACTTTCTAAAATAAATTTGGACTATTTAGGTGTTGCATATAGCGATGAAGGAGTAGAACTAAGAAAAAGTAGTATTGATATCCCAATATTAGTAATGAATGTTGAAGAAAAGTCAATGGAAGATGTGATTGAACACCAACTTACTCCAGCTATTTATGACTTATTACAGCTTGATAAATTCACAAATAAGTTAGTTACTCTTGGAATTGAAAAATATCCAGTTCACATCAAAATTAATACTGGAATGAACAGGATGGGAATAGAAATTTCTGAAATTGACGAATTGATAAGTTTTCTTTTGTCTCAACCAGAAATAAAAGTAGAAGGTATTTTTAGTCATTTAGCTGCAAGCGATGAAAAAGATGGAAAAAAATTAACGAATCGACAAATAAGTACTTTTGAAAAAGCAGCTGTTTCAATAGAAAAGCGAATTGGCTATAAAGTAATCAAGCATATCCTTAATACTTCAGGAATTGAAAATTACTCCGCATATTCCATGGATATGGTAAGACTTGGCATTGGTCTATATGGAGTTTCAAATCAACTAACTCTTGAAAATGTAGCTACGCTTAGATCTAAAATTAGTAAAACAAGAACAGTTCCAGCCAATGATCAAATTGGATATGGAATCAAAAACATAACCAAATCTATAATGAAATTAGGCATCATTCCTATTGGATATGCTGATGGTTTTTCGAGAAATTTTGGACATGGAAAAGCAAAGGTCTTAGTCAATGGAAACTTTGTACCTACCGTTGGAAGTGTTTGTATGGATATGGCTTTCATTGACTTAACAAATATTAATGCAAAAGCTGGTGATGGGGTTGAAATCTTTGGGTTCAATAATTCTATTCAAAAGCTTGCTAAAAGCGTCAATACGATACCTTACGAAATACTTAGCTCTATATCTCAAAGGGTAGTAAGAATATATAGTGAAGATTAATGAAAAAAAAGTTTGTTTCTAATCTCTTATTAGTTTTAATACTCAATGTTATTATCAAACCTTTTTATATTTTAGGAATTGATGCTGAAGTACTAAAACTCACAGAACAAAATGATCCTGGATCATATGGAACTTATTTTTCACTGCTAAGTCTTTCTTTTATTTTTAATATTATCCTAGACATGGGTGTTAATACCTTTAACACAAGGAATATTGCCCAAAATTCTCAATTAATACAAAAACATTTTTCTGGAATTTTTACACTAAAAATATTCCTCAGTATCATTTACCTAATTGTAATCATTGTTTTTGGAATTATTTTTTCTTACTCAATTGATAATCTTAAGTGGTTAATTATAATCGGCTTAAATCAAATTTTAATTGCTTTTATTCTATTTATTAGATCTAACTTATCTGCTTTATTGATGTTCAGTCAAGATAGCTTTCTTTCAGTAACAGATCGATTGTTATTGATATTTTTTTGTGGGTATTTTATGTGGGCCAAATCTACTAATCAAATTGTTTCAATTGAATTTTTCATCCTATCTCAAACATTGGCTTATATGATAACCGCCAGTGTAGGATTCTTTATGCTATACCAAAAAACAAGGTATTTTAGATTAAAATGGGATTTGCCATTCTTTCTTACAATAATCAAAAAGAGTCTTCCATATGCGCTTCTGATATTTTTGATGTCTATTTACTATTATTCGGATGTGGTGATGATTGAAAGAATCAGGGGCAATGTTGAAGCAGCAACATATGCTCACGGTTACAGGTTTTTTATGGCTTTCAATATGCTTGGGGTCTTATTTGCTGGACTTTTATTGCCTATTTTTTCTAAGCTAATAAAACAAAATAAGGAGATTAATTCAATTACTTGGGTAGCCTTCAAATTGATATTTTTGTCCTCTCTGATTATTGCAATTTCTATTTGGTTTAATAAGGAAGAAATTATTCATTGGCGTTATAAAATCTCTGGGGTTTCATTGCATAATTCTAGTACCACTTTTGGATGGTTAATTATTTCATTTATTGCTGTTTCATTTAATTATGTATTTGGCACACTTCTTACAGCTTACGGACGACTTAAGCCAATGAACATAATTGCTCTTTGTGGCGTTACTGTTAATGTTGTTTTAAACATAATACTAATTCCAAACTATGGATCTATAGGCGCAGCTTTTGCTAGTATGATTACACAATTTTTTACTTTATTTGCACAGCTTTATTTATGCTACAAATTCTTTCTTAAAAATCTTAAATTATCTTCCTACTTGCCTTTAATTTACTTTTTACTAATCTTTCTTTTGATTATAATTTATCAAGAGTCAATAGAAGTTTTTAACTGGAAAATAAAACTAATCACTTGTTCATTAATTGGGGCCATCTTAGGTTTTAGTTTCAAAATTATCAGCATTAAAGACCTTATTAATTTATTAAAAACATCTAAAAACTAATCAGTAATATATATTTGTGGGCCATGATTCTATCACTTACATTTACAAAGTAAAATTTATAATATGAATTCATCAATTAATCAATCTTTCGACTTAATATCATTTTTATGGACTAAAAAGAAACCCATTTTAATCGTAAGTTTTATTGCAGTATTAGTTTCAGCATTTGTATCTCTAATAATTGAAGAAAAATTTGAATCCACAGTTACCCTTTATCCAGCAAAAACAAGTTCTGTTACTTTTAGTGAAGTAATTAGCGAAGATCAAAGTGTCTCTAAATTTGGTGAAGAAGAAGAGGCAGAACAAATGTTACAAATTCTAGAATCTAGTAGCATTAGAAGTAAAATTATTGGGAAATATAATTTAATGAATCACTACGAAATTGACAATGAATCCAAATACACCAATACTGAGCTGAATTTGACTTATTATGAAAATATTAATTTTAAGAGGAACAACAATGGTGCTGTACTTATTACAGTTCGTGATAAAAGTCCAGACACTGCAGCTTTAATCGCCAATGATATTGCTTCTCTGTTTGACAGTTCAAAAAATGCAATGATTCATGAAAGAGCAATGACTGATTTTAAAATAAAGAAAGAAAAATTAAATAAGCTTAAAAATGATATGCAAATACTTCGTGATACCATGTCCTCTCTTTCCTCCATTGGAGTGGTTACAGATGACGCTTACCAAGCTTTGACACAAGCTTACATTGACGCAAAAGATAAACCAACAAAGGCTTCTTTCAAAAATAAAATTCAAATGACTGAAAAGTATGGTGCAGTATTAAAATCTTTTCAAGTTAAAGTAGAGTTTCTTTCGGAGAGATTAGCAACTATGGAAACTTCATATGAACAAGCGGAAAGTGATGCCAATAGTTATTTATCTCATAAATTTATTGTTGAAAAAGCATTTCCTGCAGAAAAAAAAGCATATCCAATAAGATGGTTAATCGTTGTAATGTCAACAATTTCTGCAATATTACTAACCATTATAGGGTTGTTATTTAGAAAAAAAATAATGCAGCTAAATTCATAATGATCAATCGTTTTCTTTCAAAAGAAACTGGCTATGTATTGATAGTTTTGTTTATAATTATTAATGCTATTTTATTATACTTTAATTTCTTTTTTTTACTTCTACTACCAATTTTATTAGGATTAATTTATGTCTTTATATACAGATTAGATTTGGCTTTTTTAGCCATTGTTTTTTGTACCCCTTTATCATTTAATTTCGAAAATTTATCAATTGGTGGTTTAGGATTTTACTTTCCCACCGAACCCCTTTTACTAGTTTTTCTGATAGTTTTTCTATTGAAATTACTTTACAAGTCTTCACCTAAAAAAATTCTTATCCATTACAAGCACCCAATAACCATATTAATTTTAATTCAACTGATATGGATTTTCATTAGTTCAATAACTAGCGAATTTCCATTAATTTCTTTCAAGTTCTTAATTTCAAGAACGTGGTTTGTAGTTCCAATATTCTTTTATGGAATACATTTTTTTAGAGAAGGGAAACATCGGATATTTCAATTCTTATTAAGTTTTATTTTCCCAATGTTTATAGCAACGTCTTATACACTAATTAATCACATGAGTCACGGTTTTAGCGAAGAAGCTGGTCATTGGGTGATGTGGCCTTTTTTTAAAGATCACACTTCATATGGTGCTATCCTTGCTCTTTGTTTACCTATAGTTTTTTGGTTAATTTATGAATCCAAAAAAATAAGTCATAAATATCTTTTAGCATTAGTACTATTAGTATTTATATTTGGGTTATATTTTAGCTACACTAGGGCAGCTTGGTTAAGTGTGCTTGGTGCAATCATTGTTTTATTTCTTTATCTATATAAGATCAAGTTCAAGTGGCTAGTTACTCTAGGAATTTTGCCTGTGATATTTATTTCGGTAAATTTTACAGATTTATCCTACTTAGTACAAAAAAATGATGCTGAACACACCACAGAAAATTTTTCTGAAAGGGTGGAATCCATGTCTAATATTTCTTCAGATGCTTCAAATTTAGAAAGGTTAAATAGATGGAATTGTGCAATCAGACTATTTAAAGAAAGGCCATTTTTCGGATGGGGGCCTGGAACTTATTCATTTGTATATGCTCCATTTCAAGGCGCAAAAGATATTACCATTATAAGTACAAATTTTGGAGATGGAGGAAACGCCCATAGTGAATATTTGGGACCACTTGCAGAACAGGGTGTTTTTGGGATATTATTAATGCTAATACTCGTTGTAACAATTTTTTATCTGACAGGTAAATTTTACATACAAACAGAAATTAAGTTTAATAAAAACCTCTGTTTAATGATTATTTTATCGCTTACTACTTACTTTACTCATGGTGTTCTAAATAATTATTTAGATACTGATAAGGCTTCAATTCCTGTTTGGGGGTTAATTGCAATTTTTGTTTGCTTAGCAAGCTACAGCTCGGATCAAGAAATTTCAAGAACGTATAAAAAATAAGTAGTTACTTTTTTACTTTGTAAATATGAGCAAAACTAAAATTATTTTTCAATGTAAATCATGTGGTCATACAAGTACAAAGTGGACTGGTAAATGTATTGAATGTGGAGAGTGGAATACAATTTCAGAACAAATTTTACAACCATCAAAAAAAGAAGATTCATTTGATTTTCAAGTTCAAGAACCACTTTCAATAATAAATATCTCTACTGACGACACGAAAAGAATGGTACTAAAAGACCATGAATTTAACAGAGTTATTGGAGGTGGAATTGTAAAAGGTTCCGTTATTTTAATTGGTGGAGAACCAGGAATTGGTAAATCAACCCTAACACTTAAAATTGCATTGGACATAGACCTTCCAGTTTTATACATTGCTGGTGAGGAGAGCAATGAGCAAATTAAGATGAGAGCCAATAGACTTAAAGCTGTAAATAATGATTGTTTTATTTACAATGAAACTCATGTTAATTCCATTTTAAACGCAAGTGATAAATTACAACCCTCACTCATTATAATTGATTCTATTCAGACTATTCATGTTGACTCTATTGATGCTGCTCCTGGAAGTATTTCTCAAATAAGACATGCTACAGACCAATTAATTCGTTATGCTAAGAACAGGTCTATTCCAATAATTATTATTGGTCATATCACTAAAGATGGTTCAATTGCAGGTCCTAAAGTTCTTGAACACATGGTAGATACTGTATTACAGTTTGAAGGGGATAAAAGTCATATGTACAGAATTATTAGAAGCATAAAAAATAGATTTGGTAGTACCAATGAACTAGGTATATATGAAATGAATGAGTATGGTCTTCAGGAAGTTAAATCGCCAAGTAAAATGTTGATTTCTGCAAATCAAGAAAAATTAAGTGGGATTGCTTTAAGCTGTAGCATGGAGGGGGTAAGGCCTATTATGATTGAAGCACAAGCACTAACCTCACCTGCAACCTATGGAAATCCACAAAGATCTTCCAACGGACTAGACTTAAAGAGGCTGAATATGCTACTTGCTGTAATTGAAAAAAGAGGAGGAATGAAATTGAGTCAAAAAGATGTTTTTTTAAATATTACTGGTGGAATAAAACTTCAAGATCCAGCCACCGACCTTGCAATTGTTAGTGCCATTTTATCATCAAATTTTGATCTTTATATTGATCCCAAAACTTGTTTTATTGGTGAAGTAGGGCTAAGTGGTGAAATAAGGCCTGTCAGTAGGCTAGATAGTAGGATAAAGGAAGCTGCTAAAATGGGAATAAAAACTATTTACATTAGTAAATATTCAAAAATTAAATCAATTAACTCTGATGAGTGTCGTTTACTCAAAGTTGGGAAAGTTCAGGAAATCATTCAACATTTATTTAAATAAAATTAGATATGCTTAAATCCTACTTCTGTTCTTTTATATTTGCTAATAACAAATGAATATTCAAGAAATAGAAAAAGAAATTACTAGTGAGTTTGAAATATTTGATTCTTGGATGGACAAATATGAGTACCTTATTGAATTAGGAAAAGACTTACCTCTTATTAGTGATGAATACAAGAAAGAAGAAAATCTTATTAAAGGCTGTCAGTCCAGAGTATGGCTGCACGCAGAATACCGTAATAAATCTGTTTCTTTTTTTGCTGATAGTGATGCTATTATTACCAAAGGTATTATTGCATTATTGATTCGGGTACTTAATGAGCAAAAGCCTAAAAATATCATAGAAACAAAATTAGAATTTATCAATCAAATAGGACTGACCAATCATTTATCACCTACTAGAGCAAATGGACTTTTGGAAATGGTGAAACAGATGAAAACCTATGCCTACGCATTGATGATGAAAAACGATAGCAAATAAATTTTGATTATGAGTGAGCAGCTAGAATTAAGTGCATTAAAGAAAAAGACAGAAGAAAAGATAACCAATGTTCTTAAAGCAATTTTTGACCCAGAAATACCTGTTGACATTTATGAATTAGGGTTAATCTATGAAATTAAAATTGATGATAATATTAATGTTGGTATAGAAATGACTTTAACTTCTCCAAATTGCCCAGTTGCTGAATCTCTTCCAAAAGAAGTAGAAGATAAAGTTGGAGAAGTGCATGGAGTAAAATCTTCTAAAGTGAATATTGTTTTTGATCCACCTTGGGACAAGGATATGATGAGTGAAGAAGCAAAATTAGATTTAGGAATGATATAAAATAAAAAGATGGAATTTGGAATTGATGCAATCGACTACTATTTACCTAAACTAGCACTGCCTATTAGCTCCCTTGCTGAAGCTAGATCAATACCAGCTGCAAAACTTGAGAAAGGTTTAGGGCTGAAAGCAATGGCTTTAACAGATACTAATGAAGATGCGGCATCTATGGCTGCAAATGCTCTTTTCAGTTTAATCACAAAAAATAACATTGACCCCAAAAGTATCGGTAGAATTTATCTTGGAACCGAAAGCGCATTAGACGCTGCTAAACCTACTGCAACATATGCTGTTGGTACTGTTGAAAACAAGTTGACTGAAAAATATGGTGAAAGATGTTTTAAAAACTGCGATGTAGTTGACTTAATATTTGCTTGTGTTGGAGCTGTTGATGCACTAGAAAACTGTCTTGACTGGGTACGAACTGACCCAACAAGAAAAGCAATTGTAATTGCATCTGATATTGCTAAATATGAGTTAGGTTCATCTGGCGAATATACTCAAGGTGCTGGAGCAGTTGCAATGCTAATTAAAAGTAATCCTGAAATACTAGAGATAAATAAGACTATTGGTGTAAGCATGCAACATGTTGGAGATTTTTTTAAACCAAGAAGGAAAATTTCAAATGATAATTTCGTTAAAGAGAAAATTACCGTCCAGCAAATTACCAATTCCAATAAAGAGGAGTTAGAGCTATTTTTTGAAGAACCAGTATTTGACGGTTACTATTCAAATAGCTGTTATCAACAAAGAATTTCAGAAGCCTTAGATAATTTTAACGACCAAAAAAATACAGACTTTTTAAACGAATGGAATCACTTTATTTTTCATTTACCTTATGCTTTTCAAGGTAGAAGAATGATGTTAGACATATGGTTAAAATGGTTGAAAGAAAAAGATAAATTAAAGGAGCTTGAACTTGAAATTGGATTGCTAAAGGATTCTGATCCTAAAGAATGGAAAAAAGCAGCTTCAAAATCTTCATTTTATAAAGAATTTGTTTACTCAAAAATTGCAGATGGAGAAGAAGCTTCTGGATACATTGGGAATATGTATACCGCATCCATTTTTATGTCATTGATTAGTCTACTCACCATTGCAAATGAAAAAAAACAGTTGCTATCTGGAAATAAAATTGGCTTTTTAAGTTATGGCAGTGGGTCAAAATCCAAAATACTTGAAGGTGTAATTTCAAAAAATTGGAATGAAAAAATAAGTAATTTAAATGTTTTTGAATCAATAAAAGAAAGAGAAGTCATTGATTTTAACACCTATGAAAAAATTCACAATAGTGCACAAAAATCTCCAATTAAAAATAATAGTGCAATTGTTCTTACTGAAATTGAAATAAAAGAAAATAAAACTGGATTTAGATATTACGAATAAAAATTGAGCGGAGAAATAGTAAATAAAATTGCAAGAAGCGGATTAGTAACCCTTGAAATGAGTTCTTTTAAAGGAACTCAAAAAAGAGCTATTATTGATATTGAACAGTGGCTTTTCAAGGGTCTCATTCTAAAAGAAAAAGAATTTAGATCAAATTTAAAAGAGCATGATTGGTCACAATATGAACAAAACTTCGTTGCTGTTCAATGCAGCGCAGATACGATTATTCCTGTATGGGCATACATGTTAGTTGCAAAATACCTAAAACCTTTTGCCTCAAAAACAATTTTAGGAAATAAAGCTTTACTAGAAAGAGAAATATTTGAAATCAACATCAAAAATTTAAACATATCAGAATTTAAAGACAAAAGCGTACTAATAAAAGGATGTAGTGATACTTATATCCCAGATGAAAGCTTTGTTTTAATCAGTGAGTTTTTAATGGATCATGTCAAGTCTTTAAAGTTTGGAGAAGCATGTTCAAATGTTCCAATCTTTAGAAAGAAAAATCAATAAGCTCTTTTATTCACTCCTTCAATAAAGTTGATAAATGATTTATTTACCACTTTATTACCTCCTGGGGTGGGATAATTTCCAGTGAAATACCAATCTCCTTTGTGATCTGGACAGGCAATATGAAGATTTTCAACTGTTTGAAAAATGATTTCTACTTCTGTATTAATTTCACTGTGAGTTAACAATGAAGAAATCTTAGCTGAAATTTCTTCGTTAGAAAATGATTCATAAATTCTTTTTACAAAATTTTCTTCTTTAAGAGTATTATTTTTCTCAGCTGTTTTACATTGCTGGTATACATCATCAATAGTTGTATTTCCTTCAGATTCATTAAGTAAATTAATTGCAGCTTGAAAAGCGATGAAGTCTCCCAATTTGGCCATGTCAATTCCATAGCAATCTGGATATCTAATTTGAGGAGCAGAAGAAGCAATTACAATCTTTTTAGGTTCTAAGCGATCAAGAATTCTTATGACACTTTGTTTTAAAGTAGTTCCTCTGACAATTGAATCATCAATAACAACAATAGTGTCTTCCATTCTGTTTATTGATCCGTAAGTGATATCATAAACATGAGCCACCATTTCATCTCTGAAATCATCTTGAGTAATAAAGGTCCTTAGTTTAGCATCTTTAACCATTATTTTTTCAGCTCTGGTTCTAATTGAAAGTATATCTTTTAACTGATTATCGTATTCTGTGGAAGAAATATCAAGGCCTTTAATCTTTGTTTTTTTAACATCAGATAAATAGTCTTCTGCGGCTTTAACCATTCCAAAATAAGACATTTCTGCAGTATTTGGAATAAATGAAAAAACAGTATTTTTTAAATCATGGTCAATTGCATTAAGAACTTGTGGAGTCACTAATTTTCCTAATTTTAATCTTTCTTTATAAATATCTTTATCTGTTCCTCTGGAAAAATAAATTCTTTCAAATGAACACTTACTTATATCCTTTGGAGGATTTATCAATACTTCACTAACTGAATTGTTTTTCTTAACAATCAAGGCGTGTCCTGGCTTAAGCTCTTGAATACTTTCCCATTTAACATTAAATGCAGTTTGAATCACTGGTCTTTCAGATGTGACGACTAAAACCTCATCATCTTCATACCAAAATGCTGGACGTATTCCGTTTGGATCTCTTAATACAAATGCATCCCCGTGGCCAAGTAAACCAGCCATAGTATATCCACCGTCCCATTCAGCTGAGGCGTTCTTTAAAATATTTTTAATGCTAAGGTTTTCAGCAATAAGACTCGAAATTTCCTTGTTGGGATAATCTTTATCTACGTAATTTCTAAATAGTTTAGTATTTTCTTGATCTAAAAAATGTCCAATCTTTTCGATGATGGTTATTGTATCAGAAACTTCTTTTGGATGCTGACCAATTCTTACAAGAAGATCAAAAAGTTCATCAACATTAGTGAGATTAAAATTACCTGCAACAACAAGATTTCTAGTCATCCAGTTATTTTGTCTCAAAAACGGATGACAACTTTCAATACTATTTTTTCCAAATGTACCATACCTGAGGTGACCTAAAAAGAGTTCACCGGTAAATGCTTCATTTGCTTTTAAATAGGCAACGTCCTTTAATTTGCTAGGGTTGTCAGAATGAAGTTTTTCAAACCTTTTATTGATGTAAGAAAAAATATCTTTGATGGGTTGAGGTTTAATACTTCTTCTTCTACTAATATATCTGGTTCCGGGTGGAACGTCAAATTTTATATTGGCTAAACCTGCACCATCCTGTCCTCTATTGTGCTGCTTTTCCATCAGCAAATACATCTTATTCAAACCATAAAGAGCGGAGCCATATTTATCTAAATAAAAATCTAAAGGTTTTTTTAGCCTCAATAGCGCAATCCCACATTCATGTTTTATAGCGTCACTCATCAGGAATTTTTAACTTTACAAGAGTACAACCTTTCATTGAAAAAAACGTTTGTATTTAAAAGATATTTTTTAATCATAATTTTTTTGAGACTTATCAATATTATAAAATCTCAGCTAATAAAGTTGATTTGGGTACTAGTTATTTTAATTAGCAGCAGTGATATTTTAATTGCTCAACCTAATTTTATAAAAAATGATGGTCAATTTAACAACAATGTTTCATTCAAATTAAAACATAAATCTGGTAATATATATTTTGAAAAAAATAAAATTACTTATCAGCTTTTTCGTAGAGACGAAATTTACAAAATCAAACATAAACAAACTGAAAATCCAATTGTTAAAGGTCACGTGTATTCAACAAACTTTATTGGTTCTAATTTGAATACTAATATTGAAGGCAATGGTAAATTGAATAATTATCATAATTACTTCATTGGAAATGATTCCACAAAATGGGTTAATCAAGTCCCTATATATTCAGCATTAGAATATCAACAAATATACAATGGAATAGACTTGATTTATTACGAAAAAAATGGTCATTTGAAATATGATTTTTTGGTTCAGTCTAATTTTAATCCAAAACAAATTAAGATTCAATACCAAGGAATAAAAAAAATGTTTATTCAATCAGGACACTTAATTATTTCAACAAATGTTGGAAATGTGATTGAACAAGCTCCAATGGCTTATCAATTTATTAATGGTAAAAAAAATGAAATAAAATGTCAGTTCGTTCTTAAAAAAAATGTGCTTGGCTTTACTTTTCCCAATGGATATAATAAGAATTTCCCTCTAACAATTGACCCAGTACTTATTTTTTCATCTTATTCTGGATCAACTGCTGATAATTGGGGACAAACAGCTACCTATGATAATTCTGGAAATTTATACGCTGGTAGCATCTCATTTAGCATAGGTTATCCAACATCAGTTGGTGCCTATCAAGCAGCTTTTGGAGGTGGAACAACAGATATTTGTATTTCTAAATTTTCCTCGAATGGGAATAGTCTTTTATACAGTACTTATCTTGGCGGGAGTGATAATGAAAATCCACAGAGTCTTATTGTAAATGACAACGACGAATTATATTTAATGGGAAGTACTGGATCTTTAGATTTCCCAACCACTTCCGGAGCTTATGACAACAATTTTAACGGAGGAGATAGTTGGGGTTTTATTAATTATGGAACTGGTTATTTTGTAAACTATCCGAATGGACTGGATATTATTGTTGCTAAATTTTCTAGTTCGGGAAATAACTTATCAGCTTCTACCTATATAGGGGGGTCAAAAAATGAAGGAGTAAATGAGTCTGGTGCTAATAATTATAATACTGCTGGGTTATGTTATTTTTATGCAGATGAATATAGAGGAGAAATTAATTTGGATGATCAAGGTAACTGTTATGTGGCATCAGCTTCTTCTTCTTTAGATTTTCCACTGATTAATCCTAGTCAAAATGTAAATAATGGTCTTCAAGATGGAGTTGTTTTTCAGTTAAACTCTGACCTTTCTACTTTACTCTGGAGCACCTACTTTGGAGGAACTCTAAATGATGCAGCCTATTCAGTTCAATTAAACAGCAATAATAAAGTATATATTACTGGTGGTACAATGAGTAATGATCTTACAACAACACCTAATGCCATTCAACCAACTTTTGGAGGTTCAGCAGATGGTTTTATAGCTAATTTTGATAACCCCTCCGGTACACTTCTTTCATCATCATATATTGGTAATAGTGGATATAATCAATGCTATTTTATTCAATTAGATATCAATGACGATGTATTTGTCTTTGGATTGACTTCTTCATCATTTGCTATTTCACCAGCTGGAATATACAATAGTGTTGGATCTCAATTTATTCATAAATATAGTTCCGATCTATCTTCAAATTTATTATCAACAAGCTTTGGTAATGGCAGTCTTATAAAGAACATCACCCCTTCTGCATTTCTAGTTTCTGATTGTGGATTAATTTATACTTGTGGATGGGGTGGACTAAATGGTTCAGGGACAACAAATAATTTACCAATAACCACGGGAAGTACCAATAATGCTTATCAAGCAAGTACAGATGGAGCAGATTTTTATTTGGCTGTATTTGAAGAAGATATGCAATCACTTTTATATGCAACATTTTTTGGCGGCAATCAAAGTAGTGAGCATGTAGATGGAGGAACCAGTAGATTTGATAAAAATGGAAAAGTTTATCAGGCGGTTTGTGCTGGTTGTCCTGGTAATGATGATTTCCCCACTACATCTAGTGCTGTAAATACAACCAACGGTTCTACTAATTGTAATCTTGGTGTTTTCAAATTTGCATTTGAAACAATTACCACTGCTATCAGTATTCCAAACTATTATGCATGTTTACCCAATTCTTATCAGTTCAGTAGTCTTTCTCAAGGTGGAAATTTATATTTATGGGATTTTGGTGACGGAAGCACTTCCAATTTAATGAACCCAAGTCATTTATTTGGTGATACTGGAGTTTATAATGTGAGCCTTGTGGTTTCAGACTCGATTTCTTGTGTGGTTTCAGATACGGCATTCATTCAAATAAGTGTTTATGGAGAAAATAACGCTGAAATAATTGGCGATAGTGTCCTTTGTCCTGGTGGAAATGGGATTTTAACCGCCTACGGAGGAAGTCAATACATTTGGTCACCAGCAAATACGCTGTCAAGTAATAATTCCCAACAAGTAATTGCTAGTCCAACTGTAAATACCACTTATATGGTTATTGCTATTGATAGTTGTGGGATAGATACTGCTTACTTTAACTTACAAGTGGCCAACGACCAATATCAAATTGCAAATGATACATTAATATGTTTAGGAGATAGTATAACTATTTATGCAAATGGAGGTTTGGAATACAGGTGGTATGGCAGCAATATACTATTCACTGACAGCGCAAGCCCAATAGTATTTCCATCTCAAGATACCTACTATCCTGTTGATATTACCAGCCCAAATGGTTGTGTCTTTAATGACTCTATTTTAATAGAAATTGACTCTGGATTACCAGTAATTATTTTAGAGGATACCATAAATCTATGCTATGGGGATTCATTACAATTTAACCCTTTGAACATAACTAATATACAATGGTCACCATCGACTTATTTATCAGACAGTTTAGTTTTAAACCCATGGACAACAACTCAAGGTGATATAACCTATTATATGTCTTCTTTAAATAGTTGTGGTATTTCATTTGATTCCGTTCAAATAATGGTATTTGGATACTCCGGTAAAGCTTTTGGGGACACCTCAATTTGTAATGGAGATTCGACCTATATTTTTGCAAATGATGGAATTTCATATTTGTGGTATCCACAATTATGGGTTTCTAATCCAGATACTTGCTGTACATATGTAAACCCTGAAACCAATACTATTTTCAATGTTATAATCCAGAATAGTTTTGGTTGTATTGATACTTTTAATGTTCAAATCAATGTAAATCCAAAACCAACAGTTAATGCAGGTGATGACCTATGGGTAAAATTTGGATCTGCTACTAACCTCTCTGGACAGGTTAGTTCTAATTTATTTTATTGGGAAACTAGCTCTTGGCTATCATGTAATAATTGTTTAAACCCTCAAATTAATCCTACTGAAAGTTCACAATATATTCTTCATGCTTTAGACAGTATTGGATGTATGAATTCAGATACAGTTTTAGTTAATTTAAATGGACATCTTTTTGCTCCAAATACTTTTACTCCAAATGGAGACGGACACAATGATTTATTTGAAATTAAAGGAGATTTAATCAACACTTTTGAAATTTGGATTTATAACCGATGGGGAGAATTAGTTTATAATTCTAATAACATCAATGAATCTTGGAACGGAGATTTTAAAAATCAACCTGCAAAAGCAGATGGATACGTATGGGAAATTGAGTATACTGATTTTGAATCTATAAAAACCAAGCTTAAAGGTCACGTTAATTTATTGCGATAGATCTAATCTTTAAATCTTGGATCAACCTCCATTATTTCACCCGAAACAGGACAAGTTCTTAACTTTTCACTATTGTAGAATTTTTTAAAAACTGGCAAAAAGTCTTTTTCAATATTATTTAAATGAAAATATTCTTCATAAAGTAGTGCGTTTTCTTTATCTGAAAACCACATTAATCCATCTTTGTGATGAGGCTCTCTTTTTCTTTCGATTACCAAACCAATAGAATTAGCTGATCTAATAGGAGAATGAGGAATTTTTGCAGGTAATAAAAACATTTCTCCAGCTTTTATTGGTACATCAACGCACTTTCCATTTTGCTGTGTCTTTACTAATATATCACCCTCCAGTTGAAAAAATAATTCTTCTGTTTCATTGTAATGATAATCTTTTCTTGCATTAGGCCCAGCCACAATCATCACAATATAATCTCCAGCATTAACATACAAATTTTTATTTCCAACAGGTGGTTTCAATAAATGTCTGTTTTCTTCAATCCACTTGAATAAGTTAAAAGGTGATTTAATTTCCATGTCTTATATTTAATTAAATATATAACTTTTTTGTTTTAAAAAGATTTTACAAAAGTATAGCAGATTTTATTTCATTAAAAAAAGCATTGAATTCTTCAATATAAAGATTCATGTTTTTTTTCACAATTTCAAAACTACTCTCTAAATCATTAGAATATTTAATTCTTCGCCCAATTCCATTTAATGCTCTCTCAATTCCTATTTCATATTGATAATTTAAAAGCCAATTGTCTCTTTTCATGTAACTATACATAAATCTGATATTACTTGGCATATCAGCTTTATAACCATCAAGAACATGATAATACCTTTTAATTTCATTTTTTAAGTCTAAAGATTGAGTATTCAGTTCGTATTGCCATAATAAATAATCATATATAATGTCATTTATAACACCTCCCATTTTTGGAAATTCATTATAAAACCTTCGTTTACCTGCTAAATAATGTGAATTATTATCTGTAAAATCATCAATAAAGCGATGCAATAAGATCCCCTTTTGTATATTTTTTGGCCAATCTAAATATGAATTTCCTTTTACTGCATCAGCAATAAAATTGCCAAATAACAATTCATTATCATCTCCTGATAATACTAAATGCCCTAGATAATTCAAAATCTTAATTTAATGATAATAATGTGTCTGCTAATGCTAGCTCAGTACTCTCATAGGCCTGGTGAACAACATTTACACCAGCATTTTTTAATGCTTTAGTGGTACTTGAGCCAATACTTATGACTTGTTCACTTTTATATGTATTTACTGAAAAATAGGCCTCTACATTGCTGGGGCTAGTAAAAATCAGGTAATCATGTGAGTCTAATTCTTTAGCAATTAAGTTAGTTTGATAAGTTTCTTTTATGACCTTATTAGCTTTATCGAGCTCCTTTTGAACAGATCCAAGTGAACGATTCGATGATGGGAAGAATACCACTTCATTTGGTAATACCACATTGGAGAAATTTAGAGCAACATTTATAGGAGAACCAGTCCCGATAAATTCAACTTTCAAACCATTAGATTTTAAATGATTTGAAGTAGCATTACCAAATGCTCCAATCTTTTTACTCTGAAAATTTCCTTTAAAATGTTTAACAGATTCAAATGAAAAAATGGAGTTGAAAAATACCCATTCAGAATCTGGTAATTTCTCAAGATGAAGTATATTAGTTTTAATTAGTGACTCATCAGAAATATTAAATTTTGCAGCCTCAGTTATTCTCTTAAAGATACTTTCTTTGTCCAATTTTCGGGAAATCCAAACTTTTTTCCCAGAATGATTGTTATTTAATTGCGCTAAAATTGAAGTGATGTTATTTTCATTGGTTACTAATCGTTTTGGAACATCAGATACTTTTTTAGCGTAGCTTACCCATGTAATTCGATTGCCATCTTTATCAATCTTTGAATAAGCCCCAAACGGAGAATGACATCCGCCCTTAATACCTTTTAAAATTTTTCTTTCAAAAGAAACATCTTCTTCAGATGAAAAATCATTGAGTTGTTTGATTCTTTTTTTTAAATCTTCATCATTAGCTCTAATCTGCAATCCAAGTGCTCCCTGAGCTGGAGCTGAAATAATAAAAGATGGAGAAAGATCAAAAATATGAAATTCAGATACATCAATTTTTAATCTATTTAATCCTGCCTTTGCCAATAGAATAGCATCGTATTCTCCATTCTTTAATTTAGAAATTCTAGTAGGAACATTACCTCTTAAATCTTTTACATTTGTATCCGGTCTGTGTAATTTTATTTGATTTTGCCTTCTAGCTGAAGATGTACCTACAATGGCGTTTTTACATAAATCAAGTAATTGAGACTCATCTTTTGAATTTTTGTTAATTAAAAGGCAATCTGAGGCATCTTCCCTGGCTGGGATAGCACCTAAAATTAAATCATTAGGTTGGGTTGTTTCTAAATCTTTTAGTGAATGAACAGCTAAGTCAATTTTATTTTCAATTAAAGCATTTTCTATTTCTTTAGTAAAAAACCCTTTTCCTTCAATTTTATCAAAACTCAAATCCTGAATTTGATCACCCTTAGTTTTGATGATTTTAATTTCTAAATCATAACCAAGAACAGCCAACTTATCTTTTACAAAATTTGCTTGCCACAAAGCAAGTTTGCTTCCTCTAGAACCTATAATTATCTTTTTGTTCAAAAACTATTTGATTGATTCCTTAAGTAGGATATCTTTTGCCATTTTCATTGGTACACTAATGTACTTTTTTTCCATATAATCTAAAAAACTATCCAAAACTTCTCTTGCGTTGGGGTCTAAGTTTTGAAGTTCCTTAGCAAAAACTTCAGCATAAGCCTTTTTTCGTATTCCTTTAATTCGTGCAGGGACTGCACTCATTGCTCTTTCTAAATCTCTTTCTTTTTCAGATGAAATATATAAATTGATTTGCTCATCAATAATTTTAAGACAACTTTTGATTTCTTTACTTCTTATTTTTAAATTTTCATCAGCTCTTTTTTTCAGCTGATCTACACTAATCATTTTAATATTGTTATTTTGAGACATCTCATCATTACAATCTTTAGGAACCGCTAAATCAACAATTACAGATTTTTTGCTTTTTGAATTGAAAGAAGTGTATATATTATTATTCAATATAGGTTCTTTAGAACTTGTAGCGCTAATGATAAAATCAAAATCAATTTCATGGTCTCCCAAAGAAGAAATCGGGAATACATTGGCATTTAGCTTTAATAAGTTATTTAAGCTCTCAGCTTTAGCAATTGAGCGGTTGTAAATTGTGTAGTGATGAGTTTTATTTTTACTAATAAATCTCAAAAGAGAAGTAACAGTTTTTCCTGCACCAATTACAATTATATTTTTGGGCGAAGTATCAATACTTTTTTGTAGTTCTAAAAAAGCCAATGAAACTAGAGAAACTGGTCTAGTGGCGATTTTACTTTCAGTATATACCTTTTTTGCTGTTTGAATAGTCATCTGAATAAGTACTCTTATCACATCCCCGCAAAGGCCATTTAACTTACATTCTTCAAAAGATTTCCTGACCTGAGTAATTATTTCTCTCTCACCTAATACAAGAGAATCTAGGGAAGATGCAACTGAAAAAAGATGGTGAACTGCTTTTTGACCAATAAATAATTCTAATTTATCATGTAGTTTAATTTTATTTTTGGAAGGATTAAACTTTAAAAAATAATTGATCAAACTTGTGAGTTTTTCATTTGAGATTTCATCTTTTTTATGAACAATAAATTCAACCCTATTACAGGTCGATAAATACATTAATTCATCTGCTTCTAAAATAGACTTTATTTCACGAAGGTGTAAAAACTTATTTTCATCTTCCAGGTGAAAAATACCAATTTCGTCAAAATTAAATTGACGATGATTAAATGATATGATTTGTACAGAATTCAAATTGAATTTAAACAATACAAAAATGCACCAAGTTGAATCAACTTTTTGTCATGCAATTGTCATTGATTAAATTAAAGGTCTGGATATTATTAAACAATTTATCATATGACATGAAATCATTTGATTAACATCAAATATTGTTATTTTTACCTCAATTACAAAAAACTGTATTAAATACTATGAAATATCAAGCAATAAATAAACAGTTATTTATAAATAACAGATCAAGATTTGTAAAAAAACAGGCCCCTAACAGCTTAGCTATCTTTAATTCTAATGATATCTATAACACCGGAGCTGATAGTACATTACCTTTTACACAACACAGAGATATTTTCCATCTTTCTGGTGTTGATCAGGAGGAAAGTATTTTATTACTATTTCCAGATTGTAACAACAAATCACATAGAGAAATACTGTTTTTAAAGGAAACCAATGAACACATCGCTGTTTGGGAGGGGGAAAAGCTCACAAAAGAAAAAGCATTTGAAGTCTCTGGAATTAAAACTGTTTATTGGTTGAATCAATTTGAAACCATCTTCAGACAATTAGTCATTGAAAGTGATGCTGTTTATTTAAACAGTAATGAGCATTTAAGATCAAATAGTCAAATGCAATCCAGAGAAGACCGCTTTGTTTCAAAATTTATCAAAGATTTTCCAAATCATAATACCAAAAGGTCTGCTCCCTTAATGCATGATATAAGAGCAGTAAAAGATCCTATTGAAATTGAATTAATGCAGCAAGCCTGTAACATTACTGAAAAAGGATTTAGAAGAGTATTAAAATTTATTAGTAATGGTAAAATGGAATTTGAAATTGAAGCTGAACTCATGCACGAATTTTTAATTAACAGATCCAAAGGGTTTGCATATACACCAATTATAGCATCTGGAAAATCCGCCTGTGTTTTGCATTATATTGAAAATAACATGGCTTGTAAGGATGGTGATGTTATACTCATGGACTTTGGTGCAGAGTATGCCAACTATTCTTCGGATTTAACTAGGTGTGTTCCTGTAAATGGTAAGTTCACTAAAAGACAAAAAGAAGTTTATAATGCTGTTTTAAATGTAAAAAATGAAGCAACAAAATTATTAAAACCTGGTATTTTACTGAATGACTATCACAAGCAAGTTGGAAAATTAATGGAAGATCAATTATTACAACTCAATTTAATCACTAAAAATGACATCAAACAACAAGATCCTAATTGGCCTGCCTACAAAAAATATTTCATGCATGGAACATCACATTATATTGGTCTTGATACCCACGATGTAGGTTCTTGGATAAATCCAATTGAGAAAAATATGGTTTTTACAGTCGAACCAGGAATTTATATTCCTGAAGAAAACCTAGGGATAAGACTAGAGGATGATGTTGTAGTTCAAGAAAAAGGGGAGCCTTTTAATTTGATGAAAAATATTCCAATTGAAGCTGAAGAAATTGAAGATTTAATGAACTAATATGAAAGATAAATACGAAGAATTATCGAACAAAATAGCTGAATCCAAAATTGGGGGTGGTAATGAAAGAATTGCTTCTCAACACAACAAAGGGAAACTTACCGCAAGAGAAAGAATTGAATTACTTCTTGATAATAATAGTTTTGAAGAGATAGGAGGACTAGTAACCCATAGGTCTACTAACTTTGGTCTTGATAAAACCAAATATCTTGGTGATGGGGTG
>MDTB01039070.1_pt1 | contig 20819 bp, 14 predicted proteins | sample 811161 | NCBI WGS metagenome assembly MDTB01 (sample SAMN05326650, study PRJNA326480) | marine metagenome | isolation source: seawater | place: Mediterranean Sea | collected 2009
CAGTAGCAGCAGGAGGAGGAGGAGGCACTTCCATCATTTCATCTGAAGATGTTTTAGCTGCTGCTGCTGCTTCTATTTGTTTCATTAATTCATATTCAAATATTTCAGCTTCTCTTTCTTTTCTTTTATCACTTTCTTCCTTTCTTAATTTATTTACATTTTCTAAAGTTCCTTCTTCTTTATTTCCTTCCTCAATTAGCTCTGGTAACGGTATTGTGAAAGTTTCTTCATTCTGGTTTTTCTCTCTATTTAAATCTTGGGAGAATTGAGAAGAAGTTCTTTCGGTAAGATTCGAAATTAATGACAGTTGTGTTCCAAGTTGAGAATCTCCATCTGTAATTTGGGAAAAAGGTTGGCTGTCTAAATCGTAACCTTGGCTGTCTAAGTCGTAGAAATTATATGGTGATGGCACTACAATAGGGTTTTCATCATGTTGGGTACGTAAAGCAGATCCTGGACCCAATGGACTTACTTCATCATCACTTCCACCTCCATCATTTTCATGGTTTTCTGGTCTTGGTGGTGTTTTATATCCATCCATCTTATTATATATAATTAAATTATATTTAATAACATACATAAACATCTAATTATTTACATTTCGTCATTTCTTCAAATTGTTCTGTAAAACATTGATAATCTTCCCTATATTTACGTGTTAATTCATCATATTTTGTAATAAAATTACCATCACGATATTCACGATAAATACTCTCTATTACATTTTTATCTTCTTTCAATGTTTTATCCATTAAATAACGTGTCATCATATCAAACATTGCATTAAACACCGGTACATTTAAATTATTCCTATATGCTCTTACAAACAAGTGTGTATTTTCATTATCTATTGGCAATGCACTCGTAACAATTGTATTAACAAATGGTCCAAAAATCACTCGTGCGACAGTATAATGTGGTAATATATATTCATTTTCTATCACCAATTTGTTATTATTATATAATACTTTTGGAATAGAATCCTCACCTGTTTCATAATTGTATATAATCTTATAATGACCATCATCTATATGTTCTATTTTTTCATCATAAGGCAATGGACGCTTTTTATTTCCAAAACTATGGACTTCAGATATATGTAAAATATCCAATGAATTTTCAGTCACAGTTCGTGCATCCATCTTAAATTTTTTATTCAAATATACACAACAATAACTATCATCATGGTGTTCAGGCTCTATCCAAGGCTCTATTGCATCTGTATTTACTAGATCATACAAAGGATGGTTATATAAATAAACCCATTGACCTTTTTTTATTACTTTATAATGTGCAACATCTGTTTTTACATTATAGTGCTGTGATTTGCGTAAATATGTTTGACCAGGTGTCTGTATTAAACGCCCATAAGGATTGAATTTGAATGTATGATATGGACATACCACACTATTTGTGCTACTACAAATTCGCCCTTTACTAAATGAAGCTCCACGATGAGGACATACATCATAAATACCAGAAAAGTCGTCATATATATTGCGCCAAATTGTAATCGGTGTATTCTTGACAAACACTTTTTTGGGTTTATTTACCTGAAAATCCTTGATCTCACCTATTACATACCAATTATGCATATTTATTGAAACCGAAGCCTTTTGATGTATTGTTCTATATGCATGTTTCCAAAAACAATCGGCATTTACTAAAAATAGTAATAAAATATACAGATTCATTTTATGTTATATAATCTTAATAATTTATTTCCATGTTTGTTTGTCATAATATATTAAAAATCACATAACAGACAACACATAATTGGCTGATTCCAATGCCCCTTCAACCCATGCAATATTATTTTCCGAATAATTCTCGCCGCATATATAGATTTCTCTATTGTTAAATGGTTTCATTATTTTTTTCGTATCTTTTTTATTATCAAAGTTCTCCTTATAGTAGGCGACGCCTTGTTCCCAATAATATATATGTGTGCTTATTGGGTCATCAATATCTTGACAAAAGGTTTGTTTTAATAATGTCATAATAGCACGTGTAAGACCATCATATCCATGTTTATCAAATATTTGTTTCCAGTAAACAGCATAAATATCATCTGTATATGAAACCATAATAGTCTTTTGTTGTTTATTGATAGGAATAATATAACGCAATGGATTGTTAATAGTGATTTTCTCAAAATTGCCATACCAATCAATATTAGAGAACTTCATATAAATTCTACATAAGGGTTTGAGTTCTATTTTTCTCAATAAAGGTTTCAAAAAAGAGAACATGGGTATTTGTGATATGACATCTTTTGTTACTGCCAATACACAACGATCACATGTATATTGTTTTTGTTGGTCTTTCACATTTATAATGGTCGTATTTGTGGATTCATCGTAATCTATAGTTTGGACTTCCTTCTTTTTCATAATCTTCACATGATGTTCGCGTAAATATTTTTCTAATTTATCTACGAGCTGTGAGAACCCACCAATGAATGCATAATATTGTACCTTTTTCATGAAATAAGATTCTAAAATTTCCAATGTAATATATGCATTCATCACACGGACTTCGGACGAATAACCAAAGAAGTCATATACATATTGCACTTCACTTTTAGACAAATGCTTTTTCAGGTATTGAGAGAACTTCATGGATAAAAGTTCGGATTTAGTTTCAGTTTTAGAGTTCAACACCTTTTCTAAAATAAGGTCCATAGAAGATGTTTGTCTGAAACAAGGTTTTGCAATGTCAATAATTTTAAAATCGTCGCTTATTTCTATTGCTTTATCATATAAATCAAAGGTTCTCAATAACTCAATGAGAAACTTATTTTTGTTGTGAAAGCGTCCGGCGCCTCCCTCAAAATGTGTCACAGGATCCGTGTATATTCTGCCACCAAGCCTATTTGATTTTTCCATAATTGTAATAGATGATTTCGGGTTCTCTTTTATAAGCTTATATGCCATATATAATCCAGAAATACCACCTCCAATGATTATTGTATTCATTATATACAATAATAAGTTAAATATTTAAAACAATTATGTTATTTTGTAGTATATGAAATATTTGGTGTATGAATTATTTAGTGGCGTGGGGTTATGTAACCAGTTATTTTCATTTGAGACCGCCATATATTTAGCTCACATTATGAAAAGAAAGCTCATATTAATCATTAAAAATCCACTATGTCATTGTGGACGAAGTTCTTGGGAATACGGATATTTCTTGAATTTCTTTACAAATGAATATGAAAAGTATTTACCTAATGGTTTTGAGGTTTATTATAGAGATATACCAAAAGAATTAGTACCACATTTGAGAACAAATAAGACATTAGAAACAGACAAGTTCTCAAATATTGTATTTGTTGACCATGATTTAATCACAAATGGTAATCAACAAATAATCAAGGAGTTTTGTCATTATCGTAAACCTGTGAATTTCAACTTAAATGAGTTCACCGATGTATATATTCATGTAACAAAGAGTAATGCGAGTCGTTGTTTGTATAATTTTATGACAACAAAAGAGAACTATCAATTAATGTATGATATATGCAATTCCATAAAATTCAAACCTATTTATTACAAAATAGCGAATCAGATATACAGTGAATTACCTAAAGGTAAAAATGATTTCGTTATATTCAGTCATCTACGTTTTGGTGATGTTCATAAAGACAAGGCATTTCTAGAACGAAGTAATTCACTTATAATAAAGAACCTAAGCGAATATTTTGAAGGGCATCGCACGAATTTGATTCAACAAAAGTTATATTGTCTTGTGGATAATAAAAACAATAAACCATTTTTTGATGCAATGAAGAAGTATAATATTCAGCATATTGATCAATACAGTGATAATAAGTTGAAGAATTATTTACAAGATAATCAAATGGTGTATCATGAGAACTATGAAGTAACAAAATACGAAGTAAGTAATGCAATTATTGATATGATTCTGGCATCTTTAGCAGACGAGTTCTTGGGTTATGTCTCCAGTACATTCAGTCATTATATTCAATACCTTCGTTTTAGAGAACACAAGTCCTATTACAATTATTGTAATTTAGTTCATAATAATAGTTCTTTGTGTCGTTTGAGACAAGTGAAGCAGAGTGATTATGAATGGATTCGTCTAGGGTTCTCCGGTGGACATCCATGCAGCTGGCATTATTTCTTTAAACCACCTGTTTATCGTCCACAAACTTATTTCACTATACATAATAAGATTGATGGTTTTGGTTCTCAATTACAGGCTTGTTTTTCATTGATAGCCTATTGTCATTACAAAGAATATACATACGTCCACAATCCATTTTATAAAATGCATCACAATGATGAGAACCTAGCCAATTTCCCTAAAATAATGAATGATTTTATGAATTTGGAGCATGTTTATCAAGATATAAATACTATGTCAAATCATGAAAAGAGTCAAGTACATCGTGTAAAAGAGGGTTATTTTGTCCATGGTTCTCTCCATCCCGAATTTTTTTACAACAAAGAAGTCTTGGAAAAATTGAGAACTTGTTACAATAGTAATCCTAAACCAAATATAGAGAACATTTACAAACCAAATACATACAATATTGCATTACATATAAGACGCGGAGACGTTGCTCAAACCAATCGTCACAGTAGCAGATTTACACATAATGTTGAATATATTAATATTGTAGGTTCTCTCACATTGCCTGAAAATAGTGTAATCCATGTATTTTCCGAAGGGTCAATAGATGACTTCCAAGACATTAAAACAGCTTTTCCGGATACAATATTTCATTTAAACACAAATATACAAGAAACGTTTCATTGTATGGTAAAGGCAGACATGTTGATTATTTCAAAAAGTTCATTTTGTTATTGTGCAGCTTTATTAAATGAAAACAAAGTCATTGGTACATTAATCAAAAGTTGGTGGCATAAACCATTGAAATCATGGCTATAAATTTAGTTCTATGTGTGTGGAAAAATCAGGGAATTATTATTTTATAACAATATATATGAGCATTATTATACAAGTGTCTGGTGGAATAGGAAATCAGCTGTTTCAATTAGCCAATGTATATAGTTTATCCAAACAATATAACCGGAAATTATTTATAAGTGATAAAAATTCGTCACCAAGACCATGTTATTGGGATTCTATATTCAATAAATTCAAACCCTATTTGATAAATCAACCAGAGTTCTCAAAAATGAAGCAACAAAGCCGTTCATACAATTGGGCATTAACACGATTTGAATATAAATCAATAGAGTTGTTTGAGAACGTTCCATGTTATAATATTGAGGGGTTCTACCAATCTTATAAATATTTCAATTTGTATGAATTTAAATCTATGTTGGATTTGTCAATAAAGTCATCGCACAATTATACTATAGACTCTAATGATGTATGTATACATATTCGCCGTACGGATTACATGCAAAATAATTTTCACAAGGTTCTCAAAATAGATTATTATTTGAACGCATTAGACCTTATTAAAGATAAGGGAAAGATCTATTGTTTTTCTGATGATATCACATGGTGTAAAAATAATTTCAAGAATCACGAAATGGAATTTGTGCATTTTGAGAATGAAATAGACGAATTATTGTTTATGAGTACATTCCAAAATATGATAATCGCTAATAGTACATTCAGTTATTGGGCGGCCTTATTGGGAAATCCCAAAACGGTCATATGTCCTTTTCATTGGTTTCAAAATAATTGTCATTTAAACACAAAGGATCTGAGACCAGAATCATGGATCATTATTAATGACGACGACGCACACAAACAATGTAAATTCAACAAAAATATATTCAATGTTATTAGTCTGGGTTCTGCTTGTTGTGTTGTCCACAATATACATGAAAGTATCTACAAGCATTTGGGTCCTATTTACCGACAACCAAATAATTCCACGAATTTCTTTGATTGGTTAATAAGTGATTTCCGAAATATATTGGTTGTTTTTGAGAACCTGTGTTTTCGTGATGATGCTTTTCTGGATAGTTCTCATTTTACTCTTGATAATGTGAATGCTAAGCCACAAGAACTACGTGGAGGTTGGTCTTCTACATACAAAAAAGTGGAACATAGTAATCCAAATATGAATTTCATAGCTCTTCATGATGTTCCCAAATATTGTATGTCAATACCAGATGAGTTCTCAAATAAATATAAACGCCGGTTTGAACGTTTGTATTTTAAATTAATAGAAAACGAGTCCATATATTTCATACATTGCTTTGATTTTCAATGGCTAGAACCTTATTTTCCAAATAAAGATGAAATCAATACATTTTTTGATTATGTTCTCAAAATAAATCCATATTTACAATGCAAATTATGTTTCTTTGTTCATCCAAAGTACCATGATACTGTAAAAACAAAATACGAATTCTATCATTCAATTGAGAACCTGGAAGTATTTTATTTACAAAATATAAGAGAATCATCAGATTGGAAAGCTGACCATTTGAACTGGAAAGCCTTTTTTGAATAATATTATTATAATATTATAATATTATTTGGTGTAATGAAGAAATTTTAACCATTGCATTAAATTTTATATAAAAACATATATATTATATTAATATATGACAGAAAAAACATCTGTTAATACATTTAAAATAAAATTTATAAATCCACAAATGTATGTATGTAGTTGTCATATTGATAATATATTGATACATAAGGATTTCAAGTTAATTAGAAGAAAAGCCAATAAATATTTTGATGCATTATCTTCTGAAGACAAAGATAATATACTAGTAACAAGTAATGAATTGGAACCATTAGTTTTTTATAGAGATGGACCATTGATTAAATGTGCTAAGACACATAGACCATTATCTTGTTTAACATGTAAATGTGAAGCTCGCGGTGGCTCTATGGTATTTTTATCAAAATATGACAAAGTTAATATCTTTTTTAATGATGAACTTCACATAGGTAAGATAATTAAATATTATAAGAGTCCTATTTATCCTGGTTTCGGTCATAAAGGCGGTGGATTCATTCATAATGCATCAAGAGAACCAATAGAAAAAGACCCTCTAATTGCTTATCATATTGATAAGTTTGATAGAAAGGGATTTTTTATTGAATATGAACCTGTTGGTACAATAGATGTTGTATTGGAACATCCACCTACTGAGTCAAAATGAAATGAATAATTAATACATATTATTTGCATTACCTCTATACAAACTAATAAACATGGGTATATTTCCCATACTTCCTGACACAACGTATTTACATTGTGACATTATTTTTACAATTGCTAGGAAATATTTCACATAATAATGATTATTCGGCATACACTTATCCACACTATTATTACATTTTTTCATAGTGCGGATTTCATCTTTAAATACAATTACATGTTCAAATGCTTTTGTTGCTGCTTCTACAAATTCTAGTTCATCACTTTGTATGAGAACCTTTGCATTTGGGTTCTCATTTTTCAATGATTTTCCTTTTTCAATTACTTCCTCATAAGATTTCAATGATGTTTCCGTTTTTTTATCATTTCCGCGATAAAATAATACAATCGTGTTCTCATAGTCCAAGCTATATTTTGTTTCTAGTTCAGACACAAGGGTTTTAATATTTTCACTAAGTGAGAAATACTTCTCAATAAATGGTGTCAATGATTCAAAATCAAGAGTTTTGTAAGGTTTGAATTGATCATGAAAATGGAATTTGATAAAGTCTTCATATGGAATGCTATTTTTTTTATCATAATGTTCAAAGAAATCATAAGTTATATCTTGGTTCTCATTTTCCTTATTTTTATAGAGTAGAAATTGCTCGCTACAATCTATATTCTCTGGACATTTTTTATGTTTATTGAAGTACTGAATAAGATAGAAGAGCTTAACAGAACAACAAGAAAAGAATCCTGAACCAGGTGCTACTGCTTTGCCTCAATGTTGTATTCTGAGAACATTGTCATTTATTGGAGTTATTGATTCTACATTTTCAGACATATTCAAAAACACGCGTTTAAAGTTATCCGCACATTGCTTGACACTTACATTATCACAAATGAATTCTCTTGGTTTAAATTCGTCCATTTTTGATAAAAATTCCAAATATTTGGATTCAAAATCCTCTTGGTTCTCAAAGAAGACGCCACAACGATCATCCCAAAAAGGAATGGTAGTACCCGGAACATCGGGACATCCTTTCCAACCATGTTGTTGTTGCATATTTTTCACAGACCATACACACAATGGTATATCACAACTCAACGCCTCTTGTAGAGCAAATCCCTGACTTTCATGACGTCCAAGCCATATTCCATGACTACATGTTTGTAAATACTTCAAATAATCATCTTCTTTATAAGAACCATAACGAAATGTTCTAAATGCAATATCCTTATTTTTCAAATAGTTCTCAATAAAAGCCAGTTCATTTGGGTCGCGTTGTTTAAACATAACAAAAATATTATTACCTTTATTTGCAGGTGGTTTGAATTTTTCTATTTCCACAGGGAACGGGAAACTCTCAACAGGTATAATTTTCTCTGCATTCATGTTTACCCATACTTCCTTTGCCCATGGACTGGGTTGTATATAAACACTATTTTTCTGATTATGAATGCGCTGTATTTTAGCGTCAGGGAAAATGGATAAATGAGGTCCAAATACAAACCGCTTATTGGGATATTTCCTAACGTCAAATGGCTGACTTGGGCAAAAGACAACATCAGCATCTTCAATATCGTCAATTGTTCCATAGACCAAATCATAGTTGAGATATTGACAAATCATTTCCATTCCTTTTTTATTTTTATGATGATATTGATGATTCAATATAAGTAGCATTTTCTCGCCTTTTTTCTGGTATTTTTGACTCACAACTGAATTAATATATGTTGATGTTTTTGTACTAGTAACCCATTTTTGTGCTGGACTATTGTTATTCATATAGAGCCAGATTTCATTACGTTGATCATTCACGCCGCCTTTTACATCAATCACCATTTTCGTTTTTTCATTCATAATTGTGTCAGTTTCCCATAGCCATTGACTGGTTTCATTTGGTTTGTCTGTTAATATCAAGTCATTTTTATCACAACTCAAATATTTTTTGACACTTTCATTGAAGAATTGTTTGTTTTTATAACTCCAACATATATTTACAGATCTTTCAATAGGAGATATTTTCACCTTATTATTATCAAAATCAATGTATTTGTTCTGATTTTTGAGCTGTATTTGAATAGAATCATTGTTATCTTCTAATACGAAATCCCATTGTTGTGCCTCACTGTAATTTGATTTATATAACCATACTTCTTTACGTTTATCCGGTAAACCACCTTTAACATCAATAGACATATTTTTATTTACATTCATTACAAATCCTCCTTCTTGGATTCTCCACGATGTTTTTGAATTTGAAATAACAATATCATTTTTATTATCAAATGATAAAAACAGCCCTGTTTCAATGTGAGTAATGACACCATTTTCCATTTTCCATAAATCCGTACTTTCATCCCTAATACGAATTTGCATGTTTTCTACTTTCATGTAATTTTTACCATATTTAGATTTGATTTTGAACTTCATATTGGGATTCAAATCTACATGATTAATTTTCGGTGCTTCATCAACCAAATCGTCTTGTAAACGGTATTGTTTGCCAATGAACTGTGGGTCCGATGGTATAGAAATATCATCATCATTTACTTTACGACCATTATTTGAAATATGTGCAATAACATCATTTTTCAACAAATACCATAACTGGTCATTCAAAAAGATTTGATCTACATTGTATGGCCTTTCTTTGTAGTAACCATATAATTCGCGGATAATCTGTGTGACTTCCTTGAATTTATATTGATTATGAAATGTCTCATTATTAATACCAAACAATCCACCCATAATGCAATGCATATGACATCTATGATCCCTAATACAATGTAATGTTTTACCTGAATCCATCCATTGTTTAACTATGTCGGCTTCGCGTTTACTTAGACGTGAATCAGCATCACGAGAAACCCAGAATTTCACGTTTTTATCGTCTAAAGGTAGCCACCGCCAAAACATTCCTTCCCAATTCATTTTATTTATTCCCAAATTGACACATTTCACCATATTTGCACCCATAGATTGATATATTTTAATGTATTTATCAGGAACAGTTTCATTATAATAAATGCGGACTTGCCAATCTGGAAAATGGACCTTGGCAAGTTTGATGTTCTCTTCCATACCTTTGATATACGTAGCTTTGGACCCATACAAACAAAAACTCAACACATTTATTTTATTGTTCGTTTTTGGAGTTTCAACAATCTTTGGTTTAGTTTGAGAACTTGGTGGTGTCTTGAGCTTTAATTTCATCATTTCCTCCTTATTATATATAGTTTCCAAATTTATTTTATTGACATTCTTAACCAATGAATATAGTAAATTACGTGTTTCTTCGTCACTTTCTTGATCTATTGTAACATTATTGTTAACAGATTTAAATTTATTCACACTGCCATTTTTGGAAATAGACCGTTTACAGATATAAACATTGTTAATTTTGTAGAGTCTATCTATACATACACCCAAGTATCCATCTGAACCGGCACGTATAGGGAAGAAGTTCTCATATAATGTTTTTGCGGATTCTTGTGTAATTCCATAACAACCAGTATCCGTTATTCCTCTATGTGTCTTTACAAACATTGAATTGTAATTCGCGAATTCTGGTTTTATTTTATGTGCGTTTCCCAAATAAAGCAATTCCCAATCTTCAGGAATGTGTGGCATAATTTCTTGGAATAAAGTGTCCATATTTTGAACAAAAATAAAATCGTCTTCTAATACTAAACAACGCGAATAACCCTTTTCTAACATGTCATAATAAATTAAAAAATGACCATAGGCACATGCAATAATACCAGTTTTATTAACGATGTCTGCATGTCCACGACCTTTACACCAACACTTATCGCCTTTGTCATTGATAATATCCTCTCTACAATATTTGTTACCAGGATATGCAACAATATCATTTTCTTTCATTTTATCATTGTCCAATATGTTTTTATTAATTGCATCAATAATGGTAATATTAGTGAGATTCAAACTCTGTATTTGTTCAATAATAGAGAGCTTTCTATCATGCAATTCATCTAAATGTATGATATATATTTGATCAAAATAACTACACAAATTCATATAAAATATTTTTTATTTTATATTAATTATTTTTACTAATAATTCTGACCATCACCATGCCCGCAATCCCAAAATAATAAAGGCTGATCAACATAAACCAAATTTGTATGTTGCAATGCTCTTAACCAATACTCATAATCAGGAGCCCATAATTGGTTACTAAAACTCCCAGTCTTTTCAATGACATCCTTATGTATAATCACACTGGAAGCAATACAACAATTATGCACTGAAAGAAATTCATGATCCCATATTTCTGGAAACCCATTTTCCATTAATTCTTTTTTGCCTTTTCTATTAAATATATTTTTTATAACTCCCAAATATTTTTGCTTGTTATAAATGATATATTTTTTGGATGGATCATATGTTCCTTTACCAAAATATCCATCACTACAACTCATCATACAATCAAATCCTTTCATTGCATTGACTTGTTTCTCTATTTTATCGGGCATCCAATAATCATCATCATCTATAAATGCCATGTATGTACCACTGGCGATTTTCATGCCTACACTTCGCTGAAAGCCACCCGGAGATGCATGTCCAAAACGGGCCTTGGAATTTTTATCCATATTCACTACAATGCATCCTTCAAACTTATAGTTGTAATAATCCTCTTGACTTGAACCATCATTTACAATAATAATCTCTATGTTTTTATACGTTTGATTTCTCACACTCTCCAATGCATTCAACAAATATTGAAAACGATTATATGTGGGAATAATCACACTGACTAAATCCATATATTATATTTATTATTTTATTACCCATTTTCCTACGAAAGGTCTTCTCTATAATGTAAAAGCAATACATCGTAAAACTCACCGTCAAATTTATCCCTGTAATGGATATGATCGGTTCCACAGAAAATAATCAATCCATTACTATCACAATCTAGACTCAGACACTCTTCATGAGGTGGTGTGAAATCATAACGTCCCTTATTTTTAACAGGTTGCTTGATTTTATGACAATATATCGGCCAATCTTTGTCTTTATTTACTAAAAAGGACACTGTAAATTCACAATCAGGTCTGTCTGTATGAGCAGGCAAATCACTATCTTTTACATATGAAGATAAATAGGTGTATGTAGGCATCAACTTCTTCTTTGTTATTTTTTCAATTAATGGCAATGCTTCATAATGCAAGAATCTAGAAAAGGGTTCATTATTAGATTTATATCGGTTTGCCTGTCTATCACCCAACGCCCAAACATTGTCTTTTATTGTTTTACGGTAATATCCTTGTAATAGCTGTATCATATTAGGATGAACAACATTGGATAATGTTACTGGTGTGAACTCATCAAACACATAATCTGTTTCCAATAATGCCTTATTAAGACCTTCATTCTTTTGTCTTAAAGCATCAAATTGCTTTACACACTGAGTAAAATACTCAAAATCACCTCTAAAGGAATATTTGAAACTCTTATGACCAGCCCATATTCTTGGAACCTCATTGTTGCGGAATTTCGTCAATACATCATCAAATGTCTTGTAGTGGTCTTCCTTTTCCTTTACTTCATATGTTACATTTTCATTCAACGCTGCTGCCATTTTATTTGTTTGAAATACACTCTTTACAGTTGAAACTGCCTGATTATTCAATTCCCTTACATAAATGTTCACAATATAAGATGGTTCATTAGTCATATTTCTAATTGTATGTATCATATTACTATCACGCTGGGTGGTTTCCATTACATTATCATAAAACAATAAATCTCCGCATTGCAATGTTGTTGATGTATTCAAATTATTGAATAAATATTGTACATTGTTTTTTAATACAATAGTAATTGTCTGAAGACGTTGTCCCAAGTTTGCTGTGTATTTCTTGCCATCAACACTCTCAATATCATATGCATCATAAAAAGGTCCATGATTTTGCTTTGGGTCGTACTTAATCACGTTCATATTCTCAAAATACTTGCCGTCAATTTTCAACATGGATGCAATTTTATCAATGCATTCTTGGTGTTGATTGTTCTTCAACCATGCACTAGGAAATCGTGAACTAGAAAATTGGCACTTACTTATTAATGAGTCGCATATTTCTTTTGATAAATAGCCTTTATTTACATATATATTTTTAACATCATGAATTTTTACCAAATCATCATGTTTTTGCGTATTCAAAGTAAGACTTTTGATTAAAGTACTGCGTTCCATTATCTTTTGCTCGTGTATCTTGTAATACTCCGGATTTAAATTAATATACGGCTCTGATTTCTTCATATGACGAAACCACAAATTAAATATGAATTTTTCACCCTTTTTCACAGGCATTCCTGCGTGTTCTGATAAATGATGCTTATTAATAGTATTCTTATATACATTGTCAAACACTAGTAATTTGCCTTGTACTGCAGACACTTCTTTATTTAGTTTGGTGAATCGTGTAGAGCCACCTTCTTCAACCGTGTTCAAATATACCAATGCTGTTGTTAGTCGTGGACCACCGTATTTAACACATCGGAGTGACTTTTCTGAACCATCATTATCCCAACTATCATAGTGAGCACGATACTCATTATTAACACCATAATATACAATTTGGAATTTCTCCGCATTTTCAATTGGAATTCCTACTTGATTACTGATTTTCAATGCTAAACTTGTAGTAATACTATCATGAAAATGGTCAATCCAATTCGTCTTACTAGTACGTCCAACAGATTTATATCCGCCCTTATCGTCACTTACAACACTATCTATCAAATTTTCCTTTCCTAATTTTATCATATGCTCACATTCCTCCTTTGTAACATAATTATCAATAGTATAAACATTTGGGTCTTCGCAAATACAAACCTTTGTTTCTTCTACTTCCTCAATTTTAATACGTGTATATTCATCTGTGCACAATGATGGAGTCTCTGAAAAGCAATGTTCTGCCATTTATAATGTGTTCTTTTATATTTTTATACATATTTAAACACAATTGTATAAAAAATTGAAAACAAAAAATAAGAATAAATATTATACCACAAGAACCCTTATATATAAAATGGAACAATGTATGATCTGTGTAGAGCCTATTACTAAATACAAAAGAGCTATTATTGAATGCGAATATTGTGACTTCAAATCATGTAAAATATGTATGGAAAAATGGATGCTCACCCAAAATAAACCTAAATGTATGAATAATGAATGTGATAGAGAATGGACTAGAAAATATTTATCTAAAGTATTTACTAGTAAATTTGTCAATCAAGACCTAAAAACACATCGTGAAAATATTTTGTTTGATCAACAAAAGGGTAAGATGCCTTCAACACAACATCTTGTTGAGAAACAAATAGAATGCGAGAAAATTGACCTTGAAATCCGTAAGCTTGAAGAAGAAAAATGGGATATTGATAGAAAAATCAGAAGTTTGTATGTTAAAAAAAGGGAAATTATGGGCACAAGAAAAAGGCTTCAATCTAATTTCCATAAAAAATGCAGTGTGGAAAATTGTCGTGGATTTTTAAGCTCACAATGGAAATGCGGAATATGCGAAAATTGGACATGTCCGGATTGCCATGAAGTCAAAGGCAAAATACGTGATTGTGAACATGTTTGTGACGAAAATGCCAAGGCAACCGCGGCGCTATTAGCAAATGACACAAAACCATGTCCAAATTGTGGTGTTAATATATATAAAATTGATGGTTGTGATCAAATGTGGTGTGTTGAATGTCATAGTGCATTTTCATGGAGAACCGGTCAAATTGAACGAAACGTACATAATCCACATTATTATGAGTGGATGCGCCGTACAGGAGGTGTAATACCCCGTGGTGTGAATGAAGTACAATGTGGTCGTGAATTAGATCATAATTTAATTGGAATTATGAATCGTGCTTTCAATCACATTATTGCACAATGTAGAATTAGTCATAGTAAAGAAGAGGTATGTGATGAACAGTACTTACGAGGTAAAATGTTAAGAAGTAGTTTGAGAACTTTATGTGAAACAAGTGTTAAAATTGGACGCACATTAATTCATTATCGTTTTAGCGAGCTTCCGCGTTATGAAGTAAATAACAATGAAGAAGATGACTATTTACAATACAGAATACAATATTTACGTAATCAATTGGATGAAAAAGATTTCAAACAAATTTTACAAAGAAGAGATAAAATTAATAAGAAAAAACAGGATATTTCCAATGTATTTACAATGTTTATTAATACATCTACAGATGTCATATATAGATTTATTGATTTCATTGAACCACCATATTCATTGAAAATGATTGAAGAAGAGAATATCAGAGAAGGAGAAAAAATATTGAATGAGGTCAATGCTATTGTCAAATATGTGAATGAATGTTTACAAGATATAGCCAAATCATACAATGTTAAGTCATTAGAAGTTAGTGACTTTCCGTTTCAATTATCAATAAATTCCATTCCTTAATAGAATAAATGTAAACCATATATTTGTAATATTTATACAGAATTATCTTCTTTTTTTTCTTTATCCAATAAATTAATATATTTCATACTTTCGTCATATTTAAGTCTATTATTCACCCAACAATGATAGAAGAAAACATCACGTGTGTGATTCATTTTATGTTGTGTTGTATGTGGATTAAAGAAACAAAAAAACGGGTTATTACTATAGTAATTTTCTGTATATATCATCATTTTTTTTATAGAGTCTTTACCAACATAGTTACAAATTTGCAATATATTATTATCAATAACATCATTATCTCCTTTGTTTGTCAGAAACTTTGAATGTAATTGAAATGTTCTGTTATTGTTAGCACAGAAACTCTTAATATCATTGTTAACAACAACTAAGAATTCATCGGCATCAGTAAATGTTATATATTTGGCCTTTTTTTTCATTGCATGCAATCCAATAAATAATGACACTGATTGAACCGTATTCCAATTATGTGCACGTAATGCTCTATAAGGGAAATCTACGACTAAAACTTTATTACCATATTTATTTGTTACTTTACTCATATCTGGGTCATTATCTTGATCACCTTTATTATTCGGAGACCCATTTTTAGTATTATTAAATATGACAATCTTATCAACACCTAAATCTAGATGATAACGAATCCATTCATCTAATCTAAAGTTATACATCCTACACATTGTGCTAATAATATTGATATCAGTATTAAATCCTTCAAATGCATTTTCAAAAGGAAAATGTAAAACCACATTCTTGAATTCTTGTTTAGATGTCTTAATGTTGATTATATCTGAGTGTCCTTTTTCCATTTCAATAATAATTAAATTTTCACGATGTTGTAATTTAATATCAATGGTACTACCATCTTCGTTAGTACATTTTAAAGTGGTCATTATTTCTTTTGCTAGATTTACGTTATTTTTTAAAGAACCGAAACAAATTACATATGATTTATTGTCATGCTTGAAACAACTAGTGTTTATTATGTTCATATAATGAATAATTATATTATATTATATATTTTATAATTATACGATTATAATAACCAATATAAAACAAAAAACTTATTTATATAATAATGATGATGTATACTTTGTTATTGGCGTATTTATGCGCATGTTATAGCTTTAAAAATCAACATGTTAAAAATATGATACGTGCGAAATCTAAACTATATGCAAATTTTCAAAAAACACCGATTAGTACTCTTATGGAAGATATTGACAAAGAAAATATTGATGTTTTATATTTTTCTAATGATTTAAAAACGGTATATTCTAAAAATGAAAATGAAGATATCATAATGGCATCCAATAGTGAACCTAGCATTTCCAATATGATCCTACAACAAGCAAATAATCATCATATTACTAGCACTATTATGGAACCACAAATAAATCCATTGACTTCCATAGTTAATGGTGTTTATGGAGTCATTGAATTTGCTTTTATACCTGTGATTTTTATTTTTATTTTTAGAACTATATTTGGGTCCTTTTCAAACAATTCCATGAATCCTATGAATCCTATGGGTTCTAGTGGTCTTGGTCCATTTGGAAAAATGAAAGATCAGAAATTAGACATTATTAAAACCAATATATCCCTTAGTTCATGGGCAGGAAGTCCAGAAATATTCCAAGAATGCACTGAAATTGTAACGTATTTAAATAATCGTACATTGTATCAAGATGCCGGTGCCAATATTCCAAAGGGTATTTTATTGGAAGGACCACCTGGTACTGGAAAGACGCTCATTGCCAAGGCCATTGCTAGTGAATGTGATGCGAATTTTTTGTCTGTTGCGTCAAGTGAATTCGTGGAATTGTTTGTGGGTATGGGAGCAGCAAAAGTGAGGAATTTATTCCAACAAGCCCGTGATAATTCGCCATGTATTATTTTCATTGACGAAATTGATGCTGTTGGAAAACAGCGCGGCACTGGAATCAATGCAGGGAATGATGAACGAGAACAAACACTGAATCAATTATTAGCTGAAATGGATGGATTTACACAAAACGAGAATATATTGGTAATTGCTGCCACAAACAGGCGCGATGTGTTAGATAATGCCTTATTGAGACCCGGACGTTTTGATCGTATTGTAAATGTGCCTTTGCCTGATCAAAATTCCCGTGTTGATATATTAAATGTACATGCAATCAACAAAACGCTTGATAATAGCGTGAATTTGACGAATTATGCTATATTAACCGCTGGCTATAGTGGAGCTCAGTTAAAGAATTTGGTAAATGAAGCCGCTATCAATGCGGTAAGAAATTCCAGTATTATCATCAATAAAGAGAATTTTGATGACGCCTTAGACAAACTCACAATTGGTATTATTAAGCAAAATGACACGCGTTCATTGGCGGCACAAACACGTGTAGCTATTCATGAGTTAGGACATGCCATATTGGCTGCATCATATAGCCAGTATTTTGAATTGAAAAAGGTATCTATACAAAGCACCTATAGTGGCGCCGGTGGTTATACAATTTTCAACGAATACCCAGAAACAACCGAAAGCGGTTTATATACGAAAGATATGTTACAGAAACGTATTGTAGTAGCATTGGGTGGTAAAGCCGCAGAGGACATATTTTATGGTAGAAAATTCATTTCATCTGGTGCATCACAAGACCTTAAACAGGCCAATAACATTGCCAAACAAATGATTGGTTCATTGGGTATGGGCGAAGAATTGAAAACCTTCTATAATGAGAACGCTGACAATGCACAAAATCCATTTCTAGGAAGAAGTCTGGCAGTAAACGCTGGTTCTTATTCCGAAAATATGAAAAATATGTTTGACAAAGAGGTCAAATATATTATGGATGAGTCCTACAAAGAGGCTTTGGAAATACTACAAACGTATGTGTCAAAAATAAATATTATGACCAATATTTTGATAAATGCCAAAACAATGGATGGCGAATTCATCAAAAACTATATTTGTGATAAACATATACAGGATTGTTATGAATAATGATTAAAATGACCATCGTGAAACATAGATATTTCAAAATCACTTATTCTATTATTCATATTTTTCAATATATTTATAACATCTTGTAAATCGTTATAAATAACTTTTTCTGTACCTAATACATCAGCAATTTCTTTATTTGTTCGTTTATTTGCAATAAGTTTTTCTTTACACGGAATATATATTCCATAATTATTTGGATATAATATTTTTGGTGAACCGGACGCAATATATGTATTCTCGGCGCCTGCATTTTTCGCCAAATAAATCAAATGACTACTCGTATTCCCTCTTACAATGGAATCATCTACAATCAATATTTTCTTATTTTTCATTATTTGTTTCAATGCATTTATTTTACGCTTTACACTTTTCTGAATAATTTTGTTATTTTCCATGATAAAAGTTCGGTCAATATAATTGTTTTTAACGAAACCATATTCCATTTTGATTTGTATTACTTCTGATACACCCAAAGCAAATATAAGACCACTATCTGGCACAGGTATTATTGTATCTATAGATAAATTCATTTTCTGTATTTTTTCCCCTAATAATATTCCCATTTTGTATCTGGCTTCATATACACTTATATTATCTATAACTGAATCAATGCGGGCAAAATATATATATTCAAACAAACATGGACGCAAGTATGTGGATTTATATTGTGTAAAACGAGGCATCTGTTCTTTTTCAAATATTATGATTTCACCCGGGTGCACATCGCGAATAAATTGATAGTCCAAAATATCCAATACAACAGATTCACTTGATATTATATAAGAGTCATGTTTTGCACCATAACATAATGGTCTTATTCCATTGATATCTCTGAAACAAATTGTGCCAAAATTTTTAATCAATAACAATACACAATAGCTACCTTGTAAGACTTTCATCGTGTCTAATATAATATCAAAAATAGCCTCACATGTAATCGCCTGCAAACCATTTATTTTCTCACTCAAATACATATTCAAATATTCGCTATCTGTTGTATTTTCATCAATTTCCGCTAAATTTATCAACTCTTTCATATTATTTATATTACCATTATGACACATACTTATACGACATTTTTCACTTTCATGTATACATGGTTGAATATTCGTCATTGTTTGACTTCCAGTAGTGCTATATCTTACATGTCCTATTGCATTATTATCAAACAATACTTCACACGATTCATTATTAAAAACATTTTTCACTAGTCCTTTGTTTTTCACACAAAAATTTTCCGTTGCTATTCCTGCGCTATCTTGACCGCGATGTTGTAAATAAGTCAAACCTTCATACATTTGTGTGAAAATATTATCAGTATTTATTAAACCCAAGACACCACACATACAATATTATATTTATAACTTATAAATTAATATGTATATACATATTAAATTATGAATTTTATATTAAAAGATTGTCATTATGGTTTTAATAATGTACTTTTTTACAGCTCATTTGTTTTTATTACAAATATAATATTGGCACATTATATTCACGACCCTATCTATTTTCTATTGTTTAGTTTGCTTCTTGCAAGTAGTTTGATTGTTCATTATACACAAAACATCTTTGCATATTATTGTGATAAGGTTTTCATTTATTCGATCGTTGTTTATGGGTTTCTTGTTTTTTCAATGAAACTCTATAAAATTAACACTCTTTATCAAGTGCTACTAGCACTGATTGTTGTATTTTGCTTCGTCATGTGTATATATATTTATGATAATTATAGTCATATATCCTTAGTTCTCTTAAATAAAGAAGGTTATTTTTATCATGTATTAGTGCATTTAGCAGGTTCTATTGGACATAACTTAATTATGCTTTTGTAGATTCATAAAATGAAAATATTGTAGTAAATTTTTGTGAATATATAGTAGAAATAGATGCCTTCTATTACTGTGGACTCGCTATTGAGAAGTTATCCATACGATAAACTTAATCAAACGAAAAGATATAGAATATATTCCACTCTTTTAGACCGAATGTTCTACGAAATCACGTATTTCAATAAATATTTTCTATTGGGTGTAACGCAAATAGAAGGTGACACGGAAATCACTATGGATCTTTTGCGACAAACAGAAAAAAAGGCATTTATATTATTTTCTAATTCAGACATTCCCAACATTATATCAGATATAAATAAGGAATACAGATTACTTAGAAGGATGATTATATCAGTGAATTTTGATATTGATACGATACAAAAAGATG
>MDTB01054421.1_pt1 | contig 20812 bp, 18 predicted proteins | sample 811161 | NCBI WGS metagenome assembly MDTB01 (sample SAMN05326650, study PRJNA326480) | marine metagenome | isolation source: seawater | place: Mediterranean Sea | collected 2009
CCCAAGCCAACAGCAGAGCCCGCTGCCGCCATAATAAAACCGAGTCGGGAACCGAATTCACCTCTAGATGCAGCCATTTCTTTCCACTTATTGCCGAACTATTTATTAATGCAACTGTAACATTGAGGACACGGCTTCCACCAAGCCTTTGTCGTGATATAGTCGCACGCCTTCGCGACCTCGCCCGGGTGGTGAAATTGGTAGACACAGGGGACTTAAAATCCCCCGCTCATTGCGAGCGTGCCGGTTCAAGTCCGGCCCCGGGCACCAGTTAAATCAATGGTATTTATCATTAGTGTAAACAAGTTCCGTCATCAGGCGCTTCGAGCGTCTGCTAGTTATTCGCCGAGTTTTGGTGGGACATACTTTAGGGAGTGATGCCTACGATACATTGTTAGTTGACATTAGCTTAGCTACGTCAGTTAACCTGCGCTTTGTTTAGCTAGTGTGTGTCGGAGCGTATATGAAGCGGTTACTTTCAGGAGTTTTGGCTTGGTGGGCTTTCCTACATTTGATTTGGATGGCATCAACCTTTTTGCTGTTTGGCGTGCTCGTCATATCCGACGACAATCCGCTGCAAGCTATCTTTGAGTGGCTTTACGATGCCTACGCTTTTGGTGTTTTTCAAATGCGAGGCTGGATAATACTCGGCTTCGCCCCGAGCTGCTGGTTAGTTAACTATATATTCACTGGAAGCTTTCGATTTTTACCCTGGAAGTCCACTAACTGACTCTCCGATGAGGTGTTTCATTCAAGGGGCGCGGATCTAAACAGCTCTCTGTAAAATGAGCTGCGGGCAGAGTGTGCGAAGCTTCACGTAATCTATTATGAAATTTTGTAGCGTCGTAAGAGTATTGGTGTTGGCTATATCTCTTTTCACGAAGAGCTGGGGCGTTTGTGCCTCAGACCCGGAGGGGTCATTAGCTAGCGGGGACGTTGATAACGTGGTTAATCTTAGTTTTGAATTACCAAGAGAAATACGTTCTTACTCGCAAATTCAAGGCGAGATTCTCTCGCCCGCTCAACTTCAGTGGTCTGATTTGAGGAAAGGTTGCGACCCACAAGAGTTACAAGGAATATTAGAGCGTGGCACCAGTCGAGAATTTATTGCGACAGAATGGCTAAGGAAAAACGCGTTGCAGTGCTCTAAAAGAGATCTGATCTACGTAGCAAATAACGTTCAAAATTGGAGCGAGTTTGCAATGTATGATGCTATTCGCTTGGCATACCACTACGCCCACCAAATTTAGGAGTTAGAATAGGTTGATTGTTGCAACAGGGCTTTCCTCAACGATTCAAGGTAGGCCTTTTTTTTAAGTCTGTTAGCTTTTTTTCTGGTTTGCGCACAAAAAACGTTGTGTTGTGGTGATAAACCAAAAAATATGGGGACCGATATCCTTCGGATAGGCCGAAAAATAGAGTGACTTAACTCAGTCTACCTGATGTTTGGTGCCCGTCACCCAACGCCCTTTTTATAATGCCCTTTACGACTCCTTTGAGACCAGGGCTCAACTGCGAAAATGCTTGGTACGCTGCATCACCATCGATCGATAAGGCGTTGGTCGAACCGCGGAGCTCAAAGGCTTCACTTGAGGGAACATCAGCAATGGCTTCGGCCAATCCCAAGATACCGCCGCGCCGCAGTATAGGGGTAGAACCGCTCTCACTAATTGCTACCTCTCCATAGGTGATCACTATTCCCCTGCCAGTTTTTGAGATGTCAGTCAGGGTTCCTTTATCTAACACGTAAACCGAGTTCAATGCTCTGTTACCCTCAAGGGCCTGAAGCGCGAGTGCTCCAGGAGAATTTGGCTAAAGGTTAAACTCGGCCTGTCTCGTAGAGTTTTCGATTATCTCTTTCACAAAATTCTTTTGAAGCAGCTGCAAAGCGAGTGCATCAAAAGCGCTTTTGAGTTTGGGAGTTGCGTTGTCAATCTCACTGACCAACATACTTGCTGGTATCTCAATGCACTTAGAGTCCTTAACAGCTTTTGCTGTTGCCATGCGGTGCTTAGTCCCAAGCACTGCTTGCTCACCGAAGGATGCACCGTTAGATAAGCTTGCAACCAATGTCGCCCCCCCTGAGACGTAGATGCCCATTTCACCCTCAAGAATCACGAATAATGAGCTCGCTCGGTCTCCCTGCTCAAACAAAGTAGCCCCAGCAGGAATAGTTAATTCATTTAGTTTTGGGTTAGTGACGGGTGTTACTGAGGTAATGCTTGACACAAGAAATCCTTTTTGAATGTTCGGCGGACACCAAAAATTTTGGCTGCTACGCTAACTGCAAGGGAACTTCAACAAGTCACCAAGGAAAGCACGACAAGGCATTGATGCAAGCTTTTTTGTCTCGAAATAAAGAGCAGCATTTGTTTTTAGTGACACAACCCACTCATCATTCTCAACCAGTTAAAACTGCTCGAGTTAAAACTTTGCCGCGTACCACTGTATGTCACTAAAGAAACATTAAATCTATGGGTGACGAGAGTTAATAAGTAAGGCATGATTCGCCCGAGGTGTCCACGGTACTTGACTTTGTGTACTAGATTGTCACCTTTGTTCGCATGCATCATAAAATTGTAAAAAACAAAAGATAGTTTCAGGCAAACGGCTGTTTAGGGGTCAGCTTTTATGGACAGAAAAAGAAAATTTGTTGGTGTAATTCTCGGTATGGCGGTAGCAATGATGGTTTTAGTATCACCATCTTCGTGGGCACAGCGGTTTGTGACGGGTACGTCTCCTTCGGGTACAGAAGTCAAGGTCAGTATTCAACGCACGCCCCCTCTGGAATATCCACGCAGAGCTGAGCGCATGAACGTTGAAGGCTTCGTAAAGGTTGGATTTGACATCTCAGAGAGTGGCAAGCCCTTGAATATTATTGTTGAAGAAAGCCAGCCCAAACGCATGTTTGACAAAGCTGCTACCAAGTTGATTAAAGGGATGCGGTTTGACGCTCCAGAGTACAATGGCGAGGCGATGGAAGTGACCGGCGTGTCAATGACTATAAAATTTGACCTGTGATGTGTCCCCAGATACGCATATGCACAAAAGAAATCCTATAAGGAGACGAGCTGGTGACAATTAAAGCGCGCCTACTCTTAATAGTGGTTGGCGGTATTGTCCTACTTTTCGGGGCAAGTTTTTACTCAAACCAACAGTTAAAAGAGGCAAATGCCGGGTATAACGCAGACGCGTCCCTGACCTCATACACGTCGGCCTGGTTTGGAAGTCTTGATGGCAGTTATGTTAATAATCTTGAAGTTTACGACCCTACTGACGGTTCCTTCGCGAATATTGATTACTGGGACTTCGAAAAAGACCCTTACACGGGTGAAGACACGAATCCCTTGCACGCAGCATTTCGGATCGGTAATGCGCAGTCGGTCAGCAACTTTTTGGATGAAGTGTTCCTCGATGCAATTGACAACGAAACCATTACTTTCGTAACCGCTTACGGAGTGAATGGGCAGCGTTACTACTGCAACTCAAGCCTATATCTGGTGGGGGTAGATCCGTGCTCAGAGGACGCAAGTCCGGATTACATGGATGAATTTGACGAGTTAATTTCCGCCGTAGGACGAGGTTCAACGCGCAGGATTTCTTTGATTGCAGACGCTTCGGGGGAGCTTCCGATATCTGTAAATGACACGATGGTTTTTGGCCTTGCAATGCCGGCAGACGACGCATCTGGGGAGTCACAAGACGCATCTGGGGAGTCACAAACTGTGGGCGTGATCATCCTTGGCGCTAACATCGTCGATGGACTCGAAATGTTTGCAGAAAACTTCGAGGTTGAGACAGCCATTGCGCTACAGGACGATGTGATCACGGTTTATGACTATTACGAAGAAGAACTGCCTGAGGGCTTGGGTGGATTAATAGAATCTGATCTCAGCGCATCTCGGGACGAGGGATATACCTACAGTACCATTGTGCCCGAGTTGAAACACAGAGTTACCTCAATACCATTTAGCCGTGAGACAAGAGCAAGCGAGGTTCGGCTACTGATATTTGACAATCAGACGGAACTGATCGAGGCCCTTGAACAGTCCAGTTTTCAAAATCAGCTTTCGTTTGCTCTAGTTGGTGGGGCGATTCTGTTGGTGGTTTTTTTCATAACGACAGTTTCGTTCAATCGAATCAATAGCTCGATCTTGGCGCTAGAGAAAATTGAAAGGGGAGAGCTAGAAAAAACTGACGAGAACAACTATAAACTATTCACCTCTGATAATGACGAGGTGAGCAGGCTGCAGCGGTCGATAGAAGAGTATCGAGAGCATCGAATCGAGGCTGAGGATCAAAGACAGGAGCGCGCTCGACGCCGAGATGAGCGCGATAGCATCATGTTTGAGAAGATGTCAGTGTTGTCGCAGCAGCTTGAAGGTAATGCACGAGATATGCTCGTCCAAGAGATAATGGACATGAGAGACAAGCTGTCATCTGGCAACGACGAAGATAAAGAACAGGCGTCGATTGAAATGATGTCGAGAGCATTTTCAAAAATGTCTGAGGAAGTTTCTACATTGATCGACGCTAGAACTCAGGAACTCGTCGTGGCGCGTGACGAAATAAGTAGTTCGATTCGCTACGCAGCAAAGCTTCAGAAAACCCTCCTACCAAAGTCATTTCCTGGTGATATTGATATAGAGGTCGAGTGGAGGCCCCGTGACTTAGTCGGCGGGGATATTTATTTCATCAAAGACTTTCCTGACAAAGTCTACATCGCTGTTGTTGATTGCACGGGTCATGGTGTGCCGGGCGCTTTTCTTTCAATCATAGCTCGGAGCCACCTGGATAAAGCTATTCGCGAGGACGGGGATCAAACAGCGGGAGAGTATCTATCTGAAGTAAATGCGCTTCTCCGTGCAACGCTAAGCAGGGCAGACCAGAGCAATACAAGTGAAGAAGGCTTCGATGGAGGAGTTTGTATTTACAGACGAGAATACAGATCTCTTGAGTTTGCTGGAGCAAAAGCTTCGTTGTTTAACGTGGATGGTCAAGAGGCCAGCGAAGTCGGAGGTGACAGGAAGTCAGTAGGTTCGAGTCGAATTCCAGATGGGTTCCAATACTCTACGCATTATGTTTCGAGCCCGAGCGGTGCTTTTGTGATGCTCACAGATGGGATTACCGATGTAATGAGTCCCGACGAAAGGCCTGTGGCCTTCGGAAGACGTAGGGTTCTCCGAATACTGAGAGATTCAAAGAATGCAACACCGAGTAATATTGTAAAAGAAATCATTTCTAGTGTTGATTTATATCGAGGTAATGCGCCTTTGCGGGATGATTTAACGTTACTCGCCTTCTCCCTGGAAGACCCGACACCAGCGACTGAAAACATAGCGATTAGTGGAGAATCGAAAGGATGAGGTTTGAAAAAACGCAACGAACGCCCCTAGTGGAAATGAGTAACTCTCACTGCCTTATTGTTGGAGAATGCTATCCGGAAAATATTTCGGAGTGGTCGCAACCCGTATTGGCAGCGCTCGAGGATTGTGTTGGAGATGGAACACAAGGCTCATTTGATGTTGATATCGAGCTCTATTACTTCAACAGCTCGTCTGCAAAGTTCCTTTTTGATTTCTTTGAATTTCTTGACGAGAAAGCGGCTGAGGGGATCAGTATTGTCATCAAGTGGCGCTACAGGGTAGAGGACGATACGATGCAAGAGGCTGGCGAGGATTTCGAGGAAGACATCGAGAACTGTACCTATCACCTAGTGGAGGCGGAGCCTGCAGACGCATAAACCAGGGTAACAATTCATCCTGATTAACCATTTAATTCGTCGGAAGAGGCGGTAGGCAATAAACATGACAAATCTTGATACTGTGGGTCTTCATGAATTTATGCAGCAGCGGAAGACGCTGTTTTGTTACTCGGGTCCGCTGACGGAAGAGTTATTAACTACAATCTCCAATCCAGTCAGGCATCAACTCACTGAGAACGAAACTCCTGAGGCCGTTGCTAATCGAGTTTTTGGTGTCTTTATTGAACAGGAGCAAAACATCATTCGATATTCCTCGCAGAAAACTAGCGCCGCAGGTGACAGTGTTGGAACTATCGCTATTAGTTATATAGATGATACATTTTTGATTGAGGCGGTGAATCAGATCTCTTCTACTCAAAAAAGTGCACTCGAAAAGACTTTGCTCGAACTCAGTCTTAAAGATCAAAAGGATCTGCGTAGGCTATATCGCCAGAGGTTAAAGGATGGACCTCCGGAGGACTCAAAGGGTGCCGGCCTCGGTTTTATAGAAATGGCTCGCCGAGTAAAGCGCTTTGAGTTTGATTTTAATGATTCAGAAGATAATCCAATGTTTGTTTACAGAGGTTGGGTAGAATAGCTTTGATTTAGAGTCGCAGTGGAATTATTGCGTTCCAGTCCTTAGCCTTTTTTAAGTTCCTCGAGTAGGTATTCGGCGCTCAGCCGTGTTGCTTCTATTTGGTCGTCTGTCATGGACTCTAAATTCATGGTAAACGACCTGCCACCCAGTTCTAAGTTCACAGATCTTGAATCGATAGCACGAATTACCCGACGTGCTCTGTACTCGCCAATTCCTTTTAAGTGTATTGGTGCGAGTTCAACTGCCTCGATGTCTTCTTTTACCAGGTTGTAGGTATCCTCAGAAATTAAGATTGATCCATTTTCTGCAGCAGACTCTAGGCGAGATGCTCTATTTACCGCCGCACCAATTGCTGTATAGTCAAGCCTTGATTCACATCCAAAGTTTCCCACAGTCGCAAAGCCTGTATCTATGCCTATACGCATTTGCAATTGATCCTTTAGACCATACTTTATCCACTGATCAGAGAGATTATCCAGCTCATGGATCATCTCCAAGGCCATTCGAATACATTTAGTGGCGTCTTCTTTTATGCCATCAGACTCTGGGTCGCCAAAGAAGAGCATAATTCCATCTCCGATATATTTGTCGATGGTTGCACCATATTTAAGCGCTATATTCGTCATAGTCTCGAGGTATAGATTTAATAAATCGGTAACATCTTCCGACTCCATATTTTCAACAAAGTCCGTAAAGCCACAGAGATCGGAAAAGAAGACAGTCAGTTTTTTACGTTTGCTTACGCGAGCGGCCGTTTCTTGGGAACCGGAGAAAATTGAATTGTATAGCTGTGGAGAGAGAAACTTTGACAGCTGCGCCGACATTCCTTCTAGTTGGGCGTTAGTCTCTTGGGCTTCTTCCTTGAGTTCATTAAGGCGTTGCTCGTTTTTATCACTGAGTTTGATTATCTTGCGGGTCGTTCGAAGTAACTTCCCATAGTTTGATACGAGCTCGGAGTAATCATTCGCTGACGGTGAACCAGTTGAACTTAATTCCTTGGACTGCTCTAAAATCTTGGTTTCTTGGATAAAGATATCATTTGACATTACTAGGTTTCTCCGTCCTGAGCTTATCGGCTTCGCTATGGGCTCGCTAATGGTTTCCCTCTACATTTATATCACTCACTAAGCCGCCAAATTCTATGGACATCTGAGAGTTACTCGCCGGATCTCCGAGTAGTCATTGATTTAGTCTTAATTTTAAGTCAGCAATGTTTTGTTGCTTTTGTTGCTCATATAATTGGTACCCAACATCACTTTGCCAAGAGTGACGTTGCATCAAGCCTAGCGATATTGGTAGGAAATCGCAGAAGGCTATCCCAGCCTCGCTGGCAACGGCTTTAGTTTGCTCCCAAAAGCACTCCCTGCCTAAATTAGACAGATCAGCATCCAAAAGATACGGCGAAAGTTCTGTATTACTTATTTGTGCGCAATCATTCATCAACAGCGTGGTATCGAGAATCATATGTTTAACAATCTTGATTTCATGCTTGGTGTACCCACCTGTAGTGATCATCGCCTCCGCAGCAAGCTCAGCACCAATTGGCTCATTGAGTGCGTTCTGACGCAGGAATCCAGCATCATGATAGATAGCAGCCACGACAAGTAGCTCTCTCTCCCTTTCTGAAAGTTGTGCCAAGTCTGCGAGGCACAGTGCTTGCTCTAACACGTCTAATGTGTGCCCAACGTTATGATAGTCGAGCGCGGAAGGAAGTTCCTCTTTGAGGGTAGCGAGAATACTTATCATAGGGCCAGGTAATGCCTGAAGCTCGAGTCGTAACCTAGCACCACAACCTTCAATGACCTGTTTCGATATAATGTCCATTAAACGCTACGCTAATAATCCTTCTAATAAGAAGCAGTCAAGTTGATGTCAGCCATGGCTCTTGCCTTTGACTGCCCGGCTGATTGGACTTCATTTCTCCGATTGGAGGCCTCAGCACCTATTGGCCGCTTGTGGATAAAAGGGCCTGTAATGAGCGCCTCAACTTAGGGTGGTCTGGACTAATGTTGGCTTTAAAGCGCCTATAGATTTCACCGTCCGCCGCTACCAGATACTTATTAAAGTTCCAGGTGGGGTAACCTATTGCATCCCCTAGAGCCCGAAATACTTGGTTGGCGTTCTTACCCCGCACAGACGTAGTCGCCATTACGGGGAAGGTTACATTATATTTGTCGTAACAAACTGTAGCCGCATCATCCTCGTCATCCTCCTCCTGGAAAAAATCATCACTGGAGAAACCTATCACAGCCAAATCGTCGTCTTTATATCTCTGATGAAGCCTTTCCAGTTCAGTAAACTGATGAGCATATCCACAGTTACTGGCTGTATTCACAATTAGGAGTGTCTTACCCGAATAAGCTTCACAGAAATTAACTTGGTCCCTACTACCCAGCTTTCTCATTTCAACATCGAGGAACTCTGGACATGCAAGTGTCCTCACAGGAAAAATTACCAAATAAAATAACAGTCCTGCAACAGTATATCTCTTCATAGCGGCGCTCCAAGGCTAGATCAAAGGGGTGTTAGGTGGCGTACAAACGTGACCGTAATGTGAAAAGCACATGAATACCCCCATCTCGGTGTAGACTAATGAACAAGAGTTCATATTTCAAATCATTGAAGGTAGAAATGATCTATGAGTGGCAATTAATAGCTTGGTACGTTTCATGTGCAGTACACTTCTTCTTAGTGTCTAACAATCTTTCTAGGACAAATTAGTCCACAGCTGATGAAGCTTCACAGGTTTTCCAGTGCTTAGTGGCAATTCAGACACCTTTTTCAAATTGGCATTTTATGTATCTGAGCAGAACCAATTGTGATAGCTGAGGCTTTCTGGATGACAAATAGGTGACACAGCGGTCGCATTTCAACGCATCTCACAACATCCAAATCATACAAGTATTGAGATATTTCCAGTGTTTGAGCGCGTTGAGGTGAGATGAGGAAGGGTGGTCACAGGCTCAAAATCCCCCGCTCATTGCGAGCGTGCCGGTACAAGTCCGGCCCCCGGCACCAATCAAACTCTGTACTGATTTCAAGTAGATGTTTCAGGGAGCGTTGTTATTCGAACTGCCAGCCAAGGCCTTCCTGTACCTCTCGCAACAACTCCGTCGCACTCTGCCCCGACTCCTTCAACCATTGATCTCCACGCTGGATTGATTCCTGATAGCCGATATTGGGGTGGCCGGCATCCCGAATTGCGTGGATTAGCTGTAAGGTTTTAAAACCGTCGAACCATGTGACTAGATGCAGACGGCGTTGATCTGGAGTGGCTCCCGCTTTACGAATATGCGTAATGGCGTCTTGGTAGTGCCATTGTTCCAACTTTTCACCAATCGGCTTTGCGAGCGCTGATCCGACTTCTGTCTCTAGATCGCTGGCAAAACCATTGGTCTCCGAGCTGATCCAGCGCTCAAAGAGTTGATGGACTTGGTTCAGAACCTCGAAGCAGCGTGTGTCATAAAAAATAGGCTCATTTATCGGTGCCGCGCTTTCTGTTAGCTTTTGAACGGCTGGTCCCGTACCAAAGGGAACGCGTGATGAGGTGCGAGTCTCTATGGTTACCATGAGGCCCGTAGCTCGGTGCACAGGCGCAACCTTGGCGAGTTTGTTGAGGATGTAGAAATCTTCCGCAGCGCTCCGCAATGGCATGCCACGAACAGCCGCATAGGCCTCTGCATTAAAAGCGCATGCACTGCCCAGTGTGTGGAATGCATAAGAAGAATTTATCGCCATTAGCTGCAGTACGTAGTGGTGCAGTCGTAATTCGTAGAGGAGGGTGGCTTCTGATAGCTGCTGGTCATCAGTGGGAAGGTGAGTAAACGGTAGTGTTACAGCGCTCGCAGCGCTGGGCCATGCTTGATCAAACAGTACATCAGACCAGCAGGCATCGGCATCGCCCGAGCAAATCCACTGCGAATCAACCTGGCCTTCAGTAATTAAGTGCAAGGCTAAGTCGCATCCAATTCGCCTCGCACGACCCACCCCTTGCTTGACCGGTGTTGGGCCTTCTAGGGTATCCGTATCGATTAGCAGAAGCGACACGTTGGCATTGACCTCAAAAAGATCGTAGCCCGACCTCAGTTTGGACCTCGAGAAGCTCCTCAGATGATTCCGCACTCGGTCGTTGCAAGTCTTTACTGCCGTTGGTGGGCGATTCAGCACCAGTATCAACAATAGCGACGTTTTTGTAAGCGCCTGTCTGTAGCGTTCTATGAAGTCAGGGGATTCATCAAAACAAGGAACTACTAAGACGTGATCCCATTGCCCCTCAATAGACGGAACAGTGCCGGGGATGATCGCGTATTGGTCGAGGTATTTTGAAATAGTGGCGGATGTCGCCATCGTTAGTGCAACGCGGCCCTTATCGGAAGCCGTTGCATACAGTCTGACTCGGCGCTTAACAGTTCCTGCCAACGCTCAGTAACCAGTGGCTCTGAAAAATACTCGGATGCTAAGTCGAGAAACAACTCGAAATGTCTGGCTTCTGAGCGAGCCAGCGAACGATAAAAGTTCTTTATTTTGCCTTCGGCCAATGCATCGGCCACAAGGCCAATGCGCTCGGCACCACGAGCCTCGATTACCGCGCCGGTTAGCAGCCGATCGAGAAAGTATACGTCGGTACCCTGGCGGATCCAGCTCCGGATTTCGTTGACGTAAGGGTCTTTTTCATCCGCCGCCAGCTGTAGGTTTCGGCCCTGAATGATCTTGATCACCTCCCGAAAATGCACCATCTCCTCAACCGCGAGTTCGGACATCTCGGTGACCAAGCGAGGACGATCAGGGTAGTGCGACAGCATCGACAGCGCCATGCCGGCCGCTTTTTTTTCGGCAGCGGCGTGATCGAGCAGAAAACGATCAAAATCAGCCAGGACACAGGATAGCCAATCGCTGGGAGAGGGGAGTTGTAGAGGGGATTCAGACATCATAGTTAGCTATTGGGTTTTCGCCGATGTTATCGCAAATCTTTAATACACCACAGTCAATAGACGATGATGAACAGTGAATAAACGTGGATTAGAGCCTAACTGAGTACGCACCGACTCAATGAAATACGACGACTAACCAAACGCGGGGTCAGACTAGTCCGCAGACCTTGTCGCCGAGATGGCTGGCGGACGTCCATTTACCACCAAATACCGAGATAAGTTTGCCACGTTGTTCGATCACGGAATCACGGCTCGCCTTACTCATATTCTTAGGGTGTTCGGACTTGTGTTTATAAATCGGGCGCACACCTGCAAATCGTGAGTTAACTTTGAGAGGTCCTACTCGGGGAGACAACTGACCAGAAGCAATCGTGAGTAGGTAGTCTTCTTCTTCCTGAGAACACTCAATTGGTTGCTCGATATCGATCATGGCCTCGGTTGTTCCCAGAAGAGTTTCATCACTAAATGGGATGGCAAAAATAATTCTTTGGTCCGCGTTGCTTTGAAAAACCAATGGATTCTCCAAAACCAAGTCGAGCATGAGATGTGAGCCCTGAACGTAGGCTATCTCATAGTTTGAGGTCAGATTTGAGGCATTGAGTACTTGGGAAGCCCACGGGCCCGCAGCATTGACAATGGTATCGAATGCTTCTGATTCGCCAGATTCCAACTCGATATTGCCGGACTCAGTTACCGCTCTTACCTGGGTTTGAGTCTTAATCGATACGCCTAATTGCTGAGCCTCCGTGAGTAGGTCAGATGCGACGCCCTGATCGTCCATCACGACATCGCAATAACTTACAGCACCTTTCAGACCATCGGGGTTCAGAGCAGGATTCAGCTCGAGTGCTTCTGCCCTAGAGTGCAGGCTACTAGGTCCCACAGAGTAGCGTCCTGCTAACCATTGGTAGAGCTTTGTCCCAGCGGTGAGCAGCCATTTCCCTCGGGGGGAGTCGTCGTAGATGGGAAAGAAGAACCGCTCTACACGGGTGTATTCGGGTGATCGAGTGAGCCATTCATCGCGCTCGATTAACGCCTCGCGAACCAAGCCAAAGTGTCCGTGTTCAAGATAGCGAATACCGCCGTGGAGCATGCGAGACGAGCGGCTACTAGTTTCTGCAAATGGCTCACCGCGTTCGAAACAGGTTACTTGATGCCCGGCACGCGCACAGGCAATGGCGGTGCATATACCGTTAACACCACCACCCACGATTCCCACCTGCTTAGTCGCTGCCAAGCTTTCTCCCAAACACAGATCCTGCTCCCTACCTTGGACGTTATACACGCTTTGTGACATACCTGTGTATCAACGCTTTAACCCGGGACTACCGATGCCATGAAACTGGGTAGGGGGTGGCGCGGCTTTCTATCAACCCGGTGTCGTGTGGTTTCCTGTAAATCTGCGCTATATTGATCCCAGGCTGCCAGGTTTTCGAAACTTGCTATAAATAAAATCAATTGAAAATCAGATGGATAGACGAATGTATTTACGTGCTCTAGCTCTTTTAACCTGTGGCGCTTTGTCGGCGACTGTCTTGGCTGACGACGACAGCGTCGATTACAGCGGATTCAAATGGCGCAACATTGGACCGGCCTTCATGTCGGGCCGAATCGCCGATATCGATTGGGATCCCACTGACAACAGTGTTTGGTATGTCGGGGTCGGATCTGGTGGTGTCTGGAAGACAGACAATGCCGGTGTTACCTGGAGTCCAATCTTCGATTCTCAGAGCGTTTACTCGATCGGAAACGTCACCGTCGACCCGTCTAACCCTCACACGGTCTGGGCCGGCACGGGGGAAGATGTGGGCGGTCGTCACGTAGGCTTTGGTGACGGTATCTATCGCTCTGATGATGGCGGTAATACCTGGGCTAATAAAGGCCTCGAGGAGTCACAGCACATCTCCACGATTCTAGTGCACCCCAGTGACTCAAATACCGTGTGGGCGGCAGTGCATGGGCCACTGTGGAATAAGGGCGGTGAGCGCGGCCTCTTTATGACTGAAGATGGCGGGGAGACCTGGACTAAGACATTGGGTGATGATGAATGGACCGGGGTCAGCGACATTGTGATGGATCCGCGAGACCCTGATGTGCTGTATGCAGCTACTTGGCAGCACCACCGAACAGTTGCTGCCTACATGGGTGGCGGGCCTAATAGTGGACTGCACAAGTCAGTCGATGGTGGTAGAACATGGCAAACGCTCTCAAATGGCTTACCCAAGGGCAATATGGGCAAGATTGGCTTGGCCATATCGCCACAAAACCCCGATATCGTGTATGCGGCCATCGAGCTAGACCGTCGCGAGGGTGGCGTCTGGCGTAGTGATAATCGCGGAGCCAGCTGGACCAAGGGTGCTGATGCCGTCGGTGGTGGCACTGGACCACATTACTACCAGGAAATTGTCGCCAGTCCGCATCACTTCGAGCGACTCTATCTAGTAGGGCCCACCGTTCAGATTTCCCATGATGGTGGAAAGACCTTTGAGCGCATGCGTCAAACCCATATTCACGGTGATATGCACGCGATCGTCTTTCATCCCACAGACCCAAATTACATCATGATGGGTACCGATGGCGGTGTGTACGAGAGCTTTGATCAAGGCGAGAACTGGCGATATATGCAGAATCTGCCGTTAACGCAGTATTACAAACTCGCTTTGGATGATAGTGAGCCCTTCTACAACATCTACGGAGGCACGCAAGACAACAATACTCAGGGCGGCCCTTCACGAACCGATAACGCACAGGGAATCCGCAATTCGGATTGGTATGTCCTCCTGGGAGGCGACGGTCATCAGCCGGCTACAGAGCCCGGCAACCCCAATGTAATCTACGCCCAGTCGCAGCAGGGCAACATTCAGCGGATCGATAAAGAGACTGGCGAGAGCGTTTACATCAAGCCGCAGCCCAAGCCAGGCGATCCCGCCGAACGATTTAACTGGGACTCTCCCATCTTGGTTAGCCCGCACAAGCCATCGCGTATTTATTTCGCATCGCAGCGAGTGTGGCAATCTGAAGACCGCGGAGATAGCTGGACGGCAATTTCTGGCGATTTGACACGTAATCAGGATCGATTCCAGCTACCACTGATGGATCAGACATGGGGTTGGGATGCGCCCTGGGACATGTACGCCATGTCTGACTACAACACGATCACATCTCTCGCCGAGTCGCCGCTGGTATCGGGGCTGATGTATGCGGGCACCGATGATGGACTGATTCATGTCACCGAAGATGCCGGAGCCAACTGGCGCAAAGTGGAAGTAGGCTCTTTGCCCGGTGTGCCCGACACTGCCTTCGTCAACGATATTCGTGCAGATTTACACGACGAAGACACTGTCTATATGGCGCTGGATAATCATAAGTACGGCGATTTCAAACCCTACCTGTTGGTAAGTAGAAACCGAGGTAAGAGCTGGAAGTCAATCGCCGATGATTTGCCCGATGAGCATTTGGTGTGGCGTTTAGTACAGGATCATGTAAAGCCTGGCCTCATGTTTATCGGTACTGAGTTTGGTGTATTCATGACCCAGGATGCCGGTGAGTCGTGGGATAAGCTGTCGTCGGGCATGCCCACAATATCGATTCGAGATATCCAAATTCAGCGTCGGGAAAACGACCTCGTGGCTGCGAGTTTCGGCCGTGGCTTCTTCGTGCTCGACGATTACTCTCCGCTTCGTGATGTCAGCGACGAGACTTTAGAGAAAGAAGGGCATCTATTCGGTGCTAGAACCGCCGATTGGTATTTCCCAAAGCGAGTGCTCGGCTACAGTAAAAAAGGGTCACAGGGCGATCAGCTCTACGTAGCGGATAATCCACCCTTTGGCGCCAACTTAACGTTTCACCTGAGCGAGGGTTTCAGCACTCTGAAGTCTGACCGTCAATCCGCTGAACGGGAAGCGAAGGACTCGGACGAGGCGATTAGCTTCCCGAGTTGGGACGAGATCAACGCTGAACTTCGCGAGGAGAAAGCCGATGTCATGCTGCTCATACGTGATCAGCAGGGCAACGTTGTTCGAAAAGTCGATGCGCCGGAGAGTAAAGGCTTCCATCGCGTGGCCTGGGACCTCGAGTATTCATTTAAGGGTCCTATTGAGACACCCAACAGCTGGCGTGGAACTCCGCCCACGGGTGTGATGGGGCTACCCGGCACCTACACGGCTCAAGTTGTGGTCAGCGAGGGTGGTTCGGAACGCGCGCTCACTGAGCCCGTAGCGTTTGAGGTTGAACGCCTCTACGAGCCGCACTTGAAGGGCAACACGCTGGAGGAGGGTATGGCCTTTAATCTTGCCTTGGGCGAATTGTCCGGGCGTGTCAGCGCTGCTCGCTATGCAATGCGCGATGCTAAGAGTGACATCGGCAAGATGGAAAAAATGATTAGTCGGATGTCGGTAGATATGCCGAAGGTCGGTGCGCAGCTGTCCGCGCTGAAAGCTGAGCTCGCGGAGATCAACGAGACCCTCTACGGCAACGATGCTCGAGAAATGCTCGGTGGTTACGGACAACATACGGTGTCCTCATGGCTGTCGCATGCAATGTGGGGTGTGTCCAGTTCATCATATGGTCCAACAGCAAGCCACAGGGACAGTTTTTCCTTTGCTCAAATGCTATTTGAGCCGATCCAAGCTCGACTCAATGTCATTACTAGAGAGGAAATCCCCGAGCTGAAAGCTACGTTGGAGGCTAACGGAGCTCCCTGGACTCTAGGTCAACCCATCGGCAATTAGAGGCGAACTAGGCGCCTCAGGTACCGGGGCGCCACTCCGCGGTTACAACGAGATTACGCTCCATTGCCCATGGCGCGTCCTCGTCGGCCGAGCGGCGCATGAGCTCGTTGCTCGCGTTGTTGGCTGATAGGTTGAAGTGCCAGTTGCCTTGCTGGAATGACACGCCGAGCTGAAGCCTGGTGGCATTGGACACTGGAAGCTCATCAGGCCCAGCGCTGTTGCGGGTCAGGCGATGCGCGATGACCCATATGAAGGCGAGTTTGTTCAAGCGATAGCTACCCGAGTATCGTATCTCTGGTAAGTTGAGATCGGCGAGAGGGGCACCGTTAGGTCCCTGACCCTGCTGCCACTGCGTCGATAACCGATGTGCAAGGCGGTCATTGGGTTCGAATAACCAGCCACCATCAAACCCCCAGAGCTCACCCTTCGCTAGATTGCGGTAGCTTCGTCTCGTTTCGTCAATGCGGTATCGCTCAATGAATTGATCGATCTCGTGGAAATAAACCGAAGCGTTCACGCGAAACCGCGTTGAATCATGATCGATACTCCAGGTGAGAGAACGTGATTTTTCCTGAGCAAGGTCAGGGTTACCGAGTAGTTGGCCTCTGGGGGTGTCACCGCTGAAATAGAGTTCACTTAAAGTAGGGTGGCGGAACGCATTGCCGAGCGTGATGTTGGTCTGTGTTGTCTCCGATAGTGCCCAGGCTAACGATGCGCTGAGGCTATTCGTCGTGAACGAGCGATCCTGATTACGGCCGTTGAGTTCATTCAAATCCGCTCGCGCGCCCAGCGTCAGATCCACGGCAGACATACTCCACGCCTGCTCGATGAACGCACCGGTAGAATTCGAATGACCTGCTAGCACGTTGGTATCGAAACTTACCTCTCCGGTGCTGGATAGCTCCTGCTCGACGGTATCGACATTCTGACGCGCTAAGTATTCGAGTCCACTTTTGCCCCGACCGCCGAGCCAGTTGTGGCTTCGGTAGACTAGAGAACCTAGCGTATCGGCCTCGTATTGACTGAAATTCTGACGATCCGATCGGAGCGTGTCGGTAGACCATCGCTGTTGGTGCCAATACGCCCGCCATGCCCAGAGATCGCCACTGCTTAAGCTAACATTGGCTAACCGGTGGTTATCCGCCGGATAGCTGGCTTGCTGTGTCTCTGGATATAGACCACTGCTTTTGGCGATATGAGCCCCATGGCTGGCTATGAGTGTATATTCGAGGCTTGCCTTATCGCCGATAGCTCGACGGCTCTTCAGCAGTGCTGCCGAACGCTCATAGCGCTCGGCCAACGACTCGCCATTGGGCGCTTTCGAGTTGTTTCGCTCGGTGTGAGAGGCAATTAAGCCAATCTCGTCGTTGAGAGCGACGGCAGCTGATAGCTCTCTGAAAGCCCCCGAGCTTCCCAGGCCCACTGACAGGACATGCTGCTTCGGAAGTCGCGTGTCGACTGAAACAACACCTCCCATAGCGCCCGAGCCGTAAAGGCTCGCGGCAGATCCCAGATACACGTTGGTTCGCTCTACGAATACCGATGGTAAAAAGGCGATCGAGTTACCGGCTCGACGGTCTGTCAAAATCGCCATGCCGTCGATTTCAGTTCGAATACGACCGCGGCTGTAACCGCGTAAACTGTATGTTTGGAACTGACCGCCTTGCCCATTTAAAGAAACACCTGGAGTTTGATCCAGAATATCGGCAAACGAGCCATCGTGAGCCATTGAATAATCGAAGTCTGGACTAAGTGCTGAGCCCTGGGTTGCAAGACTCGAATTAACGGTGCGGCGACCTACAACGATCACCTCGTCAATGACATCGGCGCCAGAGTTGACAGTCTGCGCTAAAGCGCCTGGGCTAACTAGGGCTGTACAAAGGAACAATGCAGGAGCGGTGGTAAAGCGAGTCAGCACGAAGATATAGCTCAGTTAACGAGCCGCTATGGTATAGCAATCTTCTCTCTTTGTTCGCGCAACCGATGCTTAGTTTAGGACTCGATAACCCCGACCACGAAGGCACTGTTTTACGACACGTCCAGCCTCGCGCGCGCCTTCTCCAGCGCCTCTTGCTGCACCGCTGATCGCGCCCACACCAGCACCACGTTCCGTAGAATTAGGCTCTCGATTGATCACAGCACCAATGGCACCGCCGACAACGGCACCTGCCGCTGCACCGCGCGCTATTTTTTCGCCGCGTTTGACCTCTGCCGCATAGGCTTGGCACTCACGTTTATCAACCATGTATTGATTCATGTCGACACCCTTGGTGTCGATAATGGGGTTACTGGTACCAATCAGATTGGGGTTGCTCGCGCATCCAGCGAGTGACAGGCCTAAGATTACAATACCGATTCGATTCATGATCTCTCCAGCGTCGACGGATATATTCTCTATGCGGTAGTCAGTGTGACTCCCGTCGCGGGCACACCGTTAACCCTCACGCAGATAGTAACGCGATTTTAACGCTGATCGACACACACTGGGGTTTTCAGATCTTTACCCGCTTCTCATTCGCAACTCAGCCCAGTACCGGCTCAGCAAAATACTGCGGGTTTACAATGTCGATCTAAAAAATGTGATCTTGAAAAGTCAGGCGTTACCGCTTACCGAGAGAATCCCTGGGTAGTATGAACACTTAGCAATGACCTGATCCGCCCAACTGCCGAGTGCAATGGGACGGATCATGTCTGATGATACTGTACAGGTGAGAAGTCTTTAATTAGCTATCATCGGGGCTGGGAAGCCAAGCGAGCCGGCTCCCAGCCCAGGCTGCAAGACAACATCGAGCCCACTCTGAGCACCCGAGATGTTGATTGGGTTCAACTCGTTGCCCGCAGAACCGTAAAACCCACAGATATCGTCCGCGTCGCAGATCGATTGATCGTTGTCATTATCGGTTCCTGCAAGCAGGAAGTAATGACCTGGTGCTGGAAGTGCAAAATCGTACTCATAGTTACTTACAGCGTTTGTCGATGCCACAGATTCCACAACCCCGGTTTCAGCATTGATCAGGAGAACGTATACCGTCCCCACATCTGTTCCCATCGCGGATACGTTCATAGGGGTTGAGGCCACGGAACTGGTTTTACTGCTCGTGGGACTGGTTACGTCGGTATCCTGCTTTACCGCGACAGGCTCATTGATAACCAATGCATAGGAGCCATGGCCGCTATGCAAGTGCGCATTAACGATGTAGGTGCCTGTCTCCGGAAGTGTCACAGAGTCTCCGGGGTAGGGACTGCTCGAGTCGGTGACGTAAGCTCCTTCGAACGTATACAACCAGAGGTCGATGTCGGCGTTCTCCGGATCGCCAATTTCTAGGTAGAGTTCAGTACCAGCCGTCGCATTGAGAACGTAGTAGTCTTCGACATCACCGCTATCGCGCGCCTGACCCGCGGGGCCTACCCCGGGATGGGCAAGATAGCCAAAGACCACCTGAGCATCCCCAATCTTTTGGGTGAATCCTGCATCGGGTGCAGGGCTACCGGCGTTGTCATTGGGCACATAGCCGTTATCGACATTATTAGTATCACTATCTAAGGTGACCAGAGTGTCCATCTCCACCTTGCCGCTCGGCGCCATACCGCGGACGTTGGGATCCGTAGGGTCTGGATCTAATGCGTCCTCAACACCGTCATTGTCGTCATCATTATCCAAAATGAGTGTCGACTCTGCGATTTGGGTATCTGTGGCGCCAGCATTCCAGTCATCCGGCTGACCATCGTTATCGGTATCGACACTAGCCGCCGGATCATTAGGAAAGGCATCCTAGGCATCGAGGATACCATCTCCATCGGAATCCATGGGTCCAGACATCATGCTGACATTAATATCCCAGGCCACCACACCCTGACCCACACCTTCAATAAACATCAGGAATGAGCTGAACGTTTGATCAGCCGGCTGTGGTGGAATACTCACGACGTAGTCGGCTGGTGGTCCATAAATCTCGACCGGCTCAGTGTTGAAAGATGGATCATTGTCAGGAGAGGGTGCCTGCTCAAACCGGAAATAAACAGACACTGCACCCGGTTCATCTATTACGCCTGGTCCCTCGGATGAGGTCGATCCCCCGATTGCAGCCGGCTCAAAAAATGGTGCTGCCACAAAGGTGATTTCGCCGCCCTCAGGGAAGCTCAGCGGATAAAGTAGTGGGTTCTCATTGGCGACTCCTGCCGTAGCATCTGCGGTCGACGGGTTATAAAGGAATGGCCCATCCGCCTCGAAGCCACCGAACGCACCGCTCATAATGGCCAATGTTGGTGTGGGCGAATCCTCAACGAGTGCACCATCGACGACCACTGCCACGTCGCGGGTTTCGATGTAAAAAATGAGTGATGCAAAAACATCCATACCCTGCCTCGGTATCGCAACCGTGTAGATCGCGGGCTCGCTGCCGCTAATCGTTATCGACTCTGTACTAAACGACTGCTCTGCGTCTGGGAAGGGGGCCTTTTCAAAACGGAAATGTATGTCGGCTGATCCACCAGACGGCACCCAGGCTTACAAGCTGATTCGCCCTCCGGTTGAAAAGGTGAACGGGTACAGTTCGTTATTGATGTTGGCAAAACCTGCATCAGCCGATGCCTCTGCAGGGACGCGATAGGTAAAGGGTGCATCGACGACCGCGCCGTTAAACGGACCACTGAAGTCGGCGAAAAAACCTGAGACGTAGTCTGGCACCAAGGGATTCACATCTTCAGCATCCGGGATGCCATCGTTGTCATCGTCTTCATCAATGCTGAGCGATGAATTGGCGATTTGCAGAGCTGTCGCCCCTTCATTCCAGTCATCGGGCATGCCATC
>MDTB01141910.1_pt1 | contig 20809 bp, 15 predicted proteins | sample 811161 | NCBI WGS metagenome assembly MDTB01 (sample SAMN05326650, study PRJNA326480) | marine metagenome | isolation source: seawater | place: Mediterranean Sea | collected 2009
GTCGCCATTTAAGTGATCAAAAACAATTATGTCTTCAAAAAGCATAAATTTTGAATCAGGTATTTGTAAATATTTCGTTTTTTTAACTGGAACATTTTCAAAAAAATCAATCATTTCATATCCAAAATAACCAACAATTCCTCCTGTAAAATGTGGAAGCTGATCTAGTTTTTGGCTTTTATATGAATCATTTAAATTTTTTAAAAAATCAAAAAAGTCATTATCTATTTTTTTTCGTTTACCATCAACAATTTCAAATAAAGTCTTCTTTTCATATTCAAAAATCCTAGATGGCTTTATACCAACATAAGAATATCTACCATTTTTCTTTGCTTTCTCAACTGATTCAAGAATAAATCCGTAATTGGAATGCATTGATAAATTAGCCCAAGCTGCGATAGGTGTAATCGTATCTGCCATTATTCTTTTGAAAAAAGGCAAAACTTTTCTTCCATCTTTTGCAAGCAAACTAAATTCTTTTTTTGTTAATTTATTTTTCATTTTATGTAAAAAAAAACCCCGATAAACGGGGTTTCAGAATCTTGCTAACATGAATTTGGCTTACAAGACAGATCCCCCGACTTGAAAATACCATTTCCATGTTTTTAAATTGCTATTCACTAGAAAATATTATGACATAAAATAAAATTTTGCAAATACTTATTTTGATTTGAATATTAATTTTGATGATTTAGAAGAATTTATAGCATCATAAGTAAACATAAATGGCTTGAATTCTCCTCGATTATACATTGCAATTTGATCATTGTAGTGTCTTGATCTAAACAAACCAGACTGACCAGTTGGAAGAATACTAAATCCTTTGTCAAAGTTTGAAAAGTCTATTATTCTCCTCATTGAAGAGCCTGCTCTTACATCAAATGGATTACTCACTGAATAACTTGCTGCGCGAGGAGTCATTTCAGATCCTGCCATTGGAAAGGGTCCTTCGCTAAAATTAATTAATTTTTTTACTAAAGGATCACCGTCTAAACGATGTTGAAAAGTAACTTGATGAACATCTCCCCAAACAAGATTAGTTGGGTTGCCATATCTTTCATTTAGAAAATTGTATGCATCATCAAATGATTGATTTACAATATCGCTTAGAGTTTCTTGATTTTTGGTATTTACATTATCAACCCATAGGCTTGCATTTCCATCAAAAATACTTCTAATTGCTTGAGTTCTTATATACTTAAGACTGTGAAGAGTATCTAAAGATTCATCACCAAAACTTTGTAACTCATCTTGAAATATATTTTGTACCAGATGAATATAAATCGTATGGAAAGCAACAGCGGCTTTTGAATCAATAGATTCAACTCCATCCCAACCTCGCAAAATGTCATAAATTGTATCTGCATTTTCAGAAAAACCTTTTGAATAATTTTCAACAAAAAGTGGAGCATATTTTTTACTAAATGGAGCTGTTACTTCATTTAGAATAGATTTCATATCATCTGAACTCAATTTAGTATCAACTTGCAACCTATTATCAATTTGCGTAGCTCTGCTTGGATCTGCCCAATATTTTGATATGTAATAAGGATATTCATCTCCAACGATCTTATTATTACCATTTGAGATATACCCCTTTTCAGGATTAAATGAGAATGGCATCTCATCAAATGGTATATAACCTTTCCAATCATACTTTGTTGTTGTTCCATCAAAAGGAATAAGCTTATCTGCATCTAATCGAATAGGAATTTTTGAGCTTGGTCTCCATCCGATATTTCCTTGTTTATCAGCATATGTCCAGTTTTGTCCAGGCGCTCCAAAGAATTTAGAAGCCTCAGAAAATTCTTCCCAATTTGAAGCTTTAGCAAGCATGAATAGCCCTGTAGTTTCATCGAAAGCATCGAACTCGGTCCATCTAAATGAAATAGCCTTTTTAAAAGCTTTTGCATCTCTATGAATTTCGCTTATGATTGGGCCTCTATGTGTTGATCTAATAATAATTTTGCGTTTGGCGCCGGACTTAAGAACCAGCTCCTCTTCTTCAATAATTAAATCTCTCCATTGACCGTCAACATAATACTGTGTTTGCTCCTCGTTCAATTTTTCAATGTAAAAATCCATATCATCAGTCATAACATTAGTGAAGCCCCATCCAATATTTTCATTATGTCCGATTACAGGCAGAGGAATTCCATAAAGACCGTATCCACCAAAATTATAATTATCACTTTTTAAACGTATTTCGTACCACCAAGGAGGTAGATTGTATGCTAAATGAGGATCATTTGCTAATAACGGTTTACCTGAAACTGTTTTAGATCCTGATACTGCCCAAGCATTAGATCCATATCCATTTCTTTCTGTTTTAAGCAAAACTCTTAAATCTTTTGTATTGCTGGCATACTGCTTAAATGATTTTAAAAGAACATCGTCATAGGAAATTGTAACAAAATTTGGATCATAAGTTGGAAGAATTTCTGACAAATAATCAGGACCTAGCTGTTCATTAATAGCTCCAAAAAATAGCTCAGAATCCCATCCTCCTTGCAATTCCCATGCCATCATTGTACTTAATGCAACAATATCAAGCGGTTCAAAAGTTGGTAGTTCATTAATTTGCATCAATTTAAATTCAAGCGGATACTGTGACGGGGATAAACTTTGAACATATTCATTTATTCCATAGCATGTATCTTCTAAATGCTTAAGAACATCTAAAGGAACTTTTTTTAAAGTTTTCTTAGCAATTTTTTCAAATCCTAGGGTTCTCAAAAAACGATCTTCAGCAAAAAGTGTATCATTTACTACTGAGCTTAGTTGACCCTTATAAGCATACTTTAAAAAAGCCATTTGAAAAAGTCTATCTCTTGCTCCCAAATAGCCTGCAACTTTAAACATATCAGAATCATTTTGAGCAAAAACACTTGGGACTCCATAATCGTCGAATAAAACTTCAACATCATTTTCAAGTGATAATTCAGTATTAATTCCATTGTAAGAAATTTCAGATGGAGCTAGAAATGCATTTACAGAGTAATTTATTAGAAAAAATAAAATCAATAATAAGATTAGAATTTTGCTTCGCATACTAGACTAGAAAGTAATAAAAAATTTCTTCTCAAAAGAAGATTTTTTTTAAAGTTTAATTTTTAAGATATTTTTGAAAAAATTCTGCGGAAAATTTGAAAGATTTTTTTCGAGCCTCATCATTTCCACCCATTGTTGGTCCTCTACCAGCACAGGTTAATAATGCTAACTTCTGCCTTGTTGGGGTATTGATTGGAATATTCCAAAATTCACTCAATAGTAAAACACCTTCATCATTCATAGGAAAAAAACAATCTCCAAGTGTATATCCATTATCTATTTTAGTCAAATCCATTTCTCTATCAAATGAATGGTGAGCATCTTCATAAATTGTAATATTTATATTATGCGGAAATTCACTTTCATTCAATTTAACTAATAGATTTGAACATGCAGAAGCAGGAACCCAGTCATCTAATTCACCAATCAAAATATGTACTGGTGCTTGACTAAATATCATTGACTCTTCTGGAAAAGGATATGCTAAACATCCAGGATAAATTGGTAAGTGAGCAGCAAATTTAAATTTACCGCCATTAATTGCTTTAATTAATGGCATCCAAGCTGAGTATAGCGAGACTGCTCCACCTAAGCTCCATCCGGTAATTCCAACATTATTGATATCAATATTTGGATGTTCTGATAATACTTCAAGTGCTAGATAGCTATCTAGTATCATCATTGCTGTTGTTACTTCAATTTGACTTCCAACAGTTGATTTAATGTTTCTACTATCAAAACTTTGCAATTGAAAGGTTGCAAAACCTAGATCTCTATACATTTTTAAATATTTTAGATGATGAGGTCCCCAATTTAAGCTTCCAGCAACACCAACAATTAACGGATAAGTTTCTCTAGGATCAAAATTTTCTGGAAAAGCTAAGGTACCGAAAACACTTTGAACTTCTTGAATATCTAGATCAATGATAATTTCCTCAAAAGAAAAAGGATTTGCACTTTTAAAACTTATCACCTCATTTATAAATTCTTGTGATATTAAAAAAGAACTTAAAAATAATCCAAGTATCAATTTTTTCATTTTTTTTCCAACAACTGTAAATACGATTTAAACAATAGTCCGCCACCTCCACTATAACCAACAAGCTCCCCTTTACTTCCTACAACCCGATGACAAGGTATTATTATTGGAACCTTATTTGAACCACTAGCTCTTCCTACTGCACGAGCTGATTTTGGCTCTTTAATTTTTTCTGCCAAAGCTTTATAGCTTAATGTTTTTCCATACGGAATTGCAGAAATTTCATTAAATACTTTTTTTGAAAATTCTGAGCCTTCATAATGAGTTTTAATATCAAAACTGGTTAATTTTTGATTAAAATAAGCAGAAAGTTGATTTTTAACTTCCTTTCCAAATTTAGAACGAGTGTTGTTTATTATTTTCAAAGAGAGTTGTCTATCAATTAGGACAGATTTTTTTTCTGAGAAAGTAAGTTCATATAATTTATCTTGATTGAAAAGTATTCGAAAATAAAAATGAAAGTTAGGAATTTGGAATATTTTTTGATTCATAAATCATTATCAATACCTAAGTACAAATCTACTCCCACATTTTTTGCACTTGGTCAAAAAACTTATAAATTCATACCACTTTGTTCTTGGCCAACTATAATTACACTTTAAACATTTCATAATTTTTAAAATTTAAGTAGTTTAGTTAATAAATCAATATATTATCTAATATTATGCACGTAAAAAAACTACAAATTCTGATTATTCTTATGGCAATCATTATTGCCTTTTTAGGGTTCAAAAATATTGATATAAGCAATGATTTAGAGAAATATAAAAAAAATTACAAAGATCTTGCAATAATGTATTTAAATGAAGTTATGGATTCTCCTTTGCTAGAACCGTATATAAAAAATGGCGAAATTGCTTCAATTGACTTTGATTTAAATGTTCTTCAGTTTAGTGATTTAAATAATAATATTTTTTCAATTCAAAATTTTGAAGGCAAGACTTTATTTATTAATTATTGGGCCACGTGGTGTAATCCTTGTTTAGCAGAAATGCCTTCTATGGCCGACCTCTATGATAGATATAAAAATAATGAGAATATTGTATTTTTATATTTATCTAAAGAAGATTTAAACACAATCATAGATTATTTACCAAAAGATGAATCACTTCAGAAGCTTCCAATTTATAAAATTATTACTGATGATGAATTTTTTGCAACTACAGGTATTCCTACAACTTTCATAATTAATTCTACTGGAGATGTAGTTGTTAAGGATGTTGGAAGTGCTTTCTGGAACGATGATTCCGTTTTTAATTTCATTGATAATTTGCTTGGCAAAGATGAAGTCTAATATTTCGATTAAAACAGATAAACATTTTCCCTTCTTAGGTAATGGTATCAATTTTGATGAAGAAATTTTTGGTTTAAGATTTGACGCAAAACTCATTCAGAAAACTTCAGAATTGATTTGGAAGCCAAATTCTACTCTTCCATTTTCATCATTAAAAAAACTTCCATCTCCATATAATATTTTAAGTGATATTGCTCTTGAAATGACGGTGAAAAATGGTAGTAAAAAAGGATTAATTGGTAAAAACTCTCTTTTTAATGAAGTAAAAAATTTAGATGAGTCATTGATGGAAAATTTCATTTTAGAGGTTAAAAACCATATTAAAAATCCAACTCTACAATCTTCTGAGTTGATAGCAAATATTAGATGCTGGTCATCTTGGTTAGCAAACGGTATTAAAATTGAACCTATTTTTAATGGAAGTAAAAAAGCATGCTCGTTTATTCCATGGCCCCTGTCAGGCTTACTTCTTCTCTCATCAAGAATTACTGGACAACAACCTGAATTCGAATATGCTGCTGATTATGTTTTAAGATCTGGAATTTTGCCAAAAGATGAACTAGATGATTACAGTGATATGAATAAAAATATAGATTATATAAGATCGATCAAACCCATGGTTGCTTTTCATGATTTTGACGGAAATGAACAAGGCTTTAGAATGACTCATCTTGCTATGGAACGAACTTCTCAAATGATGATAGAAAATGCATTGTGTGCTGTCGAAAATGAAGATATCAAAGAAAATCTTGAAAAGGTTGAGATTGCAACTATGCAATCAAATCAACTATTTAATACAATGTGGAAAGTAAGTGAACCTTTACTTTACAACAAGGAAGTAAGAATTTTTATTCAAGGACTTTTTGGAAATCAAGGTAGTATTTATCCAAACAATGGTCTCTTTTTTGAAAAATGCGGAGATAATTTTAATGATGAATTTAAAGTTAATGGATTTTTTATTTCAGACTTACATGGTCAAACAGGCGCAAATAGCTCATACCACCCCATCGCTGATGAAATTACAGGAATTGGAGATCATACTCATGCATATATTGTTGATAAACTGGTTGATAATTCAATAATTAAAGGTGTTCTTGAGAAAGGATTCGTGAGTGATGACGATCTACCAGATAATGCAAACGTAAGTTCTCTAACTAAACTTTTAAAGTCATTTAGAGTTGGTTACAGACCACCTGCTCATCATAGTATGATTGTAAGAACACGAAATATTCTTCAAAATTCCGATTATTTTTCAAGAATTGAATCAAACAATACATACAGAAAAACAATAGCTAGTGCAGTTAGATGGATTATTCAACATAGAATAGATCATTACAAAATGGTGGTAAGCTATATATTAAGAGCACCAGACCCTTATAAAAATCAAACCAAAGCAAAAGGTACCGGTGGTACTCCCACGCCAACCTTTCTTCCTAAAATGTTTACTCACAGCATTGATAGACTTCAAGGTTTAGTTAAAGATGAAAGCTTGCCATGGGCTGATAAGCTAATTAAAATTACTTCAAATCAAGAATCAGCTATGAAACAATTTCAAAAAATTGCTTTAGCTTCACAAGCAGATTAAAAAGTTTCAGGTACAAGATGTTCAATAAAAAAATCGGTCATTTTTTTATATAAATGATACCTATTTTTTGAACCATCTGCGGGATTTTCTAAAGATAAAAAATTGTTATTATACATTCCATGGTTTGCGTTTGGGTATAGAAACATTTCCATATCTTTTCCATGTTCAGCATAAGCTTTTGCTAGCTTTAAAGAATGCTGATGGTGGACATTGTCATCGGCGTTTCCATGTACTTGCAATAAGTGGCCTTTTGCTTTTTCTACATGCGTTAAAACAGAAGCATTTTTATATCCATCAGGATTCTCTTCAACAAGACCCATATATCTCTCTGTCCAAATCGTATCATAAAGCAATGGTTCAACATTAGGAGCAATAGAAATACCAGCTTTATAATAATCGCTTGCTAATGTCATGCACATGTTAGTGAGATATCCACCTCCACTCCAACCCCAAATTCCAATATTTTCAGCATCAACATATGTTAATCCTTGTAGATATTTAGCAGCAGCTATGTGATCTTTCACTAAGTAGTTTCCATAGTCTCCATAAGCTAAATCTTTGAAGGCCTTTCCTCTTCCACCTGTACCCCTGTTGTCAAATGAAAAAATGATAAAATCTCTGCTAGCAAAAAATTGATGAAAAGTATGACTTCCTGCTCCCCATCGATTCATTACCAATTGAGATCCTGGTCCTCCATAATTATATAAAATAACTGGATACTGTTTCATTGGGTCGAAATTATGAGGGTAAGTAATCAATGCATTCAACCTAGTTCCGTTATCTGTAAAAATATTTATTAATTGGGGGTATGTTAAACCAAGTTTATCAAACTTTGACTTATCTGTTTCTTTTAAAACTCTTACGATTTTTCCATTACTTTGTCTTAAAAATGTTTTTGGAGGAACAATTAAGCTTGAATATCTATTTATAAAATAATTTAAAGTTGGTGAAAAGGCTGCAGAATGTGAACCTTTATCTTTTGTAATTTTCTTAAGCTTAGAACCATTGAATCGTACAGAATATAAATGATTTTCAGTCTCTGTTTCTTTTTTGCCAGAGAAATAAATTATTTCTTTTTTATAATCAATAGCATTTATAGTACTTACCTCCCAATCGCCTCTAGTAATTTGATTGAGAAATCTACCATCTGGTCTATTTCTATAAATATGTTTGAATCCATCTCTTTCAGAAAGCCAAATGATTTCACCGTTTTCCAAAATAGCAAAACTGAAACCACCTTTGGTAGTCCATGTTCCAATTTCTTCAGGGACAGTAAATGGATCTCTATCAATCCACGTATCGTTAGAATCATTAAGAATTAATTCTCCATTATTCATATCAAAATCATATTTATATAAATTCCAATCATTTTGTTTACGATTAAGAGTTGCAAAAAAAAGATTTTCAGAATTATTTTGCCAAATTATATCTGGTATATAGTATGCAGTATCAGGAAGGTTAACAGATCTATATTCTTTATTTTCTAAATCTAAAATACTTATCGATACTTCTGGATTATCTTCCCCGGCCTTCGGATAACGAATGTACTTTACTATAGGATATTGAGATTCATAATCAACCAAAGGATATTTTTTTACAAAGGTTTGGTCTTCTCTTATAAATGCAATGAATTTACTATTAGGGCTCCACTTATATGAGTCATAAGTACCAAACTCTTCCTCATAAACCCATCCAAAATGCCCATTTAAAATATTATCACTACCGTCAAAAGTAAGCTGCTCTTCAGAGCTATTTTCTAATGAAAAGCGGTATAAATTATTATCATTTCTTACAAATGCAACATATTCAGAGTCAGGAGAAAATTTAACATTCCTTAAGCTATCTGGGTTGGAAGTTACTGTGGTTAATGAATTTGATTCTATATCATAAATAAAATATGAACCATAAGATGAGTGTCTCCAAAGCTTAATTGAATCTTTTTTTAATAATAATTTTTTTTGATCTGGACTAAATGAGTATGAAAAATTATCAATTATCGACTTAGGTATATTAAATGATTTCGTTGTATCATTTGAAGCAAGATTGTAAATATAAAAATCTAATCCACTATCATTTTTCTTTGAAAAAAAATATGAATCACTACTATTTTTCCATGTATACCTTCCAATGGAATCAGTACTAAAAGTACCATCTAAAACACTTTTAAGCGATATCTCTCCCTGAGAAAAAATATTACTTATCAGCAAAATAGTAAAAATGTATATTTTATATCTCATACGTTAATAATAATTATTTTCTACGGAATAAACCATCCTAATGAATCATATTCTATTCCAACAGAAACAAATCCTTGGACAGCAAAAAGAAAACCTGTTAGAACTAAACCTAATACGGACCCCATTACACCATTATTTGCTGCATATCCAAAAATTGTTGTTGGTTTATAAATTAGCTCTTTATAGTTAATAGATTCATCAACTTGTTGCAATAATGCTTTTGCACTTAAAAGATCATTAATTTTATCATTTTCCTTGCCAGCTAGCTTCATCTCCCATATTTCCTCTTCAATGATGAAAAGTTCATTTCTTATAAAATCTCTATGTTTTGCACTTAAAGATTGAAGTTGAATAGCTTTTGAAATTGCAAACAAACAGATAATCGAAACAGCTGTAATAACCGCTCCAATTACGGAAACAGTTGAAATGTGATGTTTCATTCCAGTCCAAACTATTAGATTTAAGATTCCAACACATAACAAAGAATAGAAAATTAAAATGGATGTGTAGCCTTGAATGCGTAAGTAATATGTTTCACCAAATGAACGTAAAACATTCCTCATGTTCATCCATGCAAAAACATTAACTCTTTTTTGTAAATCAATAAAAACCTTATCGTCTTTTTTATTTCGATCAAAGTTTTTAAAAATTGAGGAAAGTTTTAAACCAGGATAAGAAACTAATTCTCCTAATTTTTTAGAAGTTTTAAATCTTCTTTGATAATCAGCAGCGCAAACCATTCCAAACATCATTAACTGAAAACCATTAAAAAATCCGAAAAAAGTTGCTACTGAAATAATTTTTTCTTGGGCAGTAATTCCGAATAAAGTCATTCCATATATATATTTAGACAGAAATACTGCCGTAGGCAATAACAACATACAAAGATACGTTAATTGCTGCATAAACGGTAAAGCAGGTAGCCTGTAAACTGAGTTGATTATATTGTATAAAATAAATCCAGCGGGTAGTTCGTTTTCTTTGGTAGAGCTTGTTGATGACGGAAACAACTCGCTAGTAGATTCGTTAATTAAATTATTTCTTGTTTTTTTACCAGGTTCCAATGGAATTCCTTGTAGACAAGTATCATTTTCATCCATTGCTATTGTTAATTCATCTTCAATTAATCCAGGAAATTCCCAAGGACGCATCCAACCCTGAGCAATTAATCTCCTTACGGTTTTATTATCGTCCCAATCTGGTGCCGGTAAACATAAACGCTCTAAGTCTTCTGGCCTAAAGTATCCGTATTTAGTTGCGATGATCAATCTTCTAAAAAATAAAAGTAAATAAGCCAAAATCATGTGAAAAGGATCAATATTTAAAATTAATTGCTTATCTGAGAATAAAGCTAAAAATAATCCAATATTCATCAACCATGAAGCAGGATATATTATTAACCAATTATTACGAATCGTAGTTAAGGAATGATGTTTTCTTGATATAGCTATCAACTGTCTATTTTGTGATACATGCCATGCTCTAGAAAGAGAGCCCTCAAGAAAAATTGCAGCTAAAGGAGAAAAAATAACTGGAGGTAAATTTTCATATATCAGTGACTTCCAAAACGCACTCCATGAAAAACTGACTGGAGAATGAAAATTATCTATTGACTTACCTTTGGATGCACTTCTTAATTTGGCAGCTTGATAAGGAGAATCAATTTCAGAAATAAACTTTTCATCATCTCGATTTGATGGCTTCCTTAAACTTAAAAAAGATTGGATTTTGTGTAATGTTTTTTTGCTCACAATATGCTCATTTTTAATAACAAATAAATTTAAAGATAATATACAAAAAAGCTGCTATCAAATTTTTTAATAGATTTGCATTAACATGGTTGCTGTTATAAATTCGCTTTCTATGGGTATTATAACAAGTATGAGAAATAGAATGCAAGTGGTGATGTGGACCATATTGGTTCTTTTTGTTACTAGTATGGCTATTGGTGGTCTCGTTGGAGGCGCCAGTATAACTGATATTTTTGGTCAAAGACAAGGTAATGAAGTAGGGTCCTTAAATGGAAATCCTATTTTATTTGAAGACTTTAATCAGCTTGTTTCAAATGAAATAAATCGTTTAGATGCTCAGTCTGGCAGGTCAATTTCTGATGAAGAAAGAGAATATGTCAGAGCTGTAGTTTGGGAAAGATTAATAGCAGATTTAATTGTCCAAGAACAAATAAAGAAAAACAAAATAATTGTTGGAGATGAAGAAGTTCTTTTTCAAATGAAGAATAATCCTCCACCCTTTCTTCAAAACAGTGAGACTTTTCAATCATTTGGTAGATTTGATTTAGAAAAATATCTTGATGCTGTATTAAATCCAGGTCAAATAGATTGGAAACCGATTGAAGAGTTTATGCAAAATGTATATTTGCCTAGTTACAAATTACAGCAATACGTTAACAATGCTGCAGCAATTAAAAATGATGATATTTTAGAAAATTATAAAAAGAGATTTTTAAACTATAAAATAGAAATATTGCATATAACAGAAGATTCTATAAATAATGATTTTTATAAATCAATGCTTGAAAATAGACCTACTGATTCAGAATTATTAAATGCATACAATCAAGATATTATGTCCTTTAAAAAACCAGAAATGAGATACATGAAATTTGTAAAATGGCCAATTACTTCTGATTCAAATGATACATTAAGAGTAAAGCTTGAAGCAGAAAATTTAATTTATAGATTAAACGAAGGAGAAGATTTCGCACAATTAGCAAATATGTACACTGAAGATCCAAGCAATAGTCAAAATCCACAAGACTTAAAAGGTGGAAATTTGGGATGGTTTGGAAGAGGGCAAATGCTCCCTGAGTTTGACGTAGCTTCTTTCGATGGTCAAGTAGGTGATATTATTGGCCCTCTTTTAACAGAATATGGATTTCATGTAATCAAAGTTAATGATAAAAGAGTTGTTGATGAATCTGAGCAAGTTAATGCATCTCATATCTTGCTATCTATTAAGCCAAGTAGAGCAACTGAAAATAAATTAAAAGATATAGCAAATATTTTTTCCCTTGAATCAAATGAATATGGATTTTTTTCTCACGCTGATTCACTTGGACTAGTAATAATTGATGCAAATGGTGTTGAAAAAGAATCAATTTTCATTGATAATTTTGGTGTTGGTAGAAGTGCAGTAAACTTTGCTTACTCAAATATTGAAGGTTCTACGTCTGATGCAATTAAAAATGATAATTTTTATGGAGTATTTTTTCTAGACAAAGTATCAGAAAAGTCAGTTACTAGTTTTGAAGATGTTAAAAACCAATTAAAAGAAGAGTTCATATCCGATTTCAAAAAAAAGCAAATCGAAAATTTGGCAAAATCTCTTAAAAAAAATATATCTGAACCGACACCACTAAAAGATATTGCTAATAATAACAAAACTTTTGAATACGTTGCTGAAGCTAATTCTAGTTTAATAGGTAGTTTTGAATCAATTGGAAAAAGTAATTTTGTTGTTGGAGCTCTTACTAAATCTAAAGCTGGAGATGTATTTGGTCCTCTTCCGACACTGAGAGGTCAAGCCTATGTAAAAGTTCTTGAAATTAGCGATTTAAATTTTGCTGATTTTGAAGAAAAAAAAGAATCCATAAAATATAGCTTATTAATCCAAAGACAAAATATGATATGGGCTAACTGGTTGCAAGCCCTTAGAGATAATTCTGAACTTGAAGATTATAGATACGACTTTTATTAATCTTCTCTAAAAGTACCTAGCTTATCATATCTATTAACTCTATTTTCAAGAAAATCTTTATTAACATTTTCTTTTAGATTTTTTAGCTCTTTCAAAATTGTTTCCTTTAATATAGTCGCTGTTTTGTCGAAGTATCGGTGAGCGCCCCCTTTAGGCTCATAAACAATCATATTACATATATCATGCTCCATCAAGTCTGATGGTGTGAGTTTTAATGATTCAGCAGCTTCTGGGGCCTTTTTTGAGTCTTTCCATAATATAGATGCACATCCTTCTGGACTAATAACGGAAAACCAAGTGTGTTCTAACATAATCATTTTATCGCATAAACCAATTCCTAAAGCTCCTCCACTTGCACCTTCTCCAATAACAATTGATAAAATTTGTGTTTCTATTGATGCCATTTCAAATAAATTATTTGCAATAGCATATCCTTGACCCCTTTCTTCAGCTCCAATTCCAGGGTCTGCTCCAGGAGTATCAATTAAAGTAACGATAGGAAGTTTAAACTTTTCTGCTAGCTTCATAATTCTTAATGCTTTTCTATAGCCCTCAGGCTTCATCATACCAAAATTTCTAAAAATATTATCTTTAGTATTTCTTCCTTTTTGCTGTCCAATGATTGCTACTTTGGTATTTTCAATAATACCAATACCTCCCACTACAGCATTATCGTCTGAAAACGCTTTATCTCCATGTAATTCAGTAAAATTATCGCACCAAGTATTTATGTAATCAAGAGTGTATGGTCTATTTGGATGCCTTGCTAATTGAACAGTTTCCCATGGTGAAAGATCAGAAAAAATATTTTTTTCAAGCTCTTCTCTTTCAATAGTTAATTGACTTAATTTTTCAGAATTTAATTTAGATGAGGATAATTTTTCTATTTCAAAGTCTAAATCTTTAAGAGGTTTTTCAAATGATAGATAATGTTTTTTCATCTCTTTAACCTTAATAATCTCCAGAATCCAAATAGCCAAACTTTTATAACTGCTTCCATCATAACGGCTTTACTCATTTTAGATTCACCAACTGTTCTATCTGTAAAAACTATAGGATGTTCAACTAATTTACAACCTTTTTGGTGTGCTCTAAATGTAGTTTCTATTTGAAAACAATATCCCTGTGATGAACATTCATTGTATTTAATTTTTTTCAGGGTTTCTACTTTCCATGCTTTAAAACCAGCAGTAAGATCTTTGACAGGCACTCCAGTTATAACTTTAGCATATAAATTTGCAAAATAGCTGATATATAGTCTTTGAATAGGCCAATTTATAACTCTTAAACCTCCTTCATATCTACTACCAATTACCAAATCATTTTTATCTAAAAGACCAAACATTGGTACTATCTCAATTGGATCATGTGATAAATCAGCATCCATTTGAATAATTTTGTCATAGTTTTTTTTAATACACCATTTGAAACCATCAACATACGCAGAGCCTAAACCTTTTTTTGTTTCCCTTTTTAAAAGAAAAATTTTATTATTTTTTAATCCTTCAACAATAGCTGCTGTATTATCTGGTGAATTGTCATCAATAACTAAAATATCAACGTCTATCTTTTGCTCTAAAATCAAATCGATTGTTTTCACAATGTTTTTTGATTCATTGTAGGTTGGAAGAATAACTATATTTCTCATTAATCTATATCTATTGTATTTGCAATCATTTCCATTTGTCGTAAATAAAATGCTTTTTTACCGCCTGGATTAAAAACTATGTAACATACATAAAATGTTCTATCGTTTTTATAATCATAAAACAAATGTCCTTTAAATGGACCTCCTTTGGCATCTTCAATCGACTCCCATAAACCAGAAATTTCATATGAAGATTCAGATTTAAAATCTTTAAATTTTATTTTAATATATTCTGGGTTATATCTAATTGATTCAAAATGCTTTTGGGGAAATTTTTTAACATACTCAAGAGCATCTTCTTCACTAAAAAAATTACCTTCTCTCCAGTGAACTGCAATCCATCTGAAGGGCAATTCATGACCAATCCAGAAAAATGATTCTTTTTTATCATTTTTTATCAATTCCCATCCCCAGGGAATTTTCATACTCCAGTCATATTTTTGTTGAAGATCTAGCTCGAGTCCTTCTTGTCTTTCATTTTCGAGGAAATATTGTGCTTGTTTCTTAAAAAAATTTTCATCGAACTGACTTCTTATAAAATCATTATTTTTATCTAAATAATCTTTAATTTGTTCAGTGTTACTTCCACTTAAGATCATAAATAATTGATTTTTAGCAAATTGGTCTCTTGAAAGAATTACAGGAACACCAGAAAGAGTGCTATTAAAGGCTTTTTGTCCTAAAAGTTCCCTAACAAGCTTAGTGCCAGGATTTAAATCATAATTTCCAATTGAAGCGACCACAAGATTTGTTTGTGTTTTTAAAGCAGGAAAGCTTTCAGGTTCAGCAAATTTGATATTATAAAAAGTTTCTGGAGATGGAGTTAAAATAGTTTCATTGAAAATAGTTGTCATTATACCTCTAATTTTTTCTCTGTCTTCTTTTGCAGCAAGAACAATGATATCATCGTTTCCACCAATTGCATCTCTTTTATAATCACAGCTTAAAATGAAAATGACTGAAAATAATAATGAAAATATTCTTTTAGTCATTTTTAGGCCTTTGGAATTCATAGATTAATACAAGGATTAAAGTTAGAAATAAAAACATGATCATTGGTTCCCATGTTAACAAAGGATATCTAACAAATTTATCTTTCACAGTAGGTTGAGGTGCCTCTATAGTTGAGTCTTGTGTACTAATATTAGCAGCATATTGTATCGAAGTATTACCATGTGGATTATAATAACTTAAACTGATTGAAGATTTAGTTTCATTTGTAAAATTATTACTTATTCCTTGATAAAAAGTTAATCCATTTTGGTCGCGAACTTTTTCAAGACTAAAATTACTTGCTGAAATCTCAAAATCTTCAGATCCAAATGGAATTTGAACGCCTAAAATTAAAGTATTAATATTTTGATTTGACGCAAAATTGTATGAAAATCGCCTTGGCCCAGGATTCTTTATAAACTTATCTAAAAATAAATATACTGTATGATTTCCGTTTTGATTTAAAGTTTTTAATAAATTATTTTCTATTTGAACTATTTCTTCAAATTCTAAACTATCTGTAGAAATTGTATATAAAACAGAATCAATATTAACGGGAAGAGGAAAAGTGATATTACTATTGTTTACTTTATCAAATTTATATTCAACAGCGACACCAGGATATGAAAATTCTGGATACACTGTTACAGATAATGTATCAATGATTGATTGACTGAATACTTGACTAAAAATCAGTAAATAAAAAAATGTTTTTTTCATAAGTTAAGTTAAACGAAAAATAACAAATAAATCATAAAATGCATGAGTTAATGCAACTATTCCAAAACCCCGATTAATATAAATTATTGATAAATAAACACCGGCTAAAAATCTCAAAGTAAAAGTTATAGTTGTAAATGATTCTTCACCAATATAATGAAATAAAGAAAATAGAGCTGAACTAACTGAAATACATAAAATTAATGAGGAAAATTTTTTTGTTTTAAATATTATTGGTATAATTTTTAAAAGGATAAATATTAAAAAAAATCGAAAAATCAATTCTTCATATAGACCTGCACCTATTGAAAGTATGAAATGGCTTAAGATATTATCCCCAGCAACTTGTAATAAATAAATATTTTGAAGAATTATTAATAATAAAAAAGCATATACTAATGATTCTATTATCATGAAAAAAAGATAATTAAAACTGATATTAAATGTTTTAAAATTTTTTCTTTGAGAAATTAATGTAAAGAATAAAACAATAATAAAAATAGAGCTTGCTGCATAGTAGCCATTTACTCCAAGCATTCTAATAAATTCTTCAATTAATACATCTCCACCATTTTTTACAAATGAGGCTTGAGTTTGAAACATAAAAAAAATACCAATCTCATATACTAGAAATAAGGGCAATGTAATCAAGAGACTATAAAATAATGATTTTGATTTAGAAAAATAATCTTGAAGCATATCAAATTTTTAAAACAGCTAGCAAAGCTTCTTGTGGGACTTCAACCCTTCCAATAGTACGCATTCTTTTCTTACCCTTTTTTTGCTTTTGAAGTAATTTATTTTTTCTTGTTACATCTCCGCCATAAAGTTTTTCAGTAACATTTTTTCTAAATGGAGCGATATTTGTTCTTGCAATTACTCTGGAACCAATGGAAGCTTGAATAGGAATCTGTATTTGATGTCTAGGAATTAATTCTTTTAGTTTTTGACATAGGGCTAGACCTCTGTGGTAAGAATCTTTCTTTGAACAAATCATTGATAAAGCATCAACAGGCTCTTTATTAATTAAAATATCTAATTTGTCCAATTTGCTCTCTTTATATTCTTTAAATGTGTAATCAAATGATGCATACCCCTTTGAACCAGATTTAATTCTATCGTAAAAATCAAAAAGTATTTCTCCTAAAGGAAGATCGTAAATTAATTGAACCTTAGATTCAGATAAATATTGAGTAGATTTATATTTACCTCTTTTTTCCTCACAAATTTTCATAACATTTCCAATGTAATCTACTGGAGTCAAGATTTCAGCAGTAACTATAGGTTCCATTAAACTATCCAAGAATTTTGGATCTGGTAACAATGCAGGTCGTTGAACCTCTTCCTGCGAACCATCTTTTAAATTTGCTAAATATTTAACATTTGGACTAGTTGTAACAATAGATAAATTGAACTCTCTTTCTAAGCGCTCTTGAATTATTTCCATGTGTAATAAACCTAAAAAACCGCACCTATAACCAAATCCAAGAGCATCACTTACTTCAGGTTCAAAAGCTAACGATGCGTCGTTTAGTTTTAATTTTTCAAGGGCAGTTCTTAAGTCGTCATAATCGCCTGCATCTGCTGGAAATAATCCCGAAAAAACCATTGGTTTTATTTTCTGAAATCCTGGTAAAGCTTCTTTACATGGTTTATTAAAATTCGTTACCGTATCCCCAGCAAGAACATGTTCGATATCTCTTACGTTTGCAATAATATAACCCACTTCTCCTGCTTTAATTGAATCAGCTTTTTTTCTATCGATAATAAAATGTCCAACTTCATCGACATCATAATGTGTATCATGAGCAAAAAATTTAATTCTACTTCCTTTTTTTAAAGAACCCTCATAGACCCTAACATAAGCTACAACTCCTCTATACCTATCATAAATTGAGTCAAAAATTAGACCTTTAAACTCTTCATTTTTTGGTTCGTCCGGAGGAGGAATTTTTGAAGTAATTGCATTTAAAATATCTTCTATTCCTTCACCTGTTTTAGCGCTTGCAAGCAAAATATCTTCTTTGCTACATCCAACCATTTCAATAATCTGTGCGGAAACATTTTCAATATCAGCATTAGGTAAATCTACTTTATTTATTACTGGAATTATTTCAAGATCATTATCTAATGCTAGTAAATAATTGGTAACTGTTTGAGCTTCGATACCTTGCGCAGCATCAACAATCAACAAAGCGCCTTCGCTGGCTGATAAAGTTCTTGAAACTTCATATGTAAAATCAACATGTCCGGGTGTATCAATTAGGTTTAATATGAATTCTTTATAATCAATTCGAATGGAATGACTTTTTATTGTAATTCCTCTTTCTCTTTCAAGCTCCATATTATCAAGAACTTGATTCTGCATTTTCTTTTTTGAAATGGTTCCAGTATGTTCGAGTAATCTATCAGCTAAAGTAGACTTGCCATGATCAATATGAGCAATGATACAAAAATTTCTAATGGGTTTTGTACTATTCATTAAAATGATTTACAATTGGTATTCTTCTTCCAATACCAAAAGCTTTTTTACTTACCCTTAAGACAGGAGCTGCCTGCCTTCTTTTGTGTTCATTGATATTGACTTTTCTGACTAAATCTTTGTGTTCGCTAGCTACATTTGATCCAAGAATAATTTCATCAACAACTGGACTAATTTTATCATAATCAAATGGATCAAATTGATTAGGAGCAAGCTCTGCTGAAGGTTTTTTAGATATAATACTTTCAGGAATTAATTCATTATCTCTATTAATCCAACTTGATAAATCATAAACCTCTTTCTTGCTCAAATCTCCAATTGCGGACAAACCACCACTCATGTCTCCATATAAAGTACAGTATCCCATTGCGAGTTCAGTCTTATTGCCAGTAGATAAAACTAAGGAACCAAATTTATTAGAAACAGCCATTAAGATATTTCCTCTAATTCTAGATTGAATATTTTCTTCGGCAACATTTTCCTTAGTTCCTGCAAATTGACCTTGAAGAGTATCTAGATAATTTTGAAAAAGTTCATCAATGCTAATCATATCAAATCTAGTGCCTAAGTTCTTTGCTAATTTCATAGCATCTACTTTGCTGTGATTGCTTGAAAATCTTGATGGCATTGACACTAAATGAACATTTTCTGCCTGTAAAGCATCAACAGCCAAACAAGCTACAAGAGCAGAATCAATGCCTCCACTTAAACCTATAACAGCTTTTTTATGTCCTGTTTTGTAAAAATAATCTTTAATTCCTAGGGATAACGCATTAAAAAGGTTGCCATTCACATCATTTGATCTTGAAAATGTTCTATCCATTGCAGTTGGCTGAAGAAAATCTTCCATCAACACCGATTGTGTGCCTAAAACAAGAGGATGAACTAAAATATCTTCCTTAAAACTTGAACCTTGATTAAGCAGCTCCATAGAGGGATCAAAAATCATTGAATTACCATCAAAAATTAATTCATCTTGTCCACCTATTAAATTACAATAAATGAAATAACAGTTAGCTTTACCATATTTTTTAGATATTAGATTATATCTATCATTTTCTCTATTTTTTCTGTAGGGAGATGCAGATATATTAACAATAATATCTGGCTCTGATTTTATAATTTCTTTCGAAATCTTTCTATCATAGTTGTCCTCCCATAAATCCTCACAAATTTGAAGACCTATCTTTAAATTTTTTCCTTTGATATTTAAATCAACTAGTCCGATTTCATCTCCGTTAGAAAAATACCTTCTTTCGTCAAAGACATCATAATTTGGTAAATGAATTTTATGATAAATTTTGACAATTTCTCCATTCTCACAAACTGCAGCTGCATTATATAACTTATCTTTATCTTTATTTACGAATCCTAAAATGCATGGTTTTGTAACTTTTTTAGAAAACTCATTTAATACTTTTAAGTTTTTTTGAATAAACTTTTCAGAAAAAAGTAAGTCTTGTGGAGGATATCCAGTCGTACTCATTTCAGGAAAGATTACTAAATCGGCATTCTGATTAAGTGACTTTTGGTAAAAATCTAAAATTTTTTTAAAGTTATTTTCAAAGTCACCTAAAGTCGGATTTATTTGACAAATGGCAGCATTTATATTTAAGTCTTTAGACACTTATCTACTTCCTCAATGACAGAGTCAATTGTATTAACTTGAATTGATTTTGGAATATCCCAACTATTATATGCTATTAGTTGTTTTTCTTGAGCTAGTGTGAATGCAATTTCACTTAAAGTTCCATATGCTCCTGAAATTGCAACACCTAAATCACAGTTGTAACTAATTAAAGCATTTCTAGTAATATCCATTCCAGTAGATATGGGAATACTAAGATATTCATTCCCTGTTTTAAAATCTTTGTCCTTTAAAATACCTATACATGTTCCACCATCAAGAGCTACACCTTTAGCAATAGCTTCCATCACACCTTCGCCTCCACCGCAAAAAACAAGCCAATTTTTTTGGGCCATTCTTTTACCAATTTCAACAGTGTCATTATAAATTTCATCAGTAATAAATCTTCCACCAAA
>MDTB01028170.1_pt1 | contig 20800 bp, 17 predicted proteins | sample 811161 | NCBI WGS metagenome assembly MDTB01 (sample SAMN05326650, study PRJNA326480) | marine metagenome | isolation source: seawater | place: Mediterranean Sea | collected 2009
AACCTCAACCCACAACCTATCTGATAAGGCGTTTACAACAGAAACACCAACACCGTGAAGACCTCCAGAAACCTTATAGGATCCTTTGTCAAACTTTCCACCAGCATGTAAAACAGTCATTACAACCTCAACAGCTGGTTTCTTTTCTTCTTTATGAATGTCAACCGGTATTCCCCTACCGTTATCCTCTACGGTTACAGAACCGTCTTTATTAAAAACAACCGTCACCTTATCACAATAACCAGCAAGGGCTTCATCTATCGAGTTATCAACAACCTCGTAAATTAAATGGTGGAGCCCTCTTTTTCCGACATCTCCAATATACATTGCCGGTCTTTTTCTTACCGCTTCCAACCCCTCAAGAACTTTTATGTTCTCAGCGCTATACCCTTCTTTTTTTGGTTCTAAGCTCATATGAATCTGATATCCTTTATAATTTTTTTTTGAATTTTTTCATTTAATTTTTTTACAATATCCTTTTTTTGCAGGTGTAGTTCTTGTCTCCATGTTGGAGAAATGGTTTCGACTTTCAAAACCCCATATTCGATTGATTTTGCTTTTGCGTTTTTAGAAATTTTTTCACCAACAACCTCATCCCAAACATCTATGATATTCTGTTGGTCTAATACTTTTTCTAACCCTGAGTTTTTTATAAAAACCTGAAGGGCTTTTCCTATATGCTGCATCACCTTTCCAGCATAATTGTTTTTGTGTTTTTGTATTCTTCCAACAAACCACTTTTTTCAACATTTAAGATGTCTGTTGTTGTAATAATTGTTTGAGCTTTTATTTTTTGCTTCGAGCCAATTCTGTTGAGCATCGATACTATTTTTATACTTCTCTCAAGATCAATTTTTGCAAACAAATCATCTAATAGTAAAATTGGGAAAACACCTGTTTGTTCTTCTAGAAAAAGCATTTCTGAAACTTTTAATAAGAATAAACTCAATTTGTGTTCTCCTTGAGAACCATAAAGGCGTATGTTTTTATTATCCCACAAAAGAGTAAAGTCATCTAAGTGTGGCCCTATTGAGGTTCTACCTCTTTTTATATCTTTTTTTTCATTGTTTTTAAGAAGTTTTAGTATTTCATTTTTATTTTTTGTTATTGTCTCATATTTTAATTTTAAATCTATTTCTTCGTCATATTGTTTTACAACAGAAAGAAACGTTTTGTTAAATGTTTTTATTTTTTTTAACCTCTTTTTCCAAAGACTTTCTGCATAGGTAGAAACTTGACTGTTCCAATATTCCAATTGGTCCTTTCTTTTTTTATCTTCTTTTATTTGCACAAGAACAGCGTTTCTTTGCTTTAAGGCTTTATTATACAGCTGGAGTGTTTCTATGTATTGTGGATTAGATATTGAAAGCATTTTATCAACAAATTGTCTTCTTTTTAATGGGGACCCTTTAGTAATTGGTTGCTCCTCTGGTGATAAAACAACGACATTGTTCCTACCTATTAAATCTTTTCTGTTAAGTATGTTTTTACCGTTTAGTTTAATTTTTTTTTGATTTGTTTTTTCAATTTGTGCCGCGACAACATCTTTTCTTTGATTTTTTAAAAAAACACCCTTAACTATCGCTATTTTTTTTCCTTGCTGTATTAATTGGTTTTGTTTGTGTGTTTTAAAACTCTTACCATATGTAAGAAGGTGAATTCCTTCTAATACTGTTGTTTTTCCAGAGCCGTTTTCTCCCCAGATCACAGTAACTCCTTCACTAAATATAAAATGTTTTTCATTGTGGTTTCTGAGTGAAACAACCGATAGAGAAACAATGCCCAACTAGTTTTTTCTTTCCTTTTTTAATCATTCAGCCTAATAGGCATTAAAAGCATTAGGTTTTCTGTGTTTTTAAGTTCTGTTGCAGAACTAAAAAGAGCGGCGCTTACTGGTGTATTAAAGTTAGCCACTATGTTTTGTCCAGGTATGTGATTAACAATATCTTTTAAGTATTCTGCGTTGTAACCAATTGTTAAATCGCCCCCTTCAAAAGTAGAATCAACTGATTCAATTGCTTTTGAAGCTTTTTCAGGGTCCTCGGTTGTTACAACACAAGATGACGAGGACAAAGAAATTGCGACCTGGTGTGTCGACTTATTTGAAAAAATAGAAACTCTCTTAATAGCACCTAAAAAAGCTTCTTTTTCAGATTTAAACACTTTATCATTCTCTTTTGGAATAACGCTTTCATAGTCAGGAAACTTTTCTCCTATAATCCGTGTTGTTATTGTGTCCTTTTTTATTTTTGCAGATAAATGTGTCTCTCCAATTAAAAGCGTTGTTTCCCCCTCGTCTAAATAAGAAGACATATACGATAAAAATTTCCTAGGAATTATTACCTCACCTTTAAAGTTTTCTGTTCTTATATTTTTTCTTGTATGTTTTACCAGACGATGGCCATCCGTTGCTACGGCAATTAATCCTTCGGGTGTAAATTTAAAAAGAACGCCTGTTAAAGCTGGTTTTAATTCATCTCGACTTACTGCAAAAGAAGTCGCGCTTATTATATTTTTTAAATTTTTTTCATCTAAACTTACAGCTTGTTCTTTTTCTTGATCTATTGGTTGGGGAAATTCTTCTGGTGATTTTGCCATTAAATCATATTCACCCATATCAGTTATTATTTTAGCTCTATTTTTATTATCTACGTTAATAGTTATCCGTGTTTCAGGTAATTCATTGGTTATTTCCAATAATGTTTTTAAAGGTAAAGAGGTTGCTCCTTCTTTTTCTAAGCTTGATGGAACATTAATTTCCACCGTTAATTCTAGGTCTGTTGTTCTAAATATTGTTTTGTCTTCATTTGCCTTAATATAGACACAAGTTAATATAGGTAGGGTTGTTCTTGTTGGTATCGCTTTAGATAGTTTTTGTAGGGCTTTTTGTAGTTCTGTCTTTGATGTTGAAAACTTCATAAATATTATCCTAGTAGAAAAGTAAAAATAAAATTTTTATATACAACAATTTACCAAAATCATTGTTTTTATAAAAGGTTTTATAGAAAACTAAATTAATTTATAACCTCATAAATGCTTATTTCATCTTTTTTCCCTTTTACTTTTATTGGTTTAAGTTTTTTATATGAGTATATTTTTTTTGTTGCCTCCCAAACGGTTTTAGATACAATAATTTTATCTGGTCCCGCCGCCGAACAAAGTCTAGCCCCTAGATTAACGGTGTCTCCTATCACGGTATAATCCATAAGCTCTCTAGATCCTATATTTCCAGAAACAACTAAACCTTTGTTTATTCCGATCCCCACCTTTATTGGAAACTCTTTATCTTTTTCTCTTTCTCTATTAAAAATATCAATTTTTTGTTGCATCTCGATAGCTGTTTTTAAAGCTCGTTCTGTGTCATCCTTGGACGATGTTGGTGCACCATAAACAATCATTAATTCATCTCCAATTATTTTATCTAAGGTTCCGTTGTTTTTAAAAACAATATCTATCATAAGAGAGAAATATTTATTTAAAGTGGAAACTACTTTTTCTGGTTCCATTTTTTCAGACATTGATGTAAAACCTCTAATGTCTGAAAAAAGTACTGTAACCTCTCTTTTTTCTCCACCTAGGTTTAGTTTAGCATCATCATCTAAAAGTTCATCAACAACTTGTTTTGAAACATACCTTTTAAAGGTGCTTTTTACTTTACTTATATCTGTTATATCTTCAATTGTTAAAACCAAACCTAATACTTTTTTATTTAAATCTACTCTTGGCGATACAGAAACATTAATAACTGTTTCTTTTGAAACGCTTAAAAAGGGAACATTTAACTCTGAGTAAATTTCATTTTTAATTTCTGAATTCGTAATCAATTCTATTATATGATCATCTTCTTCAAATAAATACATATAATGATTCCCTATAATTTTTTCTGGATCTTTTTTCATTATTATTTGTCCAGCTTTATTTATAGAATCTACTTCTCCAAGTGTGTTTATGGTAATTACACCTGTTGCTATACTAGTTAAAATACTCTCATTAAAGTTTTTAGCTTCTGTAATGTCTTTAAAAAGAGTGGCATTATCTATTGCAACAGCAGCTTGATTACATAGCGCTGTTAATAGATCTAGATCAAGATCATTAAACTCTTCAATTCCTTCACGTGTTTCTTTATTGCAAAGAATCATATATCCTAATATTTTACCTTTAGCTTGTAATGGAGATATAATTAGGTTTTGTTCATTTAGTTTTTTTTGTATTGAAGATTTTACCTTTTTTGTTAATATATGTCCTTTATTTTTTTCTGTTATTACTTTAAAAATATTTAATCTTTTTGATAATAAAACTTCTTTTTCTTCCCAATTAAACAAAGCTGTTGGTTTTAAAATTAGATTATTTTCTTCTTGAATTAATAACATACCTTTTGATGCGTTTAAAATACCAACAGACCTCCAAAGAACATCTTCTGCTAACTCATCAATTTCAAGAACAGAGCTTATTGCAACACTTATATCGAACAGAGTTTCTAATTCTAATAATTTTAAATTTATCTCAGTTTTTTTATTTTCAACTTCTTTAATTAATTTGTCGTTGAATAAAGCTTTCGTTAAATGATTTGATACAATTTCTAAGATTTTTAAATCTAAGCTAGTAAAAGATTGTCCCATAAATTTACTACCAACACCAAATATGCCTAGTAGGTGTTTATTATGAAAGAGAGGGACAAGTATATTAATTTTTGTTTCTTCTAAAAATTGTCTTAATTCTTTATCTATCCAGCTATGTTTTTTAGAAACGTCTATATGTTGATATTTATATTTTTTTAAATCTGGTAAAAATTTATTTAGAAAAGTATAAGAGTTTTTTTTAGGTATACCTTGATTTGCTAATACTGAAATATCTTTTTTATTGTTAATTAAAAAAATAACACCTTTAGAAGACATAATGGTTCCTAAGGTTAACCTGAGAACACCCGTACCAACTTTATTTATTTTTTCGGCATCAATTAAAACTTCACCTAACTCATCTAACGAGGATAAATAATAATTTAATTGATCTACATCATTAGTATCCAATTTTATTTTTTTAAGATATTTTTTTAATAGCCTCTTCCTCGGAAGAATAAACCGTAGAATATTTTATTAGTCCCATTATATTAAATGTTTTTTCAACAATAGGGGCTAAATTGAAATAACCTAATTTTCCATCAACATCTTGAAGTTTTTCTATAATTTCAATTAAAATAGAAACACCAATACTATTCACAACCTTAGACCCTGCTAAATCTAGTAGAAATAAAATTTTTCCTTTATCTATCATCTCATAACAAACTTCTGATATTTTTTCTCCACCAACATTATTTAAATAACCAGTCGTTTGGATAATTACTATATTACCTTCTTCTTTAACTGTTAAACTAAAATCACTCATTAATTCTCCTAATAAATTTATTATTTCTTTTTTGTCATTGTTACAGTAGTTCCTTCTCCAGTGCTCTCAAATTTCACAGTATCCATTAATTCTTCTATTAGTTTCAAACCCCAACCTCTTTTATAATCAGAATTTAATTTCTCTTCAATTTTAGGTATTGAAACTTTAGACTTATCAAAGCCTATACCTTTGTCTGAAACTTGTATCTCAAGAAGAGAATCTTTTATTTTAAAATTAATCTCAACTTGATTATTTGATTCACTGTGTTCAAAAGCATTAATACATGCTTCAATTAAAGCCATGCTTATTTCGGCTGTTTGTTCTTCGTTTAATCCCATATGTTTTGAAACAACCTCAGCCGTTTTAGTCGCAGCTAATTCCATATCTGGAAGTATTGGTAATGTTAATTCAACTACAGGTGGTTTTCTCTTTGCCATCCTATTGTCCTCTATTTATCTGTTCCTAAAAATTACACAACAAACTACAAAGAATATAATGTTTATAAAATTACATAAAATATAAGTATTTATTATATATCTTATTTTATTATAGACTGTTTATATGTTAGTAAAATACAATTATATGTATATAAAGTATTATTTTTATTATATTTATTGTAAAAAAAACAATGTTAAAAAGCATAAAAAAAAGTTTATAACTATATATCTATACACTTTTTTTATAAAAATGTGTATTTTACATTTAGAAATACAAATATCAAACATAATGTTTATAAATATGTGTATAATTTTTAATTAAACATTTTTATAAAAATATCTTTCTTTGCTTCATTTATCCAATTATTATAAAATTTCATTTTTTTTCTATTTAAAGCTATGTTTTCTATATCAAACCAATGATCTTCTAAATTAGCTCTACCACCAGGCTTTATATCTTCTATCCAAATTAAATGAAAACCTAAACTTGAATTTATTGGAGGACTACAAGTATTAGTTTCTATATATTTTATTGCTTGACCTATTTCTGGAATAGTATAAGAATTAGGGTCAATCCAACCTAAATCACCTCCTATTTTTTTTGTAGGTATATCCGATGTGTAAAGTTTAACATATTTTTTAAAATCAAAAAGAGTCTTAATCGAATCTTTTTGTAATGATGTGGCAAAATTAAAAGCTTTTTCTTGATCTTTTTTTGTTATTTCTGGAGTTAATAAAATATGGCGAACATTTATCTTATCACCTTTCTTATCTTGAGTTTGTAAAAGGTGATAACCAAAATCTGTTTTTACAGGCCCAACTAAATCTCCTATTATTGCACCAAAAGCAGCTTTTTCAAAACTTTTAACTAAAGAACCCCTACTTACCCAACCTAAAGAACCACCAAGTTTTTTAGAGCCAGGATCTATAGAATATTTTAAAGCAATATCTTCAAAACTTAAAACATTATTATTTATATTATCTTTAAAAGAATTTATTTTTTTTTTCACTTCGTTTACTGCATCTAAACTTGGTTTTATAGGTATTAGTAAATGTCTTATTTTAGTTTTTAATGGAATTAAAGGTAGACTATCTTTATATGTTTCATAAAAACTAACAACGTCGGGTCTAGTAAGAGTAATAGAGCTAATTATTCGTTGTTGGTATTTTTCGGAAACTAATCTATCTCTCATATCAAACCAAAACTCCCTTTTAAAATCATTAATAGATTGACCTAAAGATTCTTCTGCTTTTTTCTTATTTCCAGCTTGAGAAATAAGCATCTGAACTTGTTGTTCTAGGGCTTTATCAACCTCTTTTTCATCTACCAAAACAGAATCTGTTTCAGCCATTATTAATAAGACTTTTTGGTCTATCATGTTTTTTAAAACTTGTTTTTGTAAATTAATAAATTTCTCAGGATTTACATTAGGATCAACTCTATTTTGCAAAGCACTCATATTAACCATTTGTGCAAGGTCGCTTTTTAAAACCAAGTGCTCTTCAATTAAAGCTGCAACTCCATCAATTAATTGGGTTTGGTTTTTTCCATAAGGAAAACCAATAAAAAGTATAAACAATAAAATTTTCATATTTTTAATATTTTAAATTAATAAAGACATCGTCTTTTTGTTTTAAACTATCTAATAAGGATAATGAACTACTTATTTCTTCTTTTTTTATTAAACGTTGTAAAATTTCGTCATAAACATCTTCTATTCCTAAAAAAGAACCCTTGTCGTAATAAGAAATTTTTTCATAAACATGGTTTTTTTTATTAAAAAAAACAGGACCCACAACGTCCTCTTTTGTTTGAAAAAGTAAATTATCTAAGGTTTTTGGTAATGCATTTTTTTCAATATAACCAGACCCTGCTAAATATATATCTATATTAAAAGTTTTTTCAGTTTTTAGAAGTTCTTTCTTTATCTTTTTTGCTATTGATAAATCCTCTACAATAAAATGTCTAGCAAAAAAAGAAGGTACTTTTCTAACAAAACTAGATTTATTAGAATTATAAAATTCTAAAACATCATCTCTTGTTATTTTACTTAGACCATTTGATTTTGTTTTTACGTAAGAAGATATTATAATTTTCCGATAATAGTCATCTCTTTTTTCTTTCAAAAATAAATCGTTTAAAAAACCTTCCTTTTTAGCAGATTTAAAAAGAACTTGTTCGTTAACCCAACTATCAACAAACGAAGAAATTTTACCTCTATCTATATTTGGAGAAATAATATTTTTAGGTAAATCTTTAAAATATAGTTTTTTAGAACCAACGCGTGCCAAAACAACATCATTATATTCAAGCGTATTTTCACATGAATTGAGAAAAAGAATAAAAAAACAAAAAAAAGTAAACATTTTAAACATCATTAAATAAAGGGTTTATTTCAAATAAAACTAAAAAAGCCCGATCCATATTCTTTACAGAAAAAAACAATATAAGGTTTCCAGAAAAATCTTTTTTATAGTGAAAACCAATATAGTTATTACTATTAAAAGATGCAATGGAGCTAAAAAGATTCTCTAAGGTTCCAAACAAACCTAAACCACCTAAAGTTAAAGAAAGAGAATTATCTTTTATATCTACCTTATCTATACAAGTATTTTTAAACAAGAGCTTTATTTGTGCTATAAAAAAAAGGCGCTCGGTTATTTTTGGCAACCGACCGAAGCGATCAATAATGTTATCTTTTATTTTTAAAAAATCAATCATGTTTTTTGTTTTAGATAAACGAAAATAAAAATCTAAACGAACTGACCTGTCTTGTATATAACTTTCTTCAATTTCTAGCAGGCAATCTACAGAAATAGAAAGCTTATTATTATCTAAGTTTTCGCTTTTTTCTAAACGGATCTCTTCTTGTAAAATCTCACAATATAGCTCGAAACCAACCTTAGAAATATTCCCACTCTGCCTATAACCAAACAAACTTCCAGCCCCCCTAATTTCTAAATCTTGAATAGACAAAGAGTAACCCGAACCCAGGGCGTTATTTTGCTCAAGGGCTTTTAATCTTAAATGAGCATCCCTTAATAACTTTTTTTTAGGTATCATTAAAAGGCAACTTGCTTGCTTTTTACCTCGACCAACACGACCTCTTATCTGATACAATTGGGACAAACCAAAGTCTTGGGCATTATTAACGATCATTGTGTTTGCATTTGTCACATCTAAACCAGACTCAATAATAGTAGTACAAACTAAAACATCTATGTTTCCAGCAAAGAAAGATAAGACTAAAGGTTCAAGTTCTCGGTTTGTCATTTTACCGCTAATACCATTAACAACTACATCTTTAAAACGGTTCTTTATCTTATTAATTATTATTGGAATAGATTTTATATCATTATGCAAAAAATAAACTTGTCCACCTCGATCAAGTTCGAACCCAATATTAGTGAAAATTAAATCCCAATTAAAATAATGGACACTCGTTTTAATTGGCTTTCTTGTAACGGGAGGTGTTAAAATTGTGCTTAAGTCTCTTAACCCAACTAAAGATTGTTGAAGTGTTCTTGGTATGGGTGTCGCTGTTAGTGTTAAAACATCAAGGTTGCTTTTTAAAGACCTTATTTTTTCTTTGTGTTTAACACCAAAACGATGTTCTTCGTCAATAACCAACAAAGAGAGGTTTGGTATGTGAATATCATCAGATAAAAGCCTGTGAGTTCCAACCAAAACATCAATTTTCCCCCTTTTTAAACCACCTATAACCTCTAATTGTTCTTTTTTAGATTTAAACCTTGAAAGTAAACCAACAGTAACCCCCAAAGGACCCAACCTTTCTGTACAGGTTATAAAATGTTGATCTGCTAATATTGTTGTTGGACATAAAAGAATAGAAACCTTATCTGAAAGACAACACTTAAACAACGCCCGAAGAGCAACCTCTGTTTTACCAAAGCCGACATCGCCGCAAATTAAACGATCCATAGGCTTCTCGTTGTTCATATCATTAAAAACATCATTTATTGCTTTTGTTTGGTCTGGTGTTTCAACAAAAGAAAAAGAAGAAGCCAAAGAACCGTTTAAATCATTTTCTTTAGAATATGAAAAACCTCTTTTTTTGTTTTTTTCAGTATATAAAGCAATTAACTCTTTTGCAAACAAACGAACGGCTTTTCGTGTTTTTTTAACTTCCGCTTTCCATTTTTTAGACCCCAAAGAGGAAATACTCGGGTTTTTCCTTGAGCCAACATACTTATGAACCAAAGAGAGCTTATCAAGCGAAACAAAAACGACAGAGCTGTTTTTATACTCAATTTTAATAGATTCACCAACTCTATTAACATCATCCCTAAAGACAACCCCCTTAAAAAACCCAATACCAAAAGATTTATGAACAATTAAATCCCCTAAGGAAAGATCAGACAAAGTGTTTTTATCAAGGAAACTATCCCCCTTAGGAATCTCAAGAGCCTTTTTGGTGTTTAAAAAGTTTAAAATTGAAACAACTAAAACATTTGTTTTTTTTATATAAAAGCTGTCCTTTAGAAAACCAATTAAACGAACATTTAAACCCTTATCAAAGAACTTCAAGTCAGAAATTTCACCGCCAGCTAGATAAAAAGAGACATCTGATCCGAACTCTTTTTTAAAACAAGTCTTTTTATTAAACTTTTTTGGAACTATGTCTATAAAGTCATTTATTTTAAGGTTTTTCCCGTTAAAAAGGCGAAACAAAGAACCCTCTTCTTCACAACATAGTGTTTTGAAGTTTTTAAAAAAACCAACAACATCAATATTATCAACAACTTCTGTCTTTTCATTATATTCTTTTAGTCTAATAAAACTAAGGTTTTTTTCTGTTAACTGAGTTAAGGGGTTAAAGGTTGATATTGACTCAAGAACATCAAAATTAAAGGACAGACGGAAGGGCTTATTAAAGTGCTTTGGGTAAACATCTAAAACGTCTCCGCGATTTGAGTAATAACCCGATTGATAAACCAGTTCCGCTTTAGAATAACCATTTAAACTCAAAAACTCTATTAAATTAGAAAGCTCATAGCTCGCACCAACTTCTAACTTCAACTCTTGAACACCTTTTTTTAAACCACTAGGTATGCTCTTCTCTGAAAAAGACTCTTTTGTTCCAATACAACAAAAACGCTGATCTGAAGACAGCCCAATTAAAGATTCTTTTACATAAATAGATTCTTCAGAATTAAAACCGGGGACCGAACTATTAAAAGAAGTTTCGGGGTAAAAAAGAAAAGAGCCGTTAAATTCTTGAGCAACCTTATAAAACCGAAAAGCTTTTTCTTTTGTCTCAAAAGATAAAAAAAAACTACAATTGTTTTTTTCTAACAACTCACATAAAAACAAAACCAAAGAACTCTCAGTAAAACCCCTTAAGTTAAAATTATCAAAAACACCCTTAAGGGCTTTGCTCGGCATTGTCGTGTGACCAGACTGTTTCACGTGAAACAAGCTAACTTAAGAGGTTTAATACTAGAATTGTAGAGTCAGAGGGTTTTATTCCAGAAATCCGACTAGCCTGGCCAATGGTTTCTGGTTTAATAAGACTTAGTTTTTCTATGGCTTCTTTAGAAAGGCCTCTAAGGTTTTTATAGATAAAACCCTTAGGTATCTTAGTTTCATCGTGCTTTTTTAATTTGTCAATTTCTTTTAAATGTCTTTTTATATACCCTTCGTATTTTATATCAGACTCTACATCAAAAAGAATGTCTTCTAAAACCCAAGGCGGCAACCTTTTGTTCGTTTTTTTAAAGTTTATTGGAAGATCAAGTATTGAAAAACCGGTTCGCCGCACAAGCTCTTTTGCAGGTTTAGATTGTTTTATTTCAACTACATGCCTCACTTCTTCAGGCTTTACAGATCTATCTAGTTTTGTTAAAAGATCTTTTTTTGTTTTAGAAACCTTGTCTAAAAGAAATAAGTCTGCTCTTGATAAAAGGCTGTGCTTCTTTGAGAAGGCAGCTAGCCGCTCTGATGTATTTGAAACTCGCAACATAAGGCGATATTCAGCGCGAGATGTAAACATTCTGTACGGCTCTAAAGTGTCTTTTGTAACAAGGTCATCAATCATTACACCAATATATGATGTTGATCGCAACAAAGTTAAGGGTTCTGAGTTTTTTACTTTAGAAACAGCATTAATACCACAAATTAAGCCCTGAGCAGCAGCTTCTTCGTAGCCAGAGGTTCCATTCATTTGTCCTGCAAAAAACAAACCACTAATCTCTTTTGATTCTAAGGTGTTTTTCAATTGAGAAGGTGGGAAAAAATCATACTCTATTGCATAACCTGGCCTAAAAAAATCCACATGTTTTAACCCGGGAATTTGGCGAAGAGCTTTAAGCTGAACTTCTTCTGGTAAACTTGTTGAAAAACCATTTAAATATATTTGATCGGAATTTTCCCACTCTGGCTCCAAAAACAAACCATGTGAATCTCTATCAGAGAACTTGTGGACCTTGTCCTCAATAGAGGGGCAATATCTGGGGCCAACACCATTTATGTCGCCAGAAAACATTGGAGAGCGCTTTTTGTTCTCTGATATAATTTCATGCGTAAGGCTATTTGTACTCACAAGGTGACAAAGAACGTTTTTTGGGTTAAAGGTTTTTGTAAAATAAGAAAAAGGTGTCGGTTTTTTGTCACCCATCTCCTCTTTTACTTTACTCCAATTTATAGTATTCTTATCTAATCTTGGGGGGGGTTCCTGTTTTTAAGCGGCCAGATCTAAGTCCTAATGCGGATAAAGATTCGGTTAACCCCTCAGCCCTTTCTTCTCCCATTCTTCCTGCTAAAATTTTTCTTTCACCAATATGAATAATTCCCGATAAAAATGTTCCACTGGTAATGATTAAAGATTTTGTCTTAACCACTTCACCAGATCGAAGTTGGGCCCCAGAAACTCTATCTCCAAGTAGATTAACAGAAACAACCTCTCCTTCTCTAATCGATATCAAGCGTTTTTTTAATTTTTCTGTAACGAGGCTTTCGTATTTCCTCTTATCAATTTGTGCCCTGGGGGACCACACAGCTCGCCCTTTTGTTTTGTTTAGGGTTTTAAATTGTATTCCTGCTTTGTCTGCGAACTGAGCCATACTACCACCCAAAACGTCTATTTCTTTAACCATTTGTCCTTTTGCTAAACCACCGATGGCAGGGTTACAAGACATCCGCCCTAAGGCGCTCTTATCCATTGTTATAATCAGTGTTTTACAGCCCAAAAAACTTGAAATTAATGCGGCTTCAACACCGGCGTGACCCCCACCAACAACAACAACATCCCAATATGCTTGTTTCACGTGAAACTATTTTCCCACACAAAAACCAGAAAAAACACGGTCAAGGAGGTCTTCTGATGTTATTTTTCCTAAAAAGACCTCTAAGTGGTCTATTGCAGACCTAAGCTCAAAAGAAACTAATTCAAACTCAAAAAGGGGCTTTTCATTTAATAGGGCACCTGCGCGAGAAAGAGACTTAGAGCTCTTAAGCAGCGATTCATACTGCCGTAGGTTGTTTATGGTTGAGTTTGTAGATGGGTTTTTATGAACAATTATTTTTTCTAACTGGTTCATTAGTTCTTTAACGCCCTCTCCTTTCAGTGCGGAGATATAAAAAACATTTTTTAATTTGGGTTTTTCTTTTAATGAATCAATCTTGTTATAAACGGAGATAGTTTTTTTTAAACCACCAATAGAAACCTCTTCAATGTTGGGGGCGGACAAAGATAGGACTATATCTGCTTTATCTATTTCTTTTTTTGTTCGCAACACACCCTCTTTTTCAATTGGGTTTTTTGACTCAACAATTCCAGCCGTGTCTATTATTGTAACGGGAACACCTGAAACAACCAACTCAGAAGAGACAGTGTCTCTTGTTGTTCCGGAAACTTTACTAGTAATGCTCCTCTCTTTTTTAAGGATTTGGTTCATTAGCGTCGATTTTCCTACATTTGGCTTTCCCAGAAGAGCAACCCTTACACCAGAGGTATAGGCCAGACCCATTTTGTAAGAACTTAAAATACTTCTTATCTTTAAAATATTGTTTTTAATGTCTTTACGATAGTTGTTAACATTTTGAGACAGGTTCTTATCAGACTCTGAAATGTCTAACTCAAACTCTATTGAAGAAAGGTTTTTCATAACGCTGTTCTTTATATTTGTTATTTCAGCCGAAACAAAACCAGAGAGGTTTTTATTTTGATGTATTGCTGCATCTTTTGACCGCGCGCTTATTAAATCCCCAACGGCTTCAGCCTGAACAAGGTCCAGTTTTCTATTCATAAATGCTCTTTTCGTAAACTCTCCCGGTTCCGCAATTCTTGCACCATTCTTACAACAAAGTGTTATTATCGATTCAACAATAAAAGGGTTACCGTGGCATGAAATCTCAACAACATCTTCTCCCGTATAAGAATTAGGTTTTTTAAAATAAAGAAAAACCGAGCGGTCAATTTCTTTTTTTTTTGACAATAAAACTGAGCGTAGGGTCGCAACCCTATCCACAAAACCTCTTTTCTCTTTTGTTATTCTTCTTGCTATTTTTAATGAGTTTTTTCCGCTGAGCCTTACTACTGAAATACTGCCGAGCCCATGTGGTGTTGCCTGTGCAACAACGGTATCTTCTGCGCTCATCTTTTTTGAGTCTTGTTGTTGGGTGTTGTTGGAACTAGTTTTTGTTGTAGAATTGTCAACACATTAAAAAGAGTATAATAAAGGTTTAGCCCGGAAGGAAACGAGTTGAACATCAGAAAAAAGAAGCCGGTCATAAAATATTGCATTGTTTTTTGTTGGGGTTGTTGCGCCCCTGGCGACATCATTCGCTGTTGAATAAACATAGAAAGAACCATTAAAACAGGTAAAACTGAAACCTGGTCTCCGTATATAGGAACATTAAAAGGCAGATTTAGTACCGTATCAGGAGCTGAAAGGTCTTTAATCCACCAAATAAAAGGCTCGGATCTAAGTTCAATTGTCGATCTAAAAACTTGGAAAAGGGCCAACAAAAGTGGCATTTGGAGAAGCATAGGTAGGCACCCACCGAGGGGGTTTACACCTTTCTCTTTATAAAGCTTCATCGTTGCTTGATTTAGTTTTTGTGGGTTGTTTTTATACTTTTCTCTAAGAGATGTAATCTCTGGCTGTATCGTTTGCATCGCCGCAGTCGACTGATAGCTCTTTTTTGTTAAAGGATAAACAACAAGTTTTACTAAAAATGAAAAAAGGATTAAAACAAATCCATAGTTAGGAATATATCGATGAAGCTCTGTCAATGTAAAAAGTACGCCTTTTGATATAGGTCTTATTGGAGACCACCCAAAATCCATAACCATGTCTAAATTGACAGAAAGATCTTTTATTAAACCATACTCCAGGGGGCCAAGAAAGAGAGAAAAAGAGGTTGGTCTTCCTGATTCCACAACAAAGGCCATGTTATACGTTTCGTATAAATCGTAAGATGAAGAAAGGATACTTTTTTCAATAATATTGATATCAGATGGCATTAAAGCAGAAATAAAATACTTTGTTCTGACCGCTGCCCAGTCAGCAGGACCATTAAAAACACTTTCTTCTTTTTCCCCTTCCTTTACTTTTTGGCTTTCTAGTTCTCCACCTTGGTACAAATATGATTTAAAATAAGCCTGATCAGAGACAACGTCTTTCTCGGTAGAGGCGAGCCCCCCATACCAACCAAACTCTAGGTCTCTAAAAACATTGTTTTTGCTCTTTCCGAGATTAAATGAAATGTCTATCAAAAAGGATTCAGGTGAAAAAGTTAAGGTCTTCTCGATCCTTTCCCCGTAAAGAGTTGTAGAAAAAACCAGAGTAAGGTCTGTATCCAAGTAGTCTGGAATATATGTATTTTCAATTTCCCAAGACCCAGACAGGTTAATTGCTTCTCCATCAAGGTTTTCAACTCCCAAGGAAAGACTTCGGGGATCAAAAGAATTTATAAGATTTACAGGAAGGCTATCCTCTATATAATAATTTTTAACTTCAAAGGATTTTATCGTACCCCCACCCAATGAGGAGATCAACGCTTTGTATAAGTCGTTTTCTACTTTGGTAATTGTTTCTTCGAGCCTGTCTTGTTCGCCTAGCTTAAGATTTAACGTGTTTTGTTTTCTATGGGTGCTCTTTTGGTAGCCCAGGTTATCAAGGGTGTCATTTATGCTATATGTGGACGGTTCCTCTGGTTCTTCTAATTGCGTACTTCTAGCCGGCGAAACCATCTCAATATACTTAGGGGTAAAAATAAGCACTAGAGAGATTAATAAAAAAGCGAGTAGTGTGTTTCTGTCCATTTATTCTACGGGATCATAGCCACCCTTTGTTAGGGGGTGGCATTTAAAAATTCGGATAAGTATCAATTTTATAGAAATTAAAAAATTTTTTCTCTCTAAAGCTTCTAGTGAATAAGCTGAGCACGAAGGATGAAATCTACAACTGGAGGGCATTATAGGGGATAAAAATATTTGATATACCCTAATAAACAAGTATAAGGCCTTCTTAAAGCTTTTATCTAATAAGCTGAGAGCAAACATCTTCAAGCAAACAAGCTTAAAGGGCTAATCGTTTACGTCCTTTTTTACGCCTTCTTTTCAGCACATTTCTACCACCGACAGTTGCCTTTCGCGACATAAATCCGTGCTTGTTTCTTCTTTTTCTTTTACTTGGTTGATATGTTCTTTTCATTTTTCTCTGTATATAATTGAATTAAAGCCTGAAAAAATACGAAATTGCTGAGCGTTTCACAAAAAATAAATTAAGAAGTTTCTTTAGCGCGACAGTGGTAAAAACAAAAAACAAATTATTTTTTTCATTGACACCAATACCCTCAGTAGTTGTAATTTTTATATGAAAACAACATGTTGATAACTTGTGGATAAAAAAAATATAACCTATGCTTCTTTGTGGAGCAGTACATATGAGAAACTTAAAGACCTTCTTCCTGGGCATGCCTTAAATACCTGGTTTGAACCTTTGGTTCCTGTTGCAATTACTGATAATGAGCTGGTTGTCGAAGCGCCAAACCAGTTTTCTTATGAGTGGATAGACTCTCACTATAAGAGTAATCTAAAAGAAGCAATTGGCGTAGTATCGAATAACTCAATGTCTTGTCGTTTTATTGTTTCTGCTAACGGGCAGAAAAAACAAAATGAAGAGGCTAATGTTTTTATAACAACAAAAAAACCGCAACCACCCCCACCTAACAACCTAAATAAGTCCTATACTTTTGATTCTTTTATCCAAGGCTCCAATAGCGAGTTCGCTAAATCCGCATCAGAATCTGTTTCAGAGGCTCCTGGAAAAAATTCTTTTAATCCATTAACTATATATGGTGGCGTAGGCCTTGGGAAGACTCATTTGCTACATTCGATTGGAAATCAAATCCACCGAAACTACCCCAACTCTAAAGTTGTCATCGTCACCAGTGAAAAATTCACTTTAGACTTTGTTAACAGCTTAAGAAAAAACAGAACGATTGAATTTGCCCAACAGTACAGAAATGCAGATGTTTTATTAATTGATGACATTCAATTTTTTAGAGGCAAAGAACAAACTCAAGAACAGTTCTTTCATACTTTTAATGTTTTGCAACAATCTGGGAAGCAAATTGTAATGACGGCTGATAAATACCCTGGAGAAATGAAAGGGTTGCAAGAAAGGCTTTTATCTCGATTTGATTCAGGGTTATCGGTCGATATTCAACCACCTAATTTTGAAATTAGAATAGCAATACTTTTAGAAAAAGCTGAACAGAACGGTATGAACTTAGATTATAACATAATTGAATTCATTGCAAAACATATAAAAAAAAATGTTAGAGATTTAGAAGGAGCTGTTATTCGTATACTGGCAAAGTCATCGTTGTTAAATAAGGAAATAGATTTTCAACTTGTAAAAGAGGTAATTAAAGAACGAATCGGCTCAAGTTTTAGTCCAGAATTAAGTATTGAAGATGTTGTAAAGAAGGTCTCAGAAATCTGTAATATATCAGAGACTGAGATCGTTGGAAAAAGTCGTAAAATGGAAGTTGCTGAAGCTAGGCAAATTTCTATGTATTTATCTCGGAATATTATTGGAACCTCCTTGTCCAGTATCGGTGTTTTTTTTGGCGGTAGAGACCACTCCACAGTTATACATGCAGTAAAAACAGTCAAAGAAAAAATTTTAAAAACAGATAAGACAAGAAAACAGGTTGACACGATCAAACAAGAATTAGATTTTTCTTTAATTTAAAGGATTAAGTTTGCAATATATTCTAAGTATACAAACAGAGAGAAATTATCATTTAAAAAAAGTTAAAAAAGGACTATAAAAATGCAGAAAAGCAGTATTAACAAAGTGATATTAGTAGGATATTTAGGTCAAAACCCAGATGCAAGGTTTACTCCCCAAGGTACTGCAGTAACCAACATTAGTGTTGCAACAAAAGAATCTTGGAAAAACCAGAATGGGGAGCTCCAAGAGAGGACAGAGTGGCATAGAATTGATATATACGGAAAAATGGCTGAAACAGCAGCTCAATACCTCACAAAAGGACAATTGGTATATGTTGAGGGAAGGCTAAAAACCGATGAATGGGATGATAAAGAAACAGGGGCAAAGAGAAGAGCAACAAAAGTTCAATGTGATAGTTTTACTATGCTAGGAAGAAAAGGAGAGTCGAACAACCAGAACTATACGCCATCAACGACACCCCCTTCGACACCGGCAACCCCTTCTCCAGTAGATTCATCCATGGATGATGATGATTTACCGTTCTAAATAATATTAATAATATTAAAAACCCTACTTTATGGTTGGGAAAGATTATTTAAACAAGTTTCATCCAAAGTCAAAGTTCATAAGGCAGCAGGTTGGCTATATTGCTCTTTTGTTGGGAGCATTAGTTGCAAAAATATCTGTACGGGGTAAGTGGCATCTTCCCTCAAAAGGAGGGTACATTGTTTCATCAAATCATTTTAGCATTATAGACCCACCATTTTTTAAATACGCAATACAAAAGCCCATCAACTTTTTAGCCGCTAGCGATCAAGAAGTTAGCGAGTCTTTTTTATGGGCCCTTCATCTTTATGGCTTTATTCCAATTGATAGAAAAAACATAGCTCCATCAACAATTAAAAAAGCAAAAAGAGTATTAAAAAATGGAGAAATTTTAGGTATTTTTCCTGAAGGATCAACAACTTCAGCGGTATTAAGAAAGCCTAAAAAAGGGGCGGTGTTTTTATCAACAGTCGAAAAAGTCCCAATAGTCCCCATTTCTATCTATGGAGCAGAAACAGCATGGCAGGATATATTTAAAGGGATTAGGCCGAGGGTGTATATAAATATCGGTAAACCATTTGGTCCTTTTGAGACAAAAGGAACCAAGGTTGAAAAACAAAAAAAAACAGAAGATATAGGCGATGAGATGGCGGTCAGAATTGCCTCGCTATTACCAAAAAGCAGGAGGGGTGAATATAAAGACGATTCTAGAATTGCAGATTTTCAATTGGAAAACAAGATAAAACCTAAGGAAACAATGCTTAGTCCTTATTATGACCCTTTATTATAAAAAATATTCCAACTAAAATAAAAGGGCCACCAAGAAAAGCATCTTTTGGAACTATTTCAGAGAAAATTACATATCCAAGAAGTGAGGCAATTAAAGGCTCTCCAAGGGGAACAGAAGCAACTGCGGTAGGAGATAAAAACTTAATAGAATAGTTTAGTAAATTATGCCCAAGGATTGAGGGTATAAAGCCTAAAAAAAGAAGCCAAATAACTTGGTCTGTTTTAAAGTTAAAAAGACTATCGCCATTTAAAAAGGCTAGGGTACCAATAGTCATAGCAGCAATAAAAAACAGTGTTCTTCCATAAACAACATTGTTAGTTTTTCGCCTAATTTTAGAAGCATATATATAAGTTACCGCAATACAAAGCCCACTTAGCAGAGATAAAACGTTCCCATAGAGAAAAGCAGGGTCAACACTTAAACTATTCTTTTGAACAATCAAAAAACCAAGTGAAGAGACACCAAGACCCCAATAAACTTTTTTTTCGAACTTTATTCCTTTTAGAATAGCAAAGAGTGCTGTAAAGAAAGGGCCTGTTGTTGCGAAGAGGGTTGCGTTTGCTATTGTGGTATTTCGGACTCCTATAAAAAAAAACGCAAAGTGTAAGCCGAGGCTAAACCCAGCTATTAAAATTCTACTTTTATTTTTTTTTGACAAAGGAGTGTAATGCTTTAACGAACTATAAAGCCACAATAGGGCACTTGCTATAAACATTCTCCAAAAGGCTAACGTTAAAGCAGGAATTGAATCCACATATTTAATTACTAATGCTGTTGAACTAACAGATAATAATGCCACCCCGAGTATTAAATATAGTCGAGATGAGATAGCGTCACTCTGGAAAATCGTTTAGAATAGAAGCAATACAACAAGTTAATTTTTTTGCATATGGTATATGTAAAAATTCATTTGGTCCGTGTGCATTTGATTCAGGCCCCAAAACACCGGTAATAACAAATTGAGCGCTTGGAAACTGGTCACCAAGCATAGCCATAAAGGGAATGGTTCCACCTTCTCCCATACTGCAAGGCGGATTTTTATAAAAAGAAAGAGAGGCTCTCTCTATTGCTTCACTTAACCAAGAAGCCATAGGTGGAGCACTCCACCCAGAGGCAGCTTTCTCAAAATCCAGGGTTACTTTTGCTCCATAAGGTGGGTTTTCTGTCAAAGCTTTTTCTACAGCAGATTGAGCACGATGTTGATTAACTAAAGGAGGAATTCGAATAGAAAGCTTAAGAGTTGTGTAGGGTCTTAACACATTGCCCGCATTCTTTGTATCTGGTAAACCATCTGCACCAACAACAGAGAGAGCAGGCTTCCAGGTTGTTCTTAAATGGCCCTCAACCGGATTATCAGTTGAAAATGAAACAGGAAAAGTAAGAGGATCTTTTAAAATAGAAATTAACTTTTTAGTTTCCGCTAAAATATGGTCCG
>MDTB01138463.1_pt1 | contig 20798 bp, 20 predicted proteins | sample 811161 | NCBI WGS metagenome assembly MDTB01 (sample SAMN05326650, study PRJNA326480) | marine metagenome | isolation source: seawater | place: Mediterranean Sea | collected 2009
CTAATCTATTTAACTTATATTGCAGCTATGAATAAAACTTAAATTTATTTCTGTATTTCTTAAGTTTCTAGTTACTTTATCTATCAATTTACAATCAATATCAAACCCTTTATCGATATTAAAAAATCCACATGTATCAGATTCTATTTGTGGTCTATGAGGTGCTGTAACCAAAAAATTTAGTTGTCCATATTTATCTAGAAGATCATAAAGTCTGTCTTTATTATAAATAATGTTTTCTTGATTCCAAACACTCTCATCATCAAAAGCAGGAACGCCATTTTTAACTTCCCATGGTGAATCTGTCTCCAAGTAACTTGTAAATGCATGACCTGGTTCACAATAGTATATGAGATCGTAGTCATATTTTTTTGTTAAATTAATTAGTTCTTTACCAGAATATCCCCAATAGTCTGTTGACCAGTTTCCACATCCATTTATTTCTTCACAATCAATCGTAATATTTTCTTCGTTTGTAAATTCATTGAAGTAAACATATTTATATGGACCTAGACCAAACTGGGTATAAACTAGATAGCTTACGATAATAATGCTTGCAATAATAAATTTGTATTCTGAATTTTTAAAAAAATTTGTTACTACGTATGAAGACGCTATTGCAATAAATGGAAATAAAAACAGGTAGTGTCTAATACCATCATACGTAGTTGGCCTCATTATTGAGTAAGCAATGAAGATTACAATAATAAAGTAAATTGAAAACTCAAAAATTAATGATAATTTTTTATTATTTATTATCATAAAAATTCCAAATATTAAAAGTATATGAAAAATTATTGGCAATTTATACAAAAACCAGATTAATAAATACCAAGGTGATGTTTCTAGAGCAAAAATAAATTCTCCATTTGTTAAAGTACTTCCACCCCAGGGATGATAAAACATTCCATAAAAAGCTCCCATTGTCCATTTAATTGGGCTTGGCCAAAATGATGGAGTTCCAATAATTAATACAAAAATTGATACTGTCCCCATAACAAAACAGTCGTAAATATATGATTTAATATTTATTTTGTATCTAAGTATTTTATAGAAACCAAATAACATAATTAAAAATATAAAAGCATAAGAGTTAATTCTTGTAAGAACAGTTAGTCCAAATAGAAAACCTATTGTGAAGATGGTTTTTTTACTACTTTTATTTTCATTAAAGTTTTTTAGATAATCAACAAAATATAAACTTGAAAGAAAAAATTGCATAGCTAATGGAATATCAGCAAGATTAAAAAGTCCATGACCATTAAAGCTTGGAATCAAAGTAAGAAAAATAATTGTAAGAAGTGCAAAATTTTTAGTTTCCATTTTAGATAATTTGAAATATGACAAAATTAAAACTCCAATTACATAAACATTTAAAAACATATGTCTTAAAATAAATTGAATCTCAACAGAATTATTGTTGTTATAAAGATTTTCAAATCTAAAGATATCTACAAAGATACTCTTGACAAAATCATACCTTGAAAAGAAATGAGCTGGTAGTAAAACTAAGTTTCCATAAAACTCTTTATAGAGTAAAAATGTATCAACTTTTGGATTATTCCTATCAGTAAAAAATAAAATTCCTTTTTCTATTGACCTACCAGTAGTCAAAATTCCATTTATTTCATCCCAGTAAGTGCCTCCAACAAAAATATAATAAAATTGATGTAGAGCATAAAAAATAATAAATAAAGAAAATATTTGATTTTGTTTTGATGACAAAAATTTTGTTTTCATTTAGTCTTTTAAGTCTAAAGATGATGTAAATATTTGAACTGCTGATATAAAGCAAACAATTCCTAGCAAGAATATAGGATTTCTATGTACATAGATATCAAATATTAATTTTTGATATGAGACGATCGCGATACTTATTGAAAATAAAATAATAAGAACAAAACTTATTTTTCCTAAAGCATACCGTTTTGGCATAGTGTATCCTTTTGATAACATAAATGTTATTCCATCGACAATAACAGGAACTATTCTTCCGATTCCATAATTTGTTTTACCAGAAACTCTTGGTTTATGGTCAACACCAATTTCTTCCATTTTTAAATTCCTTCTAAATAAAATAGGTGATAATAATCTATGTAAATCACCATCAAGTTTTATTTTTTCAAGATGCTCTTTTTTTATAATTTTTAAGCTACTTCCAAAATCTTTAAACTTAGTTTTCGTAAAAAGTCTTAATATAAAATTTCCTAATTTTGAAAAAATAATCTTTGATAATTTATCTTTTCTTTTTATGCGATAGCTTACTATTGCATCAAGGTCTTTATTTAAAAATATATCAAAACAACGCTTTAATTCATTTGGAGGGTTTTGACCATCTCCATCAATTAAACCTATATTATCGAATTTACTATCAGCTATACCTTTTTGAATTGAATGAGTTTGTCCCCTATTCACCTCATTCCTAATTATTTTTAAATCAAATGTGTAATTTTTTATATCTAAATTTCTACTCAATGGAAGAGGGCTACAATCATCAACTAAGATTACTTCAATATTATTCAATTCTTTAAAACTTTCATTTAAATCATTTAAGAGAATTTCTATGTATTCGTTTTCGTTATAACAAGGTATTACGATTGATAAATTTTTACTCATTAGTTTGTATTGTACATTAAAAATATGAAATCCTCAGAATAATATTTTTAGGCATATTTTTTACAGACACGATATCATATATGTAATAATGTGTGGAATAGCTGGTTTTGTAAGTGAAACAAAAAACGAAAAATTAATTAATCAACTTACAGAAAAATTGATGCATCGAGGACCAGATGAATTAAATATTGAAATTATAAAAAAAGATAATCTTTATTATCATTTTGGAAGCGCCAGGCTTTCCATTGTTGGGTTGGTAGATGGAAAAATGCCAATGGTTGATATAGATAAAAATTGTTTAGTTTACAATGGTGAACTGTACCAACTAGAAAAAATAAGAAAAAATTTTTCTGACACGTTAAACACTACTTCTGATACCAGACATCTCTTTAAATTACTTAATCAAAATTCAGGAAATATAGATGTGAATGATTTAAATGGAATGTTTGCATTTGCATATTTTAATTCATCAAAAGGAAACCTTACACTGGGAAGAGATGAATTAGGAATCAAGCCTTTGTATTATTTACAAACAAAAGAAATTCCATTTTTATTTTGCTCTGAAGTAAAACCGATTATAGAGGCAGGAATTACTAATAATAAGATGAGTAAAAAAATATTAGAAAGCTATATACTTTTTGGAGGGTTTAATAGTGATACAAATATAATCGATCAAATTAAAACCTTAAAGCCAGGCAGCTTACTTAAATGGTCAAACAATAATTTGGAAATAAGCAATCCGACAAATGATAATTTTAAAAACTATGAAAATAGAAGTTTTAAAAAGGATAATTTTTTAACTGTTTTAGATGAAGTAATAAACGATCAAATAACAGCTGACGTTCCTGTAAATATATTACTTAGTGGAGGAATAGATTCATCAATAATTGCATGGTCTGCAAAGAAATTTATCTCAGGAGATATTAAAGGTTTTTCATTGTATTTTGAAAACGATAAATTTAATGAAATAAGCGCTGCAGAAGAATTGTCAAAAACTTTAAAAATCCCACTTGTAAAATTTTTATTCGAAAGTAACTCAAATGAACAAATAATTGATGAACTTTTAAATAAGTTACCAGAACCAATTGCAGATCCAAGCATAATACCCACATATTTTCTTACTAAAAAAGTTTCTGAATATACTAAAGCTGTCATTTCAGGAGATGGAGCGGATGAATTATTTGGCGGTTATGAATGGTATAGAGCAATAAGAATATCAAAAATTATTAATGAAAGTTTCAATCCTCTTATAAAATTGTTCATTCCGATAATAGATAAATTAAATAAAAACGATTACATTAAGCCCAGTGAGAAATTTCTTATATTTAATTTTGTAAAAAATGTTCCACCACAAATGAAGACATTATTTTGGCAAAATTTTCAACTATCTTATTCAGCAGAGAAACAAATTGAAAAATATACTGAATATTTAAATTCCTTATCTTACTCTGGAAAATTGGATCTCAATTACTATCGATATATTGATATAAAAACATATTTGTATACAAATATTTTAAAAAAAGGCGATATCGCATCTATGTTAAATTCACTCGAAGTAAGACCTGTATTTCTTGATAAAAGATTAGTTAATTACGCAAATAGCTTTAATGTTGAAAAAGAAGTTAATTTTTCTTCAGCAAAAAATGGACTCCGAAGTATTGTTTCAGATTTTAATGCTAATATTTCAAAACGACCAAAACATGGATTTGCTCATGATTTTTCTAATTGGGCAAATACTACCGGATTGAACTATCTGAAAAGTTTAGAAAATGATTTTGAGGAAATTAATACATTTTTGAAAAAGTATGAAATGTTAAAATCAAGTTCCTATATTGGCTCCAGAGAGATATGGAAGCTTTATTCTATTTTTAGATGGTCAGAATTAAATAAGATTGAGATAATCGACTAAATTAAAAATTAATTATTTTTTTCTAAAATACCTATTGCAGGAGTATCCTCAAATATTAGAAAATATACATCATTAGCTTGATCGTATTCTAGATCACGTATTCTTTCAAAAATTTTAAAAGTATCAATTGTAGATAGTTTATTTTCATCTAAATTTAGTTCTACATCATATAATACTCTTCCATTAAGAGTGCCTATCAAAAATTTATTTGGAGAAAAATAATTAATTTCTATATCTGAGATGCCATGAGAAACAACTTTATTATATGGAAAATAATATGCTGGTTCTCTGAAGCCATATTTTTTATGTGACTTATGAAATGGAGCTAATTCATAAAGTTTTTCTAAATCAGAACTATATTTTAATGTTCCTCCGTAATGATCCCCATAAGAACTAATGGGCCAACCAAAATTATTTATTTTATTTAATTCAACTATATTTATTTCGTCACCTCCCTTAGGACCATGCTCAGTCGAGATAATAAAGTCTGAATTGTTAGACAAACTAAGTCCTTGAGGGTTTCTTACACCTTTTGCTAAAGTTGTAACGTTTGATGTAGCTAAATCAATTAAATGTATCTTTCCAAATAAACTTTCATCGTTTTGGGCCAATTCATATTGTCTAAAATCTCCAATACTTATAGCTATAGTATCTTTGTCAACCTTAAGTAACTTTCCACCGGATTGATGAGCGTTGAAATATTCCGCATTTCTTAATATACATTTATCATGCGTAAAGAATTTTTCAAATTCAATATATTCAAAATTAAATTCCCCTTTTAAAATCTGTATGTTTACACAATCCTTTTCAATTTCTTCGATATAACTTATGTAAATTTCATCATCAAAAATTAAAAAATCTTTAATGCTTTCCCATCCTGCTTTGAATATGAACGAATTATTTATTATTTCAGATAAATTAGAATCAACATTTCTTGTAGTAATATTTTGTTTTTTATTTTTTAATTCTGATGTATTAAAAATCTGAATATTTGCATTTCCTGTTAAATAAATTAAATTCTCATTATAAACTTTGATATATCCATTTGTTTTTTGTCCATAATTAAAATATTTGTAATCAGTACAACAAATGCTAAATTTACTAATCGTATATTCTTCTTCTAAGTCATAAGATCCAAGATATGTTGTTGAAAAATTATTATAATTTAATTTCACATTTTCTAATTCTTCCTGAATTGAAATTGTTGCCTCAATACTTTCTTCAATTACTACCTCGATCTCAGTATCTAAAGTAGATGTATTGGCTACTAGATATGCACCGATGGCAATAAGAATAATATTTGTTATCCTCATATTCAATGTATATGAATTGATAATTGAAACAGACACAACAAATAACAACACGCCAATAATCAAAAAAAGTCTTGATAGCGTGTTGATTCTTAAAAGATATAGAACTGAAAAAAGAACATATATATAGCTAAATGATGCTCCAATTATATTTTGATAGTTCCTACTGAAATTTAGAAATCTTTTTAATAATAAATTACTTGAGAAAGTAAGAGAAGCTACAAGTAGGGATATAAAGTAATGATCTATTGTTTCAATACTAATTAGTCTGTTTAAGTCTGTTATAAGTAAGTTGAAATCAATTACTTTACTGTTTAAAAATATTAATTCAGTTGCAACAAATGAAATAAAGAAATAAAACATAAAACGATAATAACTACAAATGAATTTAATATTAAATATGGAGCACCAAGACATTATATGTATTTAGGCTAAAGTACTTTTAAAGTGGAAAAAAAGAAAAAAGTTGGCATTATTGGCGCTGGATGGGCTGGTACAAGCGCTTATTATAAATTAAGAGAAAATAATATCGACTCCGTTATTTTTGAAAAAAATGATAAAGTTGGTGGACATTCAAGATCAGAAAAGATGGAAGGTGTAATTTTTGAACCTAACGGACCTCACATCTTTCATACATCTAATGATGAAATTAATAAATTTGTAAATAAATTTGGCATGGTTAGACCTTATAAACACAGAGTAAAAACAAGAATATATCCAGATTCTTTAAAAGGAGAAAATATTTTGTTGTCGTGGCCACCGCAAATAGAAGAATTAAAAAAACTTGATGAATGGAAAGTCATACAAGAAGAAATTAATAGCTTAGACAGCAAACCAGATACAAAAAACTTTAAAACTTATGCAATTTCTATAATGGGCAAAACTCTCTACTCTTTATTCATTGAAGGGTACACAATTAAACAATGGGATATTGAACCTGATCAACTTTCATATGAATTTGCTCCTAAAAGAATAGATTTGAGAAGTGATGGTAATTTGAACCTATTTAAAGATACTTGGGAATACTTTCATCCAGGTGGTTCAGGTGAAATTATTGAAAAAATTTTATTAGATGCGGAAGTTGAAAAATCAATATATATTGACATTGAAAATGTTAATGAAATATTTAAAGATTTTGATGCAATTGTAATAACAGCACCTCTTGATATATTTATAAATTCCTCAAAAAAGCTTGACTGGAGAGGTATTAAAATGGAATCAAAATTTATTCAAACAGCAAATGAGAGTGACACTATTACTGAAGCTTATCAAATTAATCACCCATCTTTAAATGAACCTTTTACAAGAACGATTGAAACAAAACATGCATCAGGTCAATTAGTGAATGGATCAGTCGTATCTGAAGAATATTCATATGAAAACATAAGACATTATCCAATTTTGACAAAAGATGGAACATCAAAAAAACTAAATGAAAGTCTAAAAAAAGAGATTAAAAATAATATAAAAATTCCAACCTATTTTTGTGGCAGGGTAGCAAAATATCAATATATAAATCAAGATGAAGCAATACTGCAAGGCTTTAATTCTTCAACTGAAATTATAAAAGATATTTGATGAAAATTCTTATAGTTATGCCTTTTTACAATGAAGAAGAATTTTGTTATAAATACACAGAAGAAATTATAAATGAATTTTCTAAAACTAATAATGAGATTAATTATCTTTTAATAGATGACTATTCTGCAGACAATACTCATAAAGAATTAATCAAAATTAAAAATTTGAATAACAGTACAGTTATTTTAAAAAAAAATGATCAAAATTTAGGACATGGTGAAAGCGTTGTTTCCGGTTACATTTATTCGTTAGAAAATAATTACGATGCTGTGATGCAAATTGATGGCGATAATGCTGCAGAACCAAAATCAATGATTAAATTATTAAACTATTCTGTAGATAATAATTTTGATGTTGTACTTGCAAATAGAGTAAATCGACCAGACAACCTAATTAGAAAGCTAATAACTTATATATTATTTTTAAACTTAAGAGTTATTTATGGAGTTACTTTTAAAGACTCAAACGTCGGAATTAGGTTCATGAAAAAAGAATTTTTGGAAAAAATAAATCTTGAAAGTATCAAAAACCTTTCTATACCAAATGCTTTTATCACATCATTTTCTTTTTTGTATGGGTACAATTTTTCATTTTTAGATATTCAAATGAGAAACAATATACAAAAAAATAGAATAGGTGAACAATGGGGATCGGGAAATAGTTTGAAGTCCCTAATCCGACTTTTTAATGGCGCTTACAAATGTTTTCTTGAAGTTAATACTAAATTTAAAGAGATAATTTAATTCTTGTAAACAACTTTTATACTTTGAATATAATCTTGCTCTAATAACTTATAATCTTTAAGCGATTCACAGTCGATAAAGTGCAAATTTGAAAACTCTGAACACACTATAATTTCAGGTTTTTGACTCAGGATATAATCAATTTCATTTTCCTTCAACATGTCATATTTTATTAAAGGTTCATTAAATTGATCAAATATTCTGTTTCTTGGATGAACATGGTATGAAAGGTTTTGTTTATCGAGGTAAAACAAAATTAAATGCCCATCCAAACTTAAAATACTCGACTCCTCAATTCCAACTTGATTTTTTAAAATTAAAGATATTTGATATACAGGATAATTATCCTTTAGTGAGTCTATATTGCGTAGGTTATTTAGACTTCTAAAACTAGCATCGTATGAAATATTTATAAAAGAAATTAAAGTCATAATAAAAACAAGTTTGAAAAATGATATTTTTTTAACATTGAGTATGTTTAAACAAAGAATAGTGATAAAAAATATCCAATGATGAACGTATCCTTTGTTTGCTAAGAATGGGTAAATGAGTCCTGCAATGAGCAATATCAAGCTAAGATCATTTATGTATTTTTTTTGTGTTCTAAAAGACAGAAGTATTCCAAAAATTAATAGAATTATTAAAAATCCTAAAAAAATGTTCTCCAATAAAACTTTGTCAATAAATGATTTTATGAATCCAGATTCATCTTCAAAGTTTGAACCAGCATATGCCAATGGCATTACAATCATTGAAACAAGATATGATTTAAGGATTCCATTCAGAAAATAAATAAACATAAAAATCAAATGAGGAATTGAAAAACCCAACCCAATCATATAAAAGTTTTTTAATGATTTTTTGACATTTAATATTAGATATGAAAGAAACAGTACAACAGATCCAGTATTAACTAGCGTCATTAACCCAAGAAATAAGCCTATAAGTATTTTTTTATTTTTTTCAGAATGATCATAATTTATTGCTAAAAGTAGAAAGAAAGATGAGTAAATCTCACTATATCCAACTTGGCCCAGGTAATCATTCTCCATAAATACTAAATAAATAAGAGACGATATTAATCCTGCAAAATAATTATTGTTCCTTTCAACAATCTTATAAATAAATAATGATGAAAAAAGAATAACAAGTTTATCTAATATTTTTATAATTAAATAATCTCCTCCAGACAAAAAAGAAAAAAATCCAAATATAAAATAAATAAGTGGTGGCTTAACACTCCACTGAAACTCATAGGGCAAATTTCCTCTTACTATATCTTGTCCCATTACAAGATAAGTAGAAATGTCCCACTCTAATGTTTCAATATTTAAGTTTTTAAATTGGGTTAAAAAAAAGATTGTAAAAATTATTAAATAGGTTGAAACTTTTTGTTTATTCATTATCGAAACCTGTTTTTAAAGCTATGAAGATAATAAAGTTTAATCCAAAAAACAAAACCATGAAACCTAGGGAAATATCATTTAATTTAATGGGATATTCTTCTCGAAAAGTTTGACTACATACAAATGTTGTAAATAGAAATAGCAAAGAAATAATATAATTCTTTTTGTAAATATAGTATAAAAGAAGGAAATTAGATATAGAAAAGACTGCAATTCCAAAATCTCTGATTAATTCATTATTAAAAATAATAGTTGTATCATTTTCAAATTTTTGATAACAAAACAAGCTTTTTATAATATCTTGCAATTTTAGATCAGTTTTAAGTAAATTAGTTAATTCATTGTTTGGTTTTAATTCAGAGTTTTCAATACAGTTTTTATCTATATATTCACTAAACAAAATAACTTCTTGATTGTTATAAGAAAAAGATAGATTTGCAAAAATAATTATAAAAAATAAAAAAATAATAAATAAAAAGTACTTTAAATTAAATAAAATTTTTGAATATCGCATTTACTTAAACATTTTACATATATATAAAAACATTATTTTTTTTTCATTATTATTTTAATTAACCAAATTTAAAATTTATGTGTGGAATTTTTGTAAGCAATAAACAGTTAAAAAGTGATTTCGATGTAGGCGAACTTCTTTACAGAAGGGGTCCTGATATTACGAATCGATTAGACATGAATTCATATACCTTTATTCACACACTATTAAGCATGACTGGTATTGAGACTGTCCAACCAAAAATTAGTAATGATATAGTTTGCTTATTTAATGGTGAGATTTATAACTATAACGAAATAAAAAATTATGACTCTGATGTTTATTATATTTTAGATTCATTTAATCATTACCAAGAAGATTTTTATAGACATTTGGATGGTGAGTTTGCCATTGTATTAATGGACTTTATGAACAACAAGCTTTATTTATCTACTGATACTTTTGGAACAAAACCTTTATATTACTCGATAGATTCTTTCAATATCGGCATTTCATCATATTTAGAACCACTTAGAAGTTTAGGCTACACAAATATTAAGAAATGTAACCCAAATGAAACCCTTATATTTGATATAAAAACTAGAGAATTACTTAATAAGACAACTAATTACAAATTTGATCTGGAACAAAAAAAAACTAACTTCGATGATTGGACTGAAGCATTTATTGAATCAATAAAAAAAAGGTTTGATCAAAAAGAGCAAGATATAATTTTACCACTAAGTAGTGGTCATGATAGCGGTGCAATAGCTTGCGCAATGGAAATGCTCGATATTAAATTTACATCTTTTAGTTTTTTTAATAATGAACACGAACAAATTATTAAAAAAAGATTACAAAACAGAAAAGGTGAATTTCAAACAAAGAATAAACTATCCAAATTAGATAGGATTATAGCCAGGCAACACATAAGAGAATTTTGTACATCAATATCTTATGGGCCTGACTTAGATTTCAATAATCATTCCCAATTTGGAATAGATGACCCGGGAGCACAGGGGTTAACATTTTTATTAAAGAAAGTAAAAAAGAAAAACCAAAAAATAAAAATCTTAGCTTCTGGTCAAGGAGGGGACGAAATAATGAGTAACCTACAAAATTATAAATTTAAAAATCCTAACCCAAGTATATTTCCGGATAATTTAAGTAATGTTTTCCCGTGGGAAAATTTTTACTTTGGAGCACAATCGAGTTATCTGAGCAGGGAAGAATCAATTTCTGGAAGTTTAGGAATAGAAGGAAGATATCCACTTTTAGATAAAAAAGTTGTTCAAGAGTTTTTATGGCTTGATAACAAATTAAAGAATAAAGAATATAAAGCACCTATCTCTAATTTTTTAAAAGAAAATAACTATCCATTTATTGAAGGAGAACCAATTGAAATTAAAAAAGGATTCAATGTTTAATGATTAATAGTAAAAATCAAAATTTAGCTAACTTCACTTTGTTTATTTCAATTTGTATATTCCCTTTTTCTTTTTATTCTGATAGAAGATTTCTCTTTTTTTCCTTGGCGCTTGTATTATTTACAAATTCACTAGTAATTAAAATCATAAATAGTAATCGCAAAACTTTTTATAAAAATTATTTTCAGGAATCAAAATTATTCTTATATTTAGGTTTTGTTGCAATTTTTGTAACAATCTTTTTAACCCAAAATGTATATTTACATGTAGAAACGATCGACTGGGACATACATTCTTATCTTGTTGCTGCACAGGACATAAATAATGGAAACTTACCTTTAGAAGAACAATGGGAATCAAAAGGACCAATATTCTTTTATTTGTATAATTTTTTATCAAATTTATCTGGTAAAAGTTATATAAATTTTAGAATTTTTAATGATCTAATACTATTTGCTATATCGCTAACTTTTTTTAGTATTCAATTTGAAATTTCTAAACGTAAACTAGATTCACTACTAGATACTTTATTTTTTGTATTGTTAATGTCAATTACCTGGGCAACATTAGAATATTCTGAACTTTATGCATTATTTTTTATTGGTCTTTCATACAAAATTATTTCAAATGATGATAAAAAATTATCTTTTCGAGATCTTTTTATATCTGGAGCTTTAATTTCTTTATCAACACTCATAAATCAGGGAACTGTTTTATTTTTGTTTTCATTTTTGATCATTTTATTTTTCAAATATAAAAGCTCTTTTGAATTAAAAAAAAGTTTTATCACTTTTTTATCAGGTTTTGTAATCCCGCATATTTTATTTCTTTTAATTTATTTAATAAACGGTTTGTTCAATGTTTACTTTGCTACTTTCATATCTATACCGTTTGGATATACAAGATCGAGTTTTAATTATTTGAATGAACTTAAGGTATTTTTAAGAGATTTTTATTTCTATAATCCTTATCTTTATGCCTCAATAATGGTTTTGATTTTTACAATAGTTTTTTTAATTATTTTTCAGAAATCTGCTTCATTTAGATACCTTTTGTATAAAAAAAATATTTATTTATTAGTCATTACCTCTCTTTTATTTTATATACTTGGTTCCCACGGCTATAAACACCATTTGATGTTTTTATTATTTTCACTACCACTATTATTAGGTGAAATAAACTTAAATAAACTTAAATTACCAATCTATATTTTTGTAGTCTTATCTTTTGTTACAGTTGGGACAACCTCATTCAAACAATCTTTTGACAACTTATCAAATATAAATCAGTTAGAAAATCAATATCCTCTGAAGAATTTATCAATAGAAATTTCAAAAAATTTTGAGAATGAATTTACCGTGTTGGCGCTTGATTATGTATTAATTTTATATTACTTAGATATACCAAACTATTCGTATATAGTTCATCCAACAAACCACTTTGAAGATTTTATTACAGATGAATTAGTTAAAACAAAGATGATTTTAAAAAATAATGTTGATGAATTGATATGCTATGAGGTAGATGATGACTGTATTGAACCAGATGTAATTTTATGTTCTCACTCTATGATCATTAAAGGAGTTCCAACAAAAAATAAAGAATTTAATTGTGAAGTATCAGATTATAAAAAGAATTTTCTAAAAATAAATACTGAAAAATATAGGTACGATGAAAATTTAACATTATATTTTGATCCATATCGAGAAATTGGTTTATTTATTAATCAAGGTAAAGATACATGAATAAAAAATTTTGGAAAGAAGAAATATCAATTGGTTATTACGATAGAATTTTAGAAAAAGGTATCAAAAATCAAAGAGGTTTTCAATCAAATTGGCATAATTCAACATTTTTAAAAGTAAAAACCTTTGTAAATAATGACACAAATCATCTTGATTATGCTTGTGGTCCTGGAACGTTTGTAGGTAAATATACAAATGCAAATTCAATTTGTGTTGACCTTGTTGATCAACAAGTAGAATTTGGAAAGAAAAAATATGGAAAAAAAGGAAATTTTATACTTTATAAAAATTTTGACAAAGAAATATACAAAAATCATTTTGATGTAATTACCGTCCTTGGGCTTCTTGAATTTTTAGATGATAACTCAAATATTATTCTGATTAACGATCTTTATAAGATGTTAAAACCTGAAGGAAAATTAATAATGACGACGCCAAACTATCGTAGCTTAATGATAATATTTGAATTTATACTAAACTCCTTTGGAAAAGTAAATTATTCAAATACCCATATCAGCAAATTTAACAAATCTTCATTAGAAAAATTAGCCAAAAAAACTGATTTTAATCAAGTAAATGTAACTAAATTTCTTAATTATGGTTTATTTTTTTCAATTTTTAAATGGAAATTTGGAATATTTTTCAATAATTTTTTCCATAAAATATTTAATGGATTCTTTGGCTACCTTCTACTGTTAGAGCTTAAAAAATAAAATTAAAGATATAAAATTTCTATAAGTTAACAAATGAATTGAATGTTACTATTTAATGATGAATAATATTTCAGGATTGACGGTTATTTTGCCAACAATTAATGAAGAAAAAAACCTTAAGATATTAATTCCTCAGATTGTAAGTGAATTTAAAGAAATAAATTTAAACAATTATGAAATCCTTGTTGTTGATGATAATTCTAATGATAAAACTACAGAACTTATAAATAAATTGAGTGCAAATAATGAAAAAATAAAAATTTTTAATAGACACACTAAACCATCCCTACCAATGTCTATTTGGGATGGAATAAGTCAATCACAATATGATTTTGTTTCTTGGCTTGATGCAGATGGTTCAATGCCAGCTGAGACACTAAAAATACTTATTAAAGAGTTAGAAGAAAACCCTTCTTCCGTTGTAATAGGATCAAGATTTATTGAAGGTGGAGGATATAAAGGTATAGAAGTATTTGGCGAAACAAGTTTTTTTAATGCTGTAAAAAATGTTTATAAATCAAACGATTCAGTATTTGGCATGATTTTTTCAACGTTATTCAACAAATTTCTAAAAATTATTTTTAAAACAGATATTTCAGATATAACCAGTGGGTTTATTGTTGCAAGTAAAAATAATTTCAATAAAAATATATTTGAAAATGCAGACTACGGTGACTACTTCATTTATTTAGTTGCAGATTTAATAAAAAATAAAAAAGAAATAATAGAAGTTGGTTATGTTTGTGAAACTAGACTAAACGGAGTTTCAAAGACCTCAACAAATATTTTCCAATTGATTGCAAGAGGTATACCATATATTAAGGTTGCAATAGAAATAAGAAAAAATGAAAATATTTGATAATAATAACAACTTATTAGCCATGATCATAAAGAATGAGAATTTAGGGCATGATAAATATTTTGCAACTGACGCTGATCAAGATTTACAAATTGCTAAATTTAATCTTCAAAAAGACACAAAAATAGATCGACATATACATTTGGAGCAAAAAAGAATAATCCATTCTACTTCTGAAGTAATAGTGATTACTGAAGGTCAAATAGAGGTAGAAATATTTGATAAAAATTTGGAATTAGTTGAGAATTTAATTGCAAAAAAAGGAGACATAATTGCTTTGTTTCAAGGAGGTCATGGTTTAAAAATGTCAACAGATTGTGAGTTCATTGAAGTTAAGCAGGGTCCGTACCTTGAAGAAATAGACAAAAAGAGATTTTAAATTGATACAAGTTTTTAAACCTAGTATTTCTTTAATTGATATATTTTCGGTAATTCGAAATTTATTTAACAACAATATTTCTGGGACAAGTCCTGTTGTAGTTGAATTCGAACAAAAACTTTCAAAAAAGTTTAATAGAAAATATGTAACAGCAGTATCAAATGGAAGTGTAGCATTAGATCTTGCCCTACAACTTTTAGATTTAGAGGAAGAGGATGAAGTTATCTTGCCCTCATTTGCTATTATTTCATGCTTGTCTGCCGTATTAAGAAGTGGTGCAAAACCTGTTTTTTGTGATGTAGATAAAGACTCTTGGAATATGACTCTTGACGAAGTCAAAAAAAGCTTTACAAATAAAACAAAAGCAGTTTTAATGGTTCATTTATATGGTTTACCTGCAGAAGCAGAGAAAATATCAAAATTCTGTAAATCTAAGAATATTACTTTAGTTGAAGACGCTGCTGAGGCTCATGGACAGAATGTTAACGGTAGGCTTTGTGGATCTTTTGGAGATGTTTCTACATTTAGTTTTTATGCAAATAAGCATATCACAACTGGAGAAGGTGGGGCTGTACTCACAAATAATGAATTTTATGATGAAAAATTAAAGAGAATGAGAAATCTTGATTTTACAAAAAATCAAAGATTTAACCATAACAATCTTTTCTGGAATTATAGAATAAGTGGCCTACAAGCTTCTTTGGGATTATCTCAGATAAATAAATTAGAAAAAACTATTAAAAGTAAAATCCAACAGGGTGCTTACTATAGTAATCTGTTGTCAAAACATAAAGATTATGTAAAAATTCCTCCAAAAGATTTTAATGGTTCCGATAACCATTATTGGGTTTATGGCATAGTAATTCAAAAAAATAATATAAGAGATTCCGTTATGGAGGACTTATTTAATGATGGGATTGAGACACGTCCTTTCTTTTGGCCTTTGCATTTACAAAATGCCTTATCAGATAAATACAAGGTTTATCAAAGACCTTTAGAAGTATCGGAAAATATTGGAATGAATGGACTTTATATCCCCCTAGGAAATCACGTGACAAAAAGAAAACAAGAATATATTGTTAAGAAGCTTATAAATAGTATTAATAAACATTAACTTTTTTTATAAATAAGAAATTAGGGTAGTCATTTATATCTATCAATACATATTTTTTTAATAGTTGTTTTATCAATAAACGAACTTTTATAAATACTTTTATTTTCGATGTATGTAATTCGTCAAATTCTACAAGAATTTGATTTGGGTATATATTAAGTATTAACATTTCACTTAAAACTTTTACTTCCGCACCCTCTATATCTAATTTTAATAACTCAATTCCATCTTTAATTTCATCATCGAGAATATTCTTTATTGTTATGGTTGAAACTTCGATAAAGTTTGTTTTTTTTGAATAATTATTTTGCCAATTTGAAAGACTATAGCTTACATAGTTAGGATTTGGAGGTTCATAAAATTTAACTTTATCATTTTTAAACCACAAAGCTTTCTTAATAATTCTTAAATTATTTCTATTAATATTTGTCATCTCATATGAATCAAAAGGTTGATATCCTGTTTGAGAATATTCTGTTTTTTTGCTTTTGCCGAGATTATTAAATACATCTTCCAAATAACTAATTGATCTTGGTGTTGGGTCAACAAGAATGTTTTTTGTTTTATATCTATTAATTAATTCTATATCAAATGATATATCTTCACCTACACCAGCTGAAATGATTGTTGATTTGTATAAAGATTTTGTATCACGTAAATACCAACCACCATAGTTACTTCCTAGATAAATGATGTCTTCAGTATGTGCATTCGAATTATTCTTAATATAATTTAAAAAATTATTTTTAATTAGTTTTTTTATCATAATTAAATTGTACAAAAAGAATCCTAGCTTTTTTCTGCATTAAAATATACGATGTAATAAATGAAAAAAAGTTTACTAAGATTTTTATTACTCGTAGTTTTAAATTTTATAGTACTTTATAGAAGTACGGAAATAGATGTTGACCAGTTATTAAATGATATAAATTTTGTATTTGGACAATTTATCACTGATCAAAATTTTATTTTTATACTAATATCAATTTCCATATCTTTATTAACAATTTTATTATTATATTTTTTTAGACCATTTTCTGAAATATACTTAACTCACTATCTTAAATCTTCATATTATTTGATGCTTAATTTAGTTTCAATCTCTACAGTTTATTTAGTCTTTAGAATTTATGGCTATTCGAGACTATATATTTTGATCTACTTGGTCTTGGGAGTTCTCTTTTTACAGACTCTAGATAAGCTCTTTAAGTAATTTGACTCACTATTTATCCTTTAAAATATTTTTTGTACCAATCAATTGTTTTAATTATCGCATTATCAAATTTGTATATTGATTCAATACCTAATTCATCTTTAATTAAATCAGAGTTTAATATTTGATCTTTTATTTCCTCATTAGAATTATCTACATAACTTGGTTTTATAATTTTTCCTTTTATAGCAATAGAAATTTTATTGTAAATATCTATTACACTGAAATGCTCTCCTGAAGAAAAATTGTAACTTAAGTGATTGTTTCTTTTCTTTAATATTGAAATTCCCATTTGTTTATATGCATTAACAACATCTTCTACATAAACCCACTCTCTGATAAGGTCACCATTTGATCTTAACTCGGGCTTTTCATCTTTTAGAAGCCAACGAATTACTCCTGGTATAAGTCTGTCCCAATTTGTGTCTCCTCCTCCATAAATGTTGCCACACCTTAATACAGCTACATTCAAATCATACGTTTCATTGTACGTTCTAGATAAAAGATCAGTTACAGTTTTTGAAACATCATATGGATAAATACCATTTAAATTATGGGACTCTAAATATGGTAGATTTTGAGAATCTCCGTAAGCTTTGTCAGAGGAGGCAACAACAACTGGTATATTATTTTTTCTACATAGTTCTAAAATATTCCATGTCCCCTTAATATTTGAATTAAAAGTTTTTGTAGGATTTTTTACGGCATCTAGAACTTGAGTTTGAGCTGCTAAGTGAAAAACAATATCAAATTTATATTTATCAAAAAGTTCCTCAAGTGTTGAATATTCCGAGATATCAAAATAATAATGATCATATTCATCATTTGATAACATGGTTTTCTCTGAATCTTCTTCATAAAGTGAAACTCCAACAACTTTTTTAGAAGTTCCTACCAAGTCTTTAGTTAACCAACTACCCAAAAACCCATTTGATCCAGTAACTAATATTGATTTATTTGCAAAATGACTTTCCGTCAATTCCAAACTTTCCACGGAGCTTTTTTTGAATTCCAAAGTTTGTTTAATTCTAGATATTCTCTGTATGTGTCCATTGGTTGAAAATATCCATCATGATCAAAAGAAAACAAATTTTTAGAATTAACCAATCTTGGCAAAGTGTCAATTTCAAAAATATCATTTTCCTCAATAAATTCGAATACTGAGTAGTCAAGAACCATAAATCCACAATTTATATTCACATTTTCGCTATTTTTTTCATTAAATTTAGTAACTAAATTGTTCTTGTCTTTTTCTATCAGTCCAAATCTAGAAATAGGCTTTGTTGTTGAAATAGTTGCTAACCCACTATGTGAATCATGAAATTTCAAAAGACTATCTAAATCAATATCTCCCAAGCCATCACCATATGTCAAAAGAAAAGACTCATCTCTGTTTAGGTATTTTTTTATATTTAAAATTCTTTGACCAGTATTTGATTCAAGACCGGTATCAGCCAAAGTTATTTTCCAATCATTTAAATTATTATGATTTAAAAATTCAATTTTTCCATTATTTTCTAAATCGATTTTTAAATCACTATTATAAATGTAATAATTGTTGAAATATTCTCTGATCATTTCTTGTTTATAGCCAAGACATAATATAAAATCTTTATGCCCAAAGGAATCATAAATCTTAATAATATGCCATAGAATTGGTTGATTCCCAATCTTTACCATTGGTTTTGGTATAAACTCTGTTTCTTCTCTTAATCTTGTACCAAAACCACCGGCTAAAATAACTGTTTTCATAATTTAATTCTATTTTATAAATAAGATAGTAATCTTTAATTGTTAAAAACATATGAATAAAAAAATTATCATCATTGTTCCAAATTCAAATAAATATCCATCAAATATCATGGTCCCATTTATAAGAAAAACATGGGGTGACAACAAAGATATTCAAACAATAATTTACCAAGGAGAATCATCAAAAGACTACTTAGACTCAAAAAATAATTTATATTTAAATGTTCCAGGAGGCTATGAACATTTGACGCAAAAACTTTTAAAAGCTCTTGACTGGGTTGATAAAAACTTAGATTATGATTACGTATTGCGAACAACCACTACATCATACATTGACATAAATAATCTTAAAAAATTTATAAACAAATTACCGTCTTCATCACTATATTGCTCAACACCCGTAACTTATCCTCCATATCCTCATGAAAAAAAAGATGAAATAATTTTTGGATCTGGCGCTGGTGTTATTTTATCTAAAGATTTAATTAAATTTATACTTAACAATAAAAATAAATGGGATTATTCACTTCTTGACGATGTTGCTATGGGGAAACTACTAACTTATGAAAACAATATTAGTTTAACTATTGGAAGTCGACAAGATTTCATAACATATCCAAAACAAAAAAACATAGATTTTACCAATTATCAATTTAGATATAAATTAAGTGACAATTTACTTCCTCGATTTTTAGAAGTATTTATTATTCTCACAATTCATTTAAAATTTTTGAACCACCAAAAACCAATTTTATTTAGAAATTATTTAATATATTTAATTGATATTGTTTTGGTGTTTATTTTTAAAATTTTCTACTTTTCAAATCTTAAACGTTATATTCCAAGGCTGAAAATTCTAAGAAATAGATTTCTTGGTAAAGTATTCTTTCAATTAAAAAAAATAAAATTTATGCAAAAATATTTTAAAAAAGTTAAGTTTATTCTTAAAAAAATAGGCTTTAAGTTGTAAGTTAAAGAAAGTAAATATGATATTTATTGAAAGTATATTATTTTATAATTTTTTTACAACACTATCTGATGAGATAGATTCTTATTTTGATGATGAAGATTATACTATCCTTGCTTTTGACTACAATTTGGTTTTATTTTATTTAGATAAACACAATCAATCTTACATTGTACATTCTGAAAATTACTTGGAAGATTATATTGTTAACGAATTGATTGAAATAAATTACATGTCTGAAAACGAAATAAATGATCTTTTAGATCAGGAAGCAGATGTAGTTATTTGTTCTCCAAGAATGATAAAAAATGGAGTGGTAACTAAAAACGAGTTAATAAATTGCGAAATTAGTGATTATAAAAAAAATTATAAAAAAATTGATACTTCTATTTTTATAAAAAATGAGAATTTACAATATTATCGTGACCCATACAAAGAAATATCTCTATTTATTAAACACGATGAATAGTTAAACTCATGAATTTTTTATTTAGTATAGCAATTTACAATCTGCTTTTTTTTACAGGAAGAGGGTTTGCAATAAGTGTTTCAAAATTATTAGGAATAAAAC
>MDTB01038579.1_pt1 | contig 20793 bp, 24 predicted proteins | sample 811161 | NCBI WGS metagenome assembly MDTB01 (sample SAMN05326650, study PRJNA326480) | marine metagenome | isolation source: seawater | place: Mediterranean Sea | collected 2009
AAAAATTAACCTGATTGGTGGGCGAGGAGAGATTCGAACTCCCGACTTCCTGCGTGTCGAGCAGACACTCTAACCAACTGAGTTACTCGCCCTAATTGAAGGATAATTTTACACAAAAAATTAATAAAAACTATAACTATACTTAAATAGAAATTAAGTTATTACAGTAATTGAGAGTTATGCAACGTCTTTATCAAAACCCTTATCTAAGTTTTCTTTTGACGCCTTGTTTTTAAGATTATCTGCATAATTGTGATTTACTTCTGCATGATGCATTTCATCAGCTCTTACAGAAATTATAAGATCAGACAATCTAGCATTTTTTTTAAGATTGTAATATTCAATAGCAATTTTTGGAGCTTTTATATTTAAAACCTTACCGCTTTTAACAAGATCTAGATATTCTGTATAACTTTTTACGGCCTCATCCTCAAAATATCCAATCATTCTGTGAGAGGTTTTTGGGAAGAAAATATACATTAAAAGATAAAAAGCCATGAATACAGCTTGAGCAGCTATTACTAAAAACCTTTCAAATATATTTGGTTTTGCTATCTCGATAAAGAACATCAAATGCATTCTTTCATTTTCGGCTTCAGCAAGCATTTCTCTAATCTGACTTCCATAACCTGTTTGCATTTTTCTTAGGCTTCTAAGATGAATTAGCATTCCGGCAACCATACCTGGGACTCCAGCAATTGTTTCTAGAACTACAGCCCTATGGCCATAACGTTTAGCAAAAAAAGTATCTGCAACAAATCTAAAGAACTTTGTCATAGAAAGCGCAAACAAATCTGAAAAATTCTTAGGTTTTTTCAATTTTAAAACTTCGATAAAAGATCATCTAATCTTGATTGATTCATTACGAATGTTGACTTAAAGCTTGATGCAGCAATTTTAACAGCATCTATGTTTTCTATATTATCATCAACTTGAATAACGCCAACCATTGCCATCATTGCATGGGGAGTACATTGATAACCATATACACCAGGCACATCGAATGTTACTGAAATGTCTTTACTTAGGTCTCCATTCCAAGAACTGGCTCCATTTGGAATCATTCCAGGTATAGATGCAGAGTTATGAGCAGCATCTGTCGCTTTAAAAGTTACAGTGTCACCAACATTTATTTTGAGTAATGAAGGTTCAAAAACCATCACGCCATCTTGACCTTGATTAAGCATTTTAACTTCAAAATTCGCGCCATACATATGGTAGTTTGATATGAGTAATGTAATAAGTAATAATTTTTTCATAATAAGTATTATTATAATAATTTATAATTAAATATCAATAATACTTATAATAATATTATGTTGATAGATAAACTAAAAATGTATATATTTAATATATCTTTAAATTTTTGGATATTCACATGAAAGTTTTTCTGAATAAGAATACATTTTCTTTATTATTTTCTGGGCTATTATTTTCTTTATATATTTCAGCAGAATACTTTCCAGACAATCAATCTTGGATTAAATCATCTCCTGAGGAAGAGGGTGTATCAACTGAAAAGATTAATAAATTGATAGATTTGTCATTTTCTGATGATGCAACTCAGGCAGTAGTAGTTGTGAAGAATGGAAAAATAATTTCTGAAAAGTATGCAGATGGATATGATATTAATTCTCATGGAACTTCATGGTCAATGGCCAAGAGTTATTATGCTGCTTTAGTTGGAATATCAATTGATAGAGGAGAAATAAAAAGTCTCGACGAAAAAGTGGCAAACTATTTAGACTACTTTAATGATGCAAGGTCAGATATAACTATAAGAGATCTTTTAGATATGTCGAGTGGGCTAGACTTTCCTAGTCATGAGCATGAAAAAATGTTTTTTCAGACAGATCACTTAGCTTATGCCAAAGAAGTTGGTGTTGAGAAGGATGCTGGAATTAAATTTGAATACAATAATGTTAATTCAATGCTCTTAGGAGATATATTGTTTCAAGCAACTGGCAAAAAAGCTGACCTACTTTTTATTGAAAGAATATTAAAACCACTTCAAATCAGTGATTACAAATTATGGAAAGATGAAATGGGAAATGTAATGACATATTGTTGTGTGGATATGTCTGCGAGAGATTATTCAAAAATTGGTCTTCTTTTTTCAAGAAATGGTGTTTGGAATGATGAGCAATTAATTCCGAAAAAATTTATTGATGAAACATTTAGAGTGGTTTGGGAGACTCCAAGCAGATTTACAGATTACAAAAGGTATTATTCTCTTCATTGGTGGGTATCTAAATATGATGAAGAATCAAAAATATTTAATACAAGTGGTAAATTTGGTCAATACACATTTGTTGATAGAGAGAATGATATTGTAGTAACAAGAATATCTAAGTACTCTCAACTAGATTCAGGATCAACCCAAAAATGGGGACTAATGAAATACTTTAGATGGGTTGGCATAGAAAATGCAATTGCTGTAGGTAGGAAACTAATTGAATATGGCTCAATTAAACCAGGCTCGGATGTAGTAACTCCTTTTACTGAAGAGGAGGGCGAGTCTTATGAATTTTATATTAAGTACCCAGAAATTATTGATGCGATTGCAGATTTGAGTCGTAGTTAATATTTAGTTCCTCAGCTTTTTTTACAAAAGTATCAAAGTCTTTTTTCCATTCCTCTAGGTAGTAGCCATCATTACCCTGTTTTTTGAGGTATCTAAGAAAAAATCTTCCATTCTCATCTTTAAAACCTGGTTCAAATAATTTGCCAGTTATTCTATTTAATCTTTTAAATCTATTGTCCATTACGTCCATACAAACAGAATCATAGGAATTGATACTAATATAATTAATATATCCATTGGCAAACCCATTCGCCAATAATCAGTAAATTTATAGTTCCCTGGACCCATAACTACCGTATTACACTGATGACCAATAGGAGTTAAAAATGCGCAACTAGCCCCAACTGCTACCACCATTAAAAAAGGCTCAATAGCATATCCTAATTCAACAGCTATACCAGTTGAGATGGGAGCCATAATAACAGCTGTAGCGGCATTATTTATAATATCTGTTGTCGCCATTGTTACTATGAGGATAGTAAAAAGTATCCAGAATAAACTTAAATCAGCAGCATATTCTGAGATTGAGCTAGCTATTAAATCACTAAGGCCTGTAGTTTGAAGAGCTGTTCCAATCGGTATCATGGCTGCCAACATCACAATTATTGGCCAATCAATTTCTCTGTAAAAGTTGCTATGAATTATTTTTATTCTAGCAAAGCCTAATACACACAAAAGAAAAGCTGCAGCTGCACTTAAATAATTAAAAGATACTAAGAATATTGATAAAGTAAAAAATATTAAACCCTTCAAAAGCCTACTTCTACTAGGAATAGCTTGAAGTTCTCTTTGTCTTAGTGGCATTAGACCTAAATGTTTAATTTTATTAGTAACATCTTCTTCAGCAAGATCTCTAACACCAACCAAAAGAACATCTCCAGCTCGAAATGTCTCTCTTGTAAGTCTAGTCCTATATCTTGAACCTTTTCTCCACAAGCCAAGAAGATTCATCTCCTCAAAAGCAAGTTTCAAAAAGAAGTCATACTTTCGTCCTATAAGTCTTGATCCGGGTGTTATCATTACCTCAATTTCTTCTAGATCTTCCTCATCAAAAGAGTGAAGCTCTTTAGGTATCGAAAAATTAAATATGTCCAATATATTTCCAATATCATCTGGAGGTGTTTTAATAACAAGAATTTGGCCTTCTTTTATTCTCATATTATTTTGAACCTTTTTTACTGAACCAGTTTCAGAGACAATTCCAAGAATTTCAGTATCCTCTCCAGCTTGTTTTTTAAATGCATACAAAGTCATGCCTATTGCAGAGCTATTTGTATTTACACAAACTTCAAAGAGATATCCTTTTAAATCGATTAAGTTTTCATTTTGAGAGATTTTGTTTCTTAGAAAGATTAATTTATTACCAATTAAAGCAATAAATAATATACTTATTATTGTAATAACGATTCCAACATACGAATAATCAAAAAAATTAAATCCAGTATTTGATATGGTTGCTTTATATTCTGAAATAATAATATTTGGTGGAGTACCAATAGCTGTATTCATTCCCCCTAAGATACATGCAAAAGCTAATGGCATTAAAAATTTAGAAGGGTGCCATTCCATCTTTTGACATATATTTAGTGTTATCGGTAGCAAGATAGCAAGAGCACCAATATTGTTAATAAAAGATGAAAGAATTGCTGCAATTAATAGCAGGCATATTAAAAACTGAAGTTCTGTGAAAGTCCTTGTTCCAATAATTTTTCCAACCAATCCAGTTAAGCCTGAATTTTTTAGACCTTGACTTATTATTAAAACAAGCGCCACTGTAACAACAGCAGGATGAGCAAATCCAGCAAAAGCTTCATTAGCTGGAATAATATCAAGAACAACTAATACAAAAAGGGCTCCGACTGCCAAGGCATCATATCTTACCTTTCCCCAAATAAATAAGCCTAAAAGAGTTATTAGGGTTATGGATAATAGATACTGATCATTCATTTTATCTACTATCTATTCAGGCATAGACTCCACATAAAGAGATGTAGAAGGGTAGGCAAATTCGGACCCATTAGCCTTTACAATATTCATTATATTAAAAATCAATTTTTCTTTTAGTGCATTAAATGAGGCAAAGTTCATATTTGGAGCATAAGCTACTATTAAGACATCTATAGAGCTAGCGCCAAGCTCAACAACTCTAATAACTGGATCAAAATCTTTTCCGCTTAGAAAGTCTTTATCATTAATAATAAATTTTTTAATTTGATCTCTTATAGATTCAAGTTGTTCAACAGAGGATGAGTAAATTAGATTAATTTTCCAATTAATTCTTCTATTTTCCATTTCTCCGTGATTCGTCACTTTTACATCAGAAAGATCTTTATTGGGTATCAACATTGGGGCACTATCAAAATTTCTTACTACCGTTGATCTGAATCCAATAGTTTCAACAATTCCGTGAATATTGCCAGCCTCAATTCTATCACCTGGCTGAAATTTACTTTCACCTATTATAAGTATTCCTGAAATTAAATTTTTGAAAAAATCTTGTGCGCCTAAAGCAACAGCTACTGAAAAAAGACCTAAGCCTGCAACCAGCGGACCAATCTGAATACCAAAAATATCTAAGATAATTGCAACACCGATAACCCAGACAACAAATCTGGATGTTCTTTCAAGCCACATTTGAACCGATAAAGTTAACCATGAGCTAGCAGATAATGCCTCGAAGATTGGCTTTACACTATTAGATAATGCGCTAAAGATCGTAAAAACAACAAAGGACTTAACAACATTTGTAGCAATATCTCCGATTATTCCAGACAAGGGTAAAATCAGTGTACAAATATATAAAGCAATGGTTATTGGAATCAATCCAAGGGGTTTTTTTAGAGCATTTAGTATCTCATCATCAACCTTTGAATCAGTTTTTTTTGCTAATCTACCAAGTGCATTTAAAATAACTGAGATGATCAAACCTCTGAATATAAATGCTGCGAGTATTACAATTAAAGATGTAATAATTGAACCTAGATCAATACCAAAGAACCCACGATTCCAGACCTCACTAATTAAAGTAATAAATTTATCCATTGCACTTGTATCCATAGCATTTGTATTTTAAGTTGATTCCATACTTTAAAGCAAAAAAAGAATATATCTATTTAAATATTCTATCTTTAATGAAATAAGGAATATAAATCAAATAAAATACTCCAATTGTAATCGGTACAGCATATATTAGATGGAGCGGAGGTTCTGGGAAAGCATCCATCAATGAGGCTCCTGCGGGCTTAGCTGCTAAATACCAGAAGTTTGCTGGCTCACCCAAAATAATATTAATTGCATAAACCACCGGCAGTAATATAAAGATAGTTATTGCAGAAACTTTTAAAATATCTTTTGCATATGGTCGATTATTTAGAGCAACAGTTGCATACATTATTCCTACAATTATCATCCCATGACCAATCATGAAAAATATATAGTCTAAGTCAATCTTATAGACATCAGGAGTTAGTATTGCCATTGCCGCACCACCTAAACCCCAAAAAAATGCACATGAATAGAGAATTCTTGGACCTCCTAGGAAAAACCAAACCAAAAATATTTCAGATATATCGCACATATGAAGTGGCAAAGTCTCTCTCCAATCGTATGGATCTGCTAGCAAGACTAGATCTTTGTAAGGAGAAATAATTACGTGTGCAGCAATAACAGCAGCAATGATTTTTGCCATTACAGATTTCTGTTCAGTTGATTTATTTTTATAGAGTCTAGGTAAAAATATAGAAACTATAATAATTACACCAATTGTAATTAAATGGACTGTACCAAAGAGTTCAAAATCTGCACCAAACATATGTTTCCCCTACAAATATAGCTTTTTACACCGTTATAGAATTTGACACATATTACATTTAATAGTTCAAATTAGTCGCTTATTATGTCATTTTCGAAGGTATCGAGCAAAATTTGTTCTGTTAAAATTGCAGGTAATATTTTAGATCCATCCATACCAGGTTTCCAGAAAATATATAATGGAACCCCATTCCTATTATAAGCCTCTAATGCCCTTAAGATATTTTGATTTTTATTTGTCCAATCAGCAACAATATAAATAATTTTATTTTCTTTCATATACTTCTTAATTTTTGGTCTAGATAGCGCAATCTTGTCATTAGCCTGACAGGTAATACACCAAGCAGCAGTAAAATTAATTAAATATGCTTGATTGTCTAATTTTAAAGACTCTTCGATACCAGTCTCCCATTCAATATATTGAGAATTCTTTTTAAGTTCATAAGAACTATTCTTATTATTATTATCGTCCTCATAAATCTCATAATTGGATAATTTTAGACCATGCAAAATAACTACCAGGATTAACATTAGCCAAATAAGCAGATTAAAAGCCTTAGATTTAAATATTGTTAACATCCAAAACAAAAGGGATATCACTAGCAAATTAATAAGTAGGTTAATTAGTAAATCTGTATTTGTTTGAAGACTAAATATCCAAATTAACCATAATGACGTTGCAAACATAGGAAATGCGAAAAACTGTTTAAGTGTAACCATCCAATTTCCTGGTTTTGGTAAAGAGCTTATTAGATTTGGATAAATTGATAAAATTAAGTATGGAAAAGCAAAACCAAAACCTAATGAAGCAAAAACAGGTAAGGTGGTCCCAGATGGTTGTATTAGAGCATATCCAAGTGCGGCTCCCATAAATGGAGCTGTACATGGAGAGGCAACTATAACTGCTAGAACACCAGTGAGAAATGAACCACTCAGCGAGCTGGATCCAACTCCTCCCAACCTAGTTAAAGATGATCCTATATCTATATCAGTTAATAGAATTATTCCTATAGCAAACATTATCATGGTTAATATGGCTACAATAACTGGTGATTGAAGTTGAAAACCCCAACCAATAAAACTGCCAGCTTCTTTTAACAGAACAATAGTCAAGCCAATTAATAAAAATGATATTAATACACCTGTGCAAAAAGATAACGCATGTTTTCTAATTTTTATTTTTGACTCTTTGCCTATTGAAACAAAACTTAAAATCTTTAGTGAAATAATAGGAAAAACACACGGCATGAGATTAAGAATTAATCCACCGATAAATGCAAAAATTAAAGCCTGAATAAATGTTATTTGTAATGACTCCGAACTATTATTTTTTGATGTAATTTGTAATGTTTGTAAATTATTCGTTTCAGTTTCACTTGAAACCAAGTAATTATCATTATTAATTGAGATTACTCCATTGATAGGATTTTCAGATTGAATATTATTTTCAAAAGGTACTTTTAATAACCAATTATTTTCTTCCCTAATTAAAATCTGTTCTCCAGAATGCAAGACGATGCCCTGTTGATCAATATAAAAATAGATATTTTCAATTTCTTCGTTAAAAGAGAATCTTATATTTAAAAAATCTTCGTCACTTTTAATGATTGTTGGTAATGTGGTGTGCGGAACCTTTTTTAACCACTCGTTCAGTTTATAGTCTTCAATAATATCTCCAATAGAAGTTTTTATATATGCCTTTTCTGGAACACATATATCGGCACAAATTAAAAAATCTATTTCTGCTTCAATATCAATTTGATCAATTGATATTTTTGAAGAGGTTATTTCAAAAGGAAAGATAACGAAATTTTCATATCCATATGTCATCAAAGGCGAATATGGAATTAATTCTGGAGCTGGCCAGAAAATTTCGCTAATATTAATATCGTCGTCTTTGAAGCCCCACTTTACTTTAATAGGGCCTCCAGAATCTCCTGGATTTTTCCAATAGGTATGCCAATTCTTCTGCATATCCATTTTTATGCCTATCATTAAGCTATTATTTTCATAACTTCCTTTTACTAAGGAAACTTCAGCATGACCTGTATTAATAGGCTGTGAATTTAATTGAATAAAGAAAAATAGTATAAAAAAGGGCTTTAAATATTTCATTTAGTTAATCAATCTTTAAAAACATAGGGGTGCATTATGCACCCCGATTTCCACTTTGTGGAGTATTATTTGCTTGAGATTCTTTTTGGTGACTTAATCTCAATCATTCTAGGTTTTTTTTCATCAGGAATGACCTTTTCTAAATTAATAGTTAAAAGACCATTTATTAACTCAGCGCCTTGAACAATTACATCTTCTGAAAGAGTAAATTGTTGTTTAAATGCTCTTTGAGCAATTCCCTGATAAACAACTTTATTCTCACCATTTATAACTTCAGACTTAGGTCCATCATAGCTAACTGATAGAACTCCATCTGCAAGTTCAATTTCTATATCATCTTTTGATAAGCCAGCAACAGCAATTTCTATTGCAAAAAGATTACCATCTTTGCTTATGTTATAAGGTGGATAGCTTGAAGATCTATCATTAGACTCTGATAATCTTTGCAATCTATCAAATAAAGGTTCAAACCCCAATACTCTAGTTGAGAAAAATGGGTCAGTAAAATTAAGTATCATATTAGTCCTCCTTAAAAAAGCGACTTTACTTATGTGTATCTTTAAAAGCATACACTTGTTAATGCAGCAACCCTAAATGGCATTGCTATCAACATATATTTATAGGCACATATTAGTTTTTCAACCTTTATTTTTTTTTATGGATAAAATATCATTATAAGAATCATCAACTAAAATAAATTTACAATGTTTAAAAAAATATTATATGTTCCATTAATCTTTTTGATATCTTATGCTCATAGTGATGAGGAGGTTTTGCATGACATTGAAAAAGGTCAAATATGGTCACTAGAGGCTCGAAGTAACAAACTATCTATTGGAAATAGTAAAGTTTTATATTTTTTTCCAAATGATGCATATAACACCTATCGAGCCAGAAGATTTTCTGATTGGGATAGATTTTCAATTGTTGATGGCAGGAACCTAGTGAGATTAAATACAGGTGATAGAGTTGAAATACTGCAGCCAAAATTTCAATCAAATGTATATGAGGTTAGATTAATAGATGGATTTAAAAAAAATAGAAAGTATTTTTTAATAAAAGAAGATCTCTTGCATGACTTCAAATTACTGGAACATGACAATCAAATATAAAAATTTTTTATTAATTTCATTTTTTTTTATAATTTCATCTTGCGCAACTAACATTAGAAAAGATTTAAATTATTCTAATCAAGATCCAATTTTTGGAACTATTTTAAATATAACAAAAGTTATGATTGAACAGGATGCCATTTCTGAAAATACTCAAGAACTAATTGAGGGTATCGAGCTCTTAATACAAACCAATGCAGGAGATTCTATTTCAATAATCCAAAAAAATGATCAATATAGTTTTATATTGGGCGATAAAGTAATAATTAAAAAAACAAATAATCAATCTAAAGTAATGCCTTCTGAATAATGAGCGAAGAGCAGTTTACTAGCATTTATAACAAGGCTCTTGATCTTATATCAAGAAGAGAACATTCAAAAAAAGAAATAAGGGATAAATTATTAATTAGATTTGATGACAAAGATGTTATTAATTCAGTTATAAATAAACTAAATTCAAATAATTTAATTGATGATTATAGATTTGCTGAGTTATATGTAATCAGCAGAAAAAGAAAAGGCTTTGGACCAAAAAAAATAGCATTTGAGCTCTTGGGTAAAGGTATTAACGATTCTGTATCAAAAGAAATTATTTCCAACGAAGGTGGTTGGAACCAAGCTGCAAAAAAAGTTTTTACAAAAAAATTTAAAGAAGGACCTTGCCAGGAACCTAAGCTAAAATTAAAGCAGAAAACCTTTCTTCAAAATAGAGGCTTTACATTTAAAGAAATTGAATCAGTTTTTGTAAATGACATGTTATGATTTGCTGCTATGTCTTATGAGGTTTTAGCAAGAAAATATAGGCCAATGGACTTCAATGAAGTTATTGGACAAGACCATATAGTCAAAGCCTTAATCAATAGCATTAATCAAGAAAAAATTCATCAAGCTTTTATATTTTCTGGAACTAGAGGTGTAGGTAAAACAACAATTGCTAGAATCCTTGCAAAATGCTTGAATTGTGAAAGTAGCTCTAAACCAACCCCAGACCCTTGCAATAAATGCTCTAACACTAAAGAAATTTCAACTGGAAGAAGCGTAGATTTTCTAGAAATTGATGCTGCCTCAAACACTCAAGTTGAAAAAATTAGAGATTTAATTGAAACAGTTGAATATAAGCCAGCAAAAGGAAGATTTAAAATATATCTTATTGATGAGGTTCATATGCTTTCACCAGCAAGTTTTAATGCGCTACTCAAAACGCTAGAGGAACCACCACCTCATGTTATATTCATATTTGCAACGACAAACCCTGAAAAAATACCTAAAACTGTTCAATCAAGATGCTTGCAACTTAATTTAAAGACTGTTGATGAAGAAATACTTTCAATTCATTTAAAGAAGATATTAGAAAAAGAGAAGATTAATTATGATACTGATAGTATTTCATTAATTGCTAACACTGCTAATGGCTCTGTAAGAGATAGCCTGACGTTGCTTGATCAAGCTATAGCATACGGAAATGGGGAATTGTTAAAAGAGGATGTTAAAGCTTTGTTAGGAACAATTGATAATTCATTGTTAATTGAATTAATAGATTCAGTTGTTGATGGAAATGGAAAAAAGACTTTTGATCTTTTATCTAAAATTGAAGAATTGACGCCTGAATATGACAAAATTTTAAAAGATATTATTTCAACCCTTCATAAGATTTCACTTCACCAAATTGTTCAAAATTCAGAATCTGATGATATAAAAGATCTATCAACCAAAATAGATAAAGAATTCTGTCAACTTTTGTATGAGATAGCCATGAATGCTTATTCAAAATTTTCTGTTCATCCTAACCCAAAAGAAGCATTGGAGATATGTCTTTTGAGAATGCTAACTTTTAATCCTCTTCAAAAGCTCAACGAAGGTGTCTCAAGCAAAAAAGATGACCCACCTGAAAAAAAAAAAATTTTAAAAAATCAGAATTGGATATTCAAGAATCTAAAAGCACAGAAGTAAAAACAAATTATATTTTTAAGAATAATGAAGATTGGATATCTTTTTTTAACAATACAGAAATGAGCCCATTTGCAAGAAATTATTTTGGAAATATGTCCCTTGAATCGTTCAAAGACAATAAGCTTAGTTTAATTATGGACTCTAAAACTGGAGACATTCCTGAAAATATTATTTTAGAATTTAAATCAGTAATTAAGAATTTTTTTGAAATTGAGGTTGAACTTTTATTTCAAGTCGGTAATGTTGAGAGTAGTCCATTGTCATTAAAAGATATTAAGCATAAAGAGGATTTAGACAATGCTGAAAAATCTATATACGAAGATCAAGATATAAAAGAATTTATGAATAAATTTAATGGAAAGATTAAAACTGAGACCATCAAACCTATAAAATAAAATGGATCAAGATTTAGTTACAGAATTAGTTAATGCATTAACAATACTCCCCGGTGTTGGGAAGAAATCTGCTCAAAGAATGGCCTTATATTTATTGGATAGAAATAAAGATGGGGCTAGTATCCTAGCAAATACGATGCTTCAGGCGGTTGATAGTATTCAAAGATGTTCTTCTTGCAGGATGCTGACATCTAAAGATTTATGTGGAGTATGCTCTGATAATTCAAGAGATAGCTCAAGTATTTGTGTTGTTGAGAGTCCTTCCGATGTTTTAGCCATTGAATCAACTGGAGGATATAGAGGAAAGTATTTTGTTTTATTAGGAAGATTATCACCAATTGATGGCGTTGGTCCTGAAGAGCTCGGCATTAATAAGCTATTAAATCGCATTAATGCTGAAGGAATAAAAGAGATAATTCTTGCAACAAGCAGTACTGTTGAAGGAGATGCAACATCAATCTTTATAAAAGATCATGTTAAAAATGTTAAAGTTTCTCGTATATCATATGGTATACCAATCGGCGGAGAGTTAGAGTACGTTGATGGGACAACTATCGCAAGAGCAATTGAGGGGAGAGTGGAAATAAATGTCGATTAAATCTGATAAATGGATAAAGGATATGTCTGAACAACATAAAATGATTGAACCATTTTCCCAAAATCAAATCAGGGTTGATAGTGAAGGTAATAAACTTATTTCTTATGGAGTCTCTAGTTATGGCTATGATGTAAGATGTTCTGATGAATTTAAAGTTTTTACAAATATTCATTCAGCTATAGTTGATCCAAAGAATTTTGATGAAAAAAGTTTTGTTGATATAAATTCAGATATATGCGTCATACCACCAAACTCTTTTGCATTAGCAAGAACAGTTGAATATTTTAAGATTCCTAGAAATGTATTAACTATTTGTCTTGGAAAATCTACATATGCAAGATGTGGAATAATTGTTAATGTAACTCCCTTGGAGCCAGAGTGGGAAGGGCATGTAACTTTAGAGTTTTCAAATACAACCAACTTACCAGCTAAAATATATGCTGGTGAGGGGGTTGCTCAAATGCTATTTTTTGAATCTGATGAGGAATGTGAAACAAGTTATAAGGATAGAGGCGGTAAATATCAGGGGCAAACAGGAGTTACTTTACCCAAAACTTAATATTTCCTTTAATTCTAATTTATTAATTTTGTCTGGGCTTGTATCTATTATCTTTACAAACATATAATCGAGCTCTTTTGCTAAATAATATTTAACAAGCCTGTCACTATTTTCCCTATATCTTTCAAGAATTACACAGTTGTATTCAGTTTCACCTACAACGCATTTTTCGTTTTTTGTGATTTTATAACTATATTTTTTAGAACCACCTTTTTCCATGTCAATAATATCTAAATCAAACTTGTTGAGGCCTTTTTTTATTAAGGTTCTTATCATTATTTGAACATTAAGGGGATCTAAAAGAAGACCTGAATTATCAGGCTCAAATTTCCACATAGTTTGACCACTTGACTGAACAAAACCCTCTTGTTGATTAAAAATTATAGACTGATTTTTTTTTAGAAATCTTGGTCTTATTTTGACGTCATAAGTCTTTGAGTTAACTACATCTTTATTAATGCTAAATTTAGATGAAAAGAATAAGCTAGCCAATAGATTAGATGCATCAAAACGAATTTCATATCCATTTTGAGTTTTTTTAAACTCTCTAATACCAGTTATTGAAATCTCTTTTGAATCAAATTTATACTTTGCTTCATATTCACTTAGCTCATACCCATTTAAGTGACATAGATAAAGAAAAGAGAATATTAAAACTTTATATTTCATAATATTTTCGAATTATGCCCTCATTAAGAGATTTAGTATCTTTATATACAACCTTATCTCTTATTAAATTAATTTTTCCCAAACAAATTTCATTAATAATTTCGGGGAGCAATATGTGCTCAACTTTATGTATTCTATCGACTAAATTATTTTTGTCTTCATTATTTTTGACTTTTATTATTCCTTGAGCAATTAATGGACCTGCATCGAGCTTGGCTGATACATAATGAATAGATATTCCATGATAACTGTCATTATTTATTAATACTTGATCATGAGTATTTAGTCCTGGGTATAAAGGCAAAAGTGAAGGGTGAAGATTGATCATTTTATCATTAAATTTATTTGTGATTTTACTTCCTAATATCCTCATAAATCCGGCTAATACAATTAAGTCAGGCGACAGCTTCTCTAAAAAAATTTCAAGATTGTTATCAAATTCTTCTCTTTTTAAAAATATCTTATGATCAATAACTTTTACATTAATGTTAAATTTTTTAGCTCTTTCTAATCCATATGCAGCTGGATTATTTGAAATAACGCAAACCACTTGTCCAAAAATTTTTTTTGATTCACAGGCATTGATTATTGATTCTAAATTAGATCCACTTCCAGAAATTAGTACTGCTATTTTTTTCATTAAATATATTTATAAAAATACAACAGAATTATTTTGAGTCTTTTCTTTTACTTTTCCAATAAAAAAATTTTTAAAATTTAACGAAGATATTTTTTTAGAAATTTCTTCTGCCGCACCCTCTTCAACAATTAATACCATACCAATTCCACAATTAAATATCCTAAACATATTATTAACTGATATATTTCCTTCAATACTGAGCCATTTAAAAATTTCAGGCATTTCCCATGAATTAGTATCTATTTCTATACTCATATCTGTTGGAATTGACCTTGGGAGATTTTCAGTCAGACCACCACCAGTAATGTGTGATATTGAGTTGATTTTAAAATCTTCAAGAATCTTCATTATTAACTTTGGATAAAGAGTAGTTGGTATTAGCAACTTCTTTGCTATAACTTGTTTTTCTGAATTAGATATTTTGGATTCATTTAAAACCTTTCTTATTAAAGAAAAGCCATTTGAATGAGGACCGCTTGACTCAATACCAATTAAAACATTTCCCAGACCTACGTTTTGAGATTGAATTATATGACTCTCCTCAACACAACCGACAGAGAATCCTGCTAAATCAAAATTATCATTTACGTAGTGACCAGGCATTTCAGCAGTCTCTCCCCCAAGCAAAGCACAACCAGAGTCAATACATGCTTTTGAGATGCTTTTGATTACTTGTGCTGCGTCATTGACTACAAGTTTTGAAGAAGCAAAATAATCTAAAAAGAACAAAGGTTTTGCTCCACACACAACCAGATCATTAACGCACATTGCAACAAGATCTTGCCCTATACCTTCTAAATTATTATATTCTTGAGCTAAAGCAACCTTGGTACCAACTCCATCAGTGCAAGAAACTAAGACTGGACTGTCATATTTTTTATCAAGTTTATACATTCCTGCAAAACCACCAATATTGCCTATAACATTTTGATTTTGAGTTAGCGCTACATCCTTTTTAATTTTATTAATTAAGTCTTCACCTGCTTCTATATCCACGCCAGCAGATTTATAAGGATCATTTTCTATAATATCTTTTGTCATTTAAAATACATTATATGATTGCTATGAAAATAAGATTGTTTAAACATACTATATTTTGCCTTATTATCTTTTCTAATACATGCTTTGGAAAGGAGTTTAATGAACTTTTTATAGTTAATGAGCCTATTGGAAATAACTTTAATATTGAAAAATCAATTAATAATTCATTTAATACAATGATTTACAGGCTAAGTGGCGACCCATCACCGTCCAATATATGGAAAATTATTAATGCTGGTAATTCTAGAAAAGATTTTATTCAAAGTTATTCTATTAAAAATCAAAATAATGAAAACTTCTTAGAAGTTTATTTTGATAAAGACTTATTAGTTAAAAAGTTTAATGAGCTATCAATACCAGCAATAGGCGTATCACGCCCTGTTATTTTATTTCTAATTAATATAGATACCGGCACATCAATACCATATCTTTTAAAAGACTCTCAATCAAAATTCGAAATTGATTTTTTAATAAAAAAGTCTTTAGATAAACTCTTCAACAGCAGAGGAATCTTTCTAGAGCTACCTGAGCCAGATCTAGAGGATCTCACTCTTATATCCAGTTATTCTAAAGTAATTAATTCAAATAATTTTTTAAATGCTAAGTATGCATCAGATGAAGTTATTGAAATTAAAATTACAAAAATCGGTGTTAATGAATGGCTGGTTGATGGCGATATAAGTTTCGAATACAGGGATAAGAATTTTAATGATTTTTTTATTGAAAAATTTGAAGAATTCGTTTCTATTAAAATAAATGATCTTCTAAATAAAAATACAATTGATACATCGCAATCAAACTTTGTAAAACTATCAATTGATAAAATCTATAACTATGATGATTACGCTAACTCAAAAGACCTAATAAGAAACTTAGTTGCAACAAAAGAAATTGATATTGATAGTTTTGCAATTGGTAAAATTTCATATAGTTTAGACATATATGGTAATTTTGATAGCCTCATTAAAGAAATATCCGATAGTAATTTTATGAAAATTACCAATATTGAATATTCAAATAATTCAATTGAATTAGAGTTAGTAAGATGAGTAAATATTTTATTTTTATACCTAATTTATTATCGATAATAAGGATTGGCCTAGTTTATCCAATTTTAAATAACATTTATTTAAATAATTTTGAATTAAGCATCGTATTTTTTGTATTAGCTGCTGTTACAGATGCAATGGATGGTTTCTTGGCAAGGAAGATGAACTGGCAAACTGATCTAGGGGCTATACTTGATCCGATTGCTGATAAACTCCTTTTATCAGGAACTATATTTATTCTTTGGCTTAATCAATTAATACCACTCTATATATTTATAATTTTTATTGGCCGAGATGTTGCTATTCTTTTAGGCGCTGCAATACAGATGACTTTAAATGAGTTAGATACCCCAATGCCAAACTTATTGGGAAAGCTAACAACATCACTGCAAATAATTTATATAGCAGTTGTTTTTCTAAAAAAAATATTAAATCTTGAATTCGGTATTCTTACGTTGGATATAATTATAATTATTATCACAGTCATGAGCTTGCTTGTATATGCATATTCTTGGTACAAAGACATAAAAATTTTTCATAATGAATAAACCAGAACAATTAATCTTTCCATGGATTAAGAAAAGCAGAGCTACTTTTGATCATTTTTATCTAGATGACCTTAATTTGTATGCTAAAGACGTTCTACTTAAACAAGATGATCTATTTCTTTATGGTATAGCTGGAACAGGCAAGTCCTTCTTACTTCAATCCCTATGTAATTATTATACAGATAATAAGAAAACATCTTTATACATCCCACTTAATGAAGTTAAGGAATATGAATCAAATTTTATGGATTCATTGGAGGAATTAGATTTAATTTGTATTGATGAAGTTGATTCAATAGCTGGAGATGATAATTGGGAAGTAGCAATTTTTAATCTTATTAATAATTGTTTGATCACAAAGTGTAGATTAATTTTTTGTTCAAGATTAAATCCATCGTCAATTAACTTCAATCTTAAAGATTTATTTTCAAGAATTAAGAGAATTGACCATGTAGAGTTATTTCCAGTTAGAGAACATAACCTTAGAGATGCTCTAAAATTCATAACAGATCTTAGATCTCTTGAGATGGGTGATAGCGAAATTGATTATCTAATGACTCATTCCACAAGAAGTATAACTAATATCTTAGAAATCATAGAGGAGCTTGATCAACTATCTTTAAAATTAAAAAGAAGAATAACTATTCCGTTAATAAAAGAACTTATTGAGAACTAATATATTCGCATTCAAAACAGTATATCGCAGTATTAACTTTCTTATTAAGATCAATAAATTTGTAGTTAGAATCAATAATTTTAGCCAACATTTTTATTTCAGATCCAACATTTATCTTAGATCCAAAACCATTTAGCAATTCGTTAATGAATAAATCAAAAGGATCCATCTCTTTTGAATATGAAACTACCATATAGTCATCAAGATCAGCAAAGCTAGCAGCAGACTCTATTGCATCATCTAAATCACCTATCTTATCAACCAATCCAAGCTGAACAGCTTTTTCTCCAGACCAAATTCTTCCACCAGCAATTGATAAGATTTCTTTGTCTGGAACCATTCTATTTTCTGCAACTTTTGATACAAATTTATCATACGTATGATCAATACTTGCTTGTATTGCTTTAGTAACATATTCAGGCATTGGAAGCCTCTCATCCCATTCACCCGCCTTTGTAGAGGTAACGCCATCAACTTGAATTCCAGCCCACTCATAAATACCATCTAGAGTAGGTATTATTCCGTAAACTCCAATCGAACCAGTTATTGTTTCATTTTTTGCCCATATTTCATCTGATAATGTAGTAACCCAAACCCCTCCAGAGGCTGCTATATCTCCCATTGAAGTTAAAATTGGTCTGCCAGATGATTTAAATTCACTTAATGCATTTGTAATTAGTTCACTTGCCCATACATCCCCACCTGGACTATTCACTCTTAACACTAATGCTTTTACTGAATCATCTTTAATAGCATTCCTGATATTTTTTACAATTGTATCGGACCCTGCAACATTATATGAGGCCTCTCCAGTTACAATTGTGCCTTCAACATTTACAACAGCAATTTTATTTTGAGACTCACTTTGAATTTCATCTACTAGAGACAGGTATTCATATATCGAAATTGAATCAGGTAGCTCATTCTTATCTTTATTTTCATTTGGAAATTCTTGATACATCCAATGTCTAAGATCTTCTCTTGATACAACCATGTCTACCAAACCAAGTTCAAGAGCAATTTCTGCAATTTCAGGATTTTCTATCGACATTTCCCATAATCTATCACCATAATCTTGAATGATGCCTGTATTTAGGTTTCTTCCTGATTCCATCATTTGTGTCATCTTGAGCCACAATGGAGCAGCAAATTCATTCCATGCTAATTTATCCTCCTCAGACATCGAGTTTCTTGTATAGGGCTCTGGACCACTTTTAAAATCACCAGCAACAAATACGTTAAAGTTTAAATTGATATTTTCATATAAGTCTTTATAAAATTCCCTTTTTCTAGCAAAACCAAAAGCAGACACAGAACCATATTCATTTACCATAACTGTGTCAGCTTGAGAACTAATTAAATATGCTTGATTACCAAAGTTTTCAGCATAGGCAATAACCCTTTTCCCATTATCTTTTATATTTTTAACAGCATTTGCAATTTCAAACGCAGAAGCATAGTACATTCCTAATTCAGATACATTTATATAAACAGCAGCAAGATTTTTATCTTCAGCTGCATTATTTAAAACTGTTAAAAGATCGCTAAGCTCATGTTGCTCAACTGAGGTATCACCTAATAAAAGCGAATCAAAAGAGGGCACTGAGTTAACAGCAGAGTCAACCACAACTCCTGTTGGCTTAAACCATAAAATTTTATCTTTACTATCTAAGACTTCATCATCTGTAAATATAGACAAAATACTCCCAAGTATTGAAAATGTAATAATTATTAAAATGATGGCAGTTATGGTGTTTAGCAAGAGTTTTCTTATTAAAGATAAAAAGTTATCTGTTTTAGACCAAAGTGATCTTGGTTTATTCATAGGTTTCTCCAAAAGGAATAAGATAATAAGTTATTAATTTCACCGTGTAAATAACTTTTAGTTCATGTTTTTAATAGTTTTAGGACCGAACATTATATGAATGAATAATATACATATAAATACCAACTCTCCTAAATCTAACCAATAAGGAGTGGTTCCAAAAACCTTTAAAGAGGAAAATAAAAAATAAATTAATAATATAAAACAAAACCATTGATAACTTCTAATAATGAGCTTGTTTATAAAATAATAAAATATTATTAATGGTAGAATCCATGCAGCAAATTGAATGTAATCAATTCTATTTTGGAGAACATTTAAAAATTTAATTAAAAATAATGATAGAAATATAACATGAGTTAAATTTGTATATTTTTGAATGTAAATACTAAACATCAAGCTGATCTATCAATCTAGCTATTCGCTCACCAGATTTTTTAGCAATTTCGTATTCCTCCCTGGAAAGATCGGATGAAGAATTAAAGTTTTCCACATGAGATGCTCCATATGGGGTACCTCCAGCTTTTGTTTTATTTAGCTCATTAACAGAATAAGGCGTTCCACATATGATCATTCCTTGATGAAGCATGTATGTATGGATATTAAATAAAGTTATTTCTTGTCCGCCATGCATGGAGCTCGTTGAAGTAAAAGCAATGCCAGGTTTATTCTCTAAAGCATTTGTTGACCAGATGTCTCCAGTGGAATCCAAAAAATATTTAAGAGGAGCTGCCATGGATCCAAAACGAGTTGGAGATCCAATTGCAAGACCATCACAATTAATCAAATCCTCTTTGGTGCAATATATCTCTCCAGAATCAGGAATACTAGAATTAATACTTTCATTATTCGTAGAAATCTTTGGAACAGTTCTAAGTTTTACTTTTAAATTTTGCTCTTCTGCTCCATCGGCTATTGCATGGGCAAGATTTCTTACTGATCCTGATGCAGAATAGAATAATATTAGTAAAAAATTCTCTTTCATATTTACTTTTTAAGTTTTAATTATATTATGTATCCGATGAAGATTAAGATTATACAACTTTTCTGCTTAATCATTTTATTAGGTTGTCAGAAGAATGATATTAATGATATTGATGTGTTTAATGGAAATGATACAAATCTTTCAAAACTTAATGGAAGCTGGGTTGTTATTAATTATTGGGCAGACTGGTGCGCACCTTGCATTAAAGAAATACCTGAACTAAATGATTTTGCAAAA
>MDTB01032984.1_pt1 | contig 20787 bp, 11 predicted proteins | sample 811161 | NCBI WGS metagenome assembly MDTB01 (sample SAMN05326650, study PRJNA326480) | marine metagenome | isolation source: seawater | place: Mediterranean Sea | collected 2009
AAATATAGACAATGAAGATGAAGATGATGACGAAGATGATGAAGATGAAGATGAAGATGAAGATGAAGATGAAGATGAAGAAGATGAAGAAGATGAAGAAGATGATTTGTATAATAAAATGAAACAATTAAAAAAGGACAATGAAACTTTAGAAGAAATAGATTTAAATTTAAATAATTTAGAAGATTATACTTTGAAATTAAAAAATCCAAATGAGGTTTATTTTGAAATATGGAAAACATCAAGGGATAAGGCGAAAAAAATAAAAAGACAAGCATTACAAGCGTATTTAGAGTCTAAAAAAATAAAAACAAATTATATGATCGATGATATAGATAATAGTGATGATGAATTTGATGAATTTATGGATAAGTATGTTAACAGATTATAATTAATTAAAAAAATTTTTTATCATCCATTTTATATAATGAATATTCTATCCAATTTTGAAAAGTTTGTGGAAAAGTTTTTCGGTGGAAAAGATTTTGGACCAATGGCCTTTCTTTTAACCGTTCTTTTGCTTGCTTTGATTGGCAACTATTCATCAGGATTTGCCGGTATTTTTGATCCTATGGGACAAAGATTACACAAGGGTGATGCTGGTGTAGGAAAAGGTTTTGTTGCATCGCCCTCAGATGTTCTTCCTGCTCGTCCTTTAGGAGAAAATAGTGATTTTGCAAGTGTAAGTGGAATGAAGGGAACCACCTGCAATACTCCTGATTGCAATAAGAAAGAATCTGTGGATCCATCGTCTCTTTTACCAAATGATTCAAACAGTGCGTGGGCGTCGTTAAATCCTGTGGGCCAAGGTAGTTTAGCGAATGTAAATCTTTTGGATTCGGGTTATCACATAGGACAACAATCTCAAGTAAATAGAAACCCCAATTTACAAATAAGATCTGAGCCAGCTAACCCACGTGGAAATGTTGGTCCATGGCAACAAACCACAATAGAGCCAGATTCCACAAGAAAAACACTTGAAATTGGTGCCTCTGCATAAATATTAATATCTAATGATATATTAATATTTAATGGATTATTTAAGTATAATACTGTTTGGTTTTGTTTTATTAATATTAATTAAGGCATATGAGGAGTTTGATTATTTACAATTAAAATGTATTATTTCAAATGTGGACGGAAATACTTATTGTGTTCGTGACCGATTAAAATTAGAATTAGCTGCGGATTTGTTGGCATTAACAACACAAAAATTAAACAAACTTGTTCATCATATGAAAGAAAATTTACCGGACCATGAAATAACAAAACTTTTAAATCAGGGGTATAATCCTAAGAAAATCCAGGAAACATTACCTACAAGTAAACATACTGCTTATAGCGAAAATAAGGGAGAGAAGCTTGCGTTTTGTTTAAATCAAAATGAGAAGGAGGGAAAACTTATAGATGAAAATACATTAATGTTTGTGGCTCTGCATGAGCTTTCTCATATAGGAACAGATGAAATAGGACATACAGATAAATACTGGAGAAATTTTAAATTTATATTAGAACAAGCGGAAGAGATAGGCGTGTATAAACCGGTGAATTATACAGAAAATCCACAAGAATATTGCGGAATGTCAATAACGGATAATCCATATTATGATTTAAAATAATATATATTTAATGAAATTATAGATTAAATATTTATGATTGTTTTATATATATGGATCCCATAATAAAAGTAAATGTTTTGGAAGATGGTAAAATTAGTGCAATACATGTATTTAGTGAAGAACGATTTGCTGATATTTTTAGTGAAAATAAACGAAATAGTGAATTAGCGGATATATTCAGCGAAGAAGAAATCGTAATGATAGAACAAATAAATCCGGAAGTTTTTTTTCATGATATAAAAATACGTTTAGACGATACAATTGATATTCTTAAAAAAAAGATTGTTTTAGCATTACAGAAAAAAATATCTATTGCGGAGCTTTATTTTTTTGGAATGATTGAACAAACGATTAGTCATGAGAAACTTCATGCAGATATTACAAACAATAATACTTTAACTTTAACTCAAGATAGACTTTTTCAACATTTACTCAATATAAATGATGTAAATATTGATAGTTTAGAAAAGAAGGAAATCTATGACTATAGTGATATAAAAAAAATAAATATAGAAGAAGCCATGCCTCTAAAGGAATCACTGGTTCATAAATTAGTAACGAATACGAATAAATGTTTATTTACGGTAAATCCATTTGATGTATTGCAATATGATCAAGCTATGATTCATTTTGTAGATAATATGTTATCTACTTTAAATAACGTTGTTTTATTAGATTTTGGGAATTTAGTAGGAAATAATATATATTTAACAACCGCGGAGTCGGTTTTAAGTTATTATAAGGATAAATCGGCTGATTTTATTTCTTCTACAATAAAATTATATTATCCGTTTTTACACGAATTAGGGATAACCTCTATCAAGTCGTTAAAGGAAAATCAATTTAAATTACAAGAAAAAACAGCATTAATGATAAGTTCGGAGTTACAAACAAAATTTGAAACCTTTGATTTAATAGATACTATTTACAATAAAAATAAATCAACGGTACTGTTCGAAAATGAAGGTTTAAAATCTATTGAATTGGTTATGAATCCAATGTATAATTATAATTTACCGTTAGATGTGATATTTAAGTATTTAAAAACGGATGAAAAAATACCATTAACCAAGTTAACTTCATCACTAAAGGAGGATAAACTTTTGCGTTTATATGCGCCTAATTATAATACAGATGGAAAAAATGTCCCTTTTCTAAGTAAGGCGAGTATAATTAAATACATTAAATTAACAAATAAGGAAAATACATTAAATATATATAATATTTTTGATAATGGTGAATTTATTATAGAAATCAAAAATAATGGTATTGTTTACACGAATATAGTGTTTAAAAATTTAGTTACTATGGAAATGTTGTCTACAGTATTATATGAAAATATAAATAAAATTTTGGAATATATTAATGAATATATACAGTCATTGGGTCTTGAAATAATTACGTTTAAAGATTTCGAGAGTAAGAATGTGGATATATTGGATTTGAATTATTCTTTTAATATAAATATAACAAAAACACTATCTTTAAAAAATTATTTATCATGTTTGTCTTATGTATTTAATGTAAATCAGGGTGAATTATCTAAGGGAATAACAATGATGTATAAATTAGTATCAAACTACGATGAGATGGAGGCAATTGATGCGCGGATTATTTTACTTTTAAACAAGGGATATGGGGTAGCATCGGTAAAAAGTGATATCTTATCGATTTTTGATATAAGTGAAGAAGATACAAATCGTATTGTATTACAAAAAATAGATGATGTAGAAATGGAGAGATTGGGTGGACAAAGACAAATGAAAATAAAAAATAATCCTGGTTTTACGGTTAAATTAAATCAAGAAAAATATGTAAATAAAATACGTGTTTATTTTACGGAGGTAAATAATTTAAAATATATATCTTTATTGAAAAAATACGTAACATTTCTGCTTTGTATAAGCCAAAATATAGGAATAGATGGATTAGAAGACAAAATAGAAAGATTATGTAAAAAAAAAGTGGTAGAAGAAGAGCCAGCAAAAGAAATCATAGCACAAACCGAACAAAGATATTCTCAAAATACATCGTTTATGGCAAAGAATTTAGATTTGGACTTTGATATACAAGAAAATGATGAGAATGAAGATTCATTGTTAGATTTTTTTGGTATAGACGAGGACGATGAAGACGACGAGGATGAAGACGACGAAGCGGGGGGGGTAGGAGGTTCATCAAAAGATGATGACGATGATGACGATGATGACGATGATGACGACGATGACGACGATGATGACATAGAGTTAGATGACGACGATATAGAATTTGGAGAGGAGATAGAGTTGGGTGATGATGATATTGAAATTGGGGATGAGATTGAATCGAATAAAGATGAAGTAGAATCGGTCAAGGAAAATAAGGAGGGAACACCTATAAACGAATTTATTGAAACGGCGCAAAAACAGGTAAAGGATTTACAAAAAACGGCAACAGATGCGATTGATGACCGAGTAAGTGATTTACAAAATGAAATTAAATCAACACAAGAAAATGTAGTGGGAGCGCTTACAGAGCAAGGTAAGAATATACAAGAGGAGGTAACAGAAATTCAAAAAAATGTAGTGGATAATGCAAATAATCAAGTATCAACGATTCAGCAAAATATTTCTGCTGCTCAGGAAGAGGCTTTAAAACTGGGTGAAACGGTGCAAGAACAAATATTTGGAAAAGAAGATTCCGACGTTGTTTATAAAGAATCTTATGAAGACTTAAAGGAATCAATGAAGGAAGAACGCGAAAAGGAATCCGTAAAAGAAACCGCAGATAAGCCGGCGCCAGTAGTCGACCCAGTGCCACTAGTCGAACCGGTCACTGATCCAACGTTGGAGGTGGAAGATAAGCCTATAGAAAAAGAGAATGTATATGAGGTTCAAAACATAGATGGTAGTCCATTAAAGGGTCCAGAGTTTTTTGTTCATAAACGGTTATCGAATGTTCGTCCAGAATTATTTGTTAAGCCGGATGATGAAAATTATAATGCTTATTCAAGGGCATGTCAAACAAATTATAATAGACAGCCGGTTATTATTACGGATGAAGAAAAAAAGGCAATCGATACCTATCATAAAGGGTCGTATACACATTCAATTGAAAAGGTAGTTGGAGACGATAAATATCATTACATATGTCCAAGGTATTGGTGTCTAAAAACAAATCGTAGTCTTACGCAAGAACAAGTAGATAATGGAGAATGTGGTGGAAAAGATGCGATTATACCTTTTGGTGCAAAAACGGTTCCAAAAGGAAAATCCATATATCATTTTTTTTATCCAAAACAACATCTAGATAAAGATAATAAGTATATAGAACACCATCCGGGATTTACTTTAAAAGGAGACTGTTTTCCTTGCTGTTTTAAAAAATGGGATAGTGCTTCACAGATACAAAAAAGAAAGGAATGTTCACAAGATCTATTATTAAAAAAGAATAAAAGAATTATGGTAGAGGATGTGGATGAATATATAAAAGGAAGTGAAAAGTTTCCATTAGAAGCAAATAGATGGGGATATTTACCAATATCTCTTGAGTTATTTTTTAATGTTAAAAATAGTTCATTTATGATGAATGATATAACTAAAAAACCAAAACCTTTTGTGGAATGTGTTTTAAGACATGGAGTGGAAAATCATCCATCACAGTCGTTCATTGCTTGTTTGGCGGACATATATGTAAATATTATAGGGATAAAGCAAATACCAAGTATAATTCAAATGAAGGAATTTATAAAGGATTCGGTTGATCTAGATCTATTTATAAAATATCAAAATGGCAATCTTGTAAAAATCTTTAATAAACAAAAAAATCCCCCCGAAGAATTAAGGGTTGATGAGTATAATGACAGTATTTTATATGCCAGCTCAATAAATAATCCAGAAAAACTGAATTTTTTTAGAAACGCAATTAATGCATATGTTAATTTTAAAAAATTTTTAATGGATGACGAAGTTGAGATCGATCATAAATATTTATGGGATATTGTATGTGTTCCAAATAACAAACTGTTTATCACAGGATTAAATTTAATCATTATAAATATTCCAAATGATGATGTTACAGATAATGTCGAGGTTTTATGTCCAACCGGCGTTTATTCAAATGAATTATTTGATAGCAATAAACCTTGTATACTATTAATGAAAAAAAATAATTATTATGAACCAATATACACGTATAAAGATATGGAAGCACAAGTGGAAATAAAAAAAATGTTTAAATTAAAGGATGTTGCATTAATGAGCAATATAAAAACTCTACTTGAAAAAATCAAGGAATATACAAATAATTATTGCGGAGTAATAGATAGTAAATTAAATGCAAATGAGTATGTTAAAAATATTACAGTTATGGAATTAGTTAAACTATTAAATACAATACCAGACATAAATATTGATTATCAAGCATTGAATTATGACAATAAAATAATAGGTTTGGGTGTAACATATAATGGAATACAAGGATATCTACCTTGTTATCCAAGTAGCATGTTAAATGACGTGGATATTAAATTTGTGGATGAGGTAGAATGGAATAACTATGATACTACTATACAATTTTTAACAGAAATGAAAAAGGCAAAGGGAGAGATATTATGTAGTCCTAGAAATAAAATAGAAGAAGATGGATTAGTTGTAGGAATACTAACGGAAACAAATCAATTTATTGAAATTAATCCTCCAGAAGAAAACAAGGACCCAGACTATCCTACTATTTTGCAGTCAAATCATATCATTACTGATTTAAAAACACTTAATAACACAGATATAGATGTCGAACGACATAATTATATTAAACTATTAAAATTACAAAATAATTTCTTTAATGTTTTTCGAAATATGCTAAGAATACAATTAAACAGTTTAGAAAACAGAGTATTAAAAACGGAACTTATTGAAATCATTCAATTAAAAGATGTTCTTTATCGTGAAAAACTAACACGGGTAATTAGAAAATTAATGGATATAATGTCATTACATATTGATTTTATAGAATATGACATGGAGTTATTATTGGCGATAGAAGAAGTTACATTATGTAATGAAAACTGTGATAAACCCTATTGTATTAAAGCAAAAACCGGGCAATGTAAAATACTTATTCCCAAAAACAATGTATTGAATGAGGATATAAACAATGAAGAGTTTTTTTATGAGAAAATGGCAGATGAATTAATCCGTTTCAACAGAATAAGGGTATATTTGTTTGACGAAACATTATATTTATCGTATCAAAATGCAAATTATAATTTAACGAGTAATGAAATGTTAGTATATCAAAGTGAATTATCACAAGAATTATTTGATAACGTGGTTACGAATAAAAAAAATAAATATATCTATGATAAAGCAGAAGCGCTATTGGATTATACTAAAAATAATAACGTGGCTGATTTAAAAAAAACAAGTAAGAAAAAAATAAAACTAGTATGTAAAAGTAAAATAAAGGCCATAAAGGGTAAATGGAACACTACATTTCCAGCTAAATATAAAGATATTGTCTATTTAAAACAAGTAAACTGTGGGTTTAATATGATAATAGATATACTAAAAGATAATAATATAATAGAAACCGTTGCATCATTAAAGGAAATATTAGTAAAAGAATATACAACAACCTATAAAAGTTATTTAAATAAAATAAAAGACATAATGCGATTAGAAGGTAAAAAAAATGATTATAAGAAAGTTTTTAAGGGGGAGATAACAATCGAGAATTATATAAAATCTAGTGAATATTTTTTAACCATAATTGATTTATGGATACTGGTGGTTTATTTTCGAATACCGACGATAATACTTTCTTCTAAGAAGATGGAATATGGAGACGGAACACATGATATATTATATCAAGATGATTCTTCATCATCATTTTATATAATACGACCAAGTTCTATGGCTTATCTTGGGAGAGATGCAACAAGTAAATATCCAGAATATGTGGCTGTTGTAAATGAAAATGATGAAATGCGTATAGACCTTTCAAAACTAATGGGAGAATCGCAGTCTATTCTTTTAGATATGTATCAAAAAAATAAGGGGAAAAATTTGTTAATAAATTATTTAAATAAGTATAAAACAAAATATAAAAAATTTGTCATAAAATTATGAGGAATCATATTCTATTATATTTTCGTCTAAATCAGGAAGAACCGGGGGGTCATCATCTAATACTTCATCACCGGATAATTCATCATCATCATCATCATTATCATCATCATTATCATCATCATTATCATTATCGTCATAATCATATACTTCGTCATCAGTGGATTCATTGGAAATAGCATTTGTGCTGGAAATAGCATTTGCAATAGCATCTGCAGCAGTTTCTACAGCTTCACGAGATTCTTCTTGTAAAACATCTTCTGCATAATCATGTGTATGATTGGATACATTATCATAATTTCGTATAATATAGTTTTGATTTATCGGTTGATTTTGAATTATGGTTTGTGATAATGTCCGGCTTTCATCAATGGTATTTAAAAATTTAAATGTTGTTTTAATTTTTGGTTTAATAATAATTCTTCCAAACATTGGATTTTCTTTTACAAATTGTTTTAATGATTTACTCAATAATTTTCTATAATATATGCGCTTTGATGGACTATATGTGTACTGTATATACAAATTCATTTTTAAAAACGGTTTTAGTTTTTCATAAAGAAGTTTTTGAGGGAAATCTTTATGTATAACAATACCTTTCATTAATCTTTTGTATAATTCTATAAATTCCATACAATCTTTATATTTTTTGCTTTCGGTACAATTTTTATAAAAATTTTCTATTATATTATCTCGAATAATAGGTTCATAATCAAGAAGAAAGGTTTCCGTATTGAAATTTGATTTATAGTAAGCATGAAAAATAATACAAAAAGTAATATCTAATTGTTTTGCAAAGAAATATATATTATATAGATTTGCATCAGATAAATATAAATTTGTAAATGGATTTTTTGGTTTTTTTGGTTCACAAAATAATGCATAGGTATAAGTAAGACTAGATCTAATAATTTCAAGTAAATCAAATATAACAAATTTGTATATGGTGTTGTTTTCAGTTATTTCCATTATAAACCGAGGATGGTATGAATCCAATGAAATAAGTTTTAGGTCTTCGTTGTGATCGTGTAGTGTAATGCGGTAGTTATTGCGATAAATTATTTTTCTAGAAAACAGATTTAAATTTCTAAGGATAAATTTTAATTTAAAAAATATTTTTTTTAAATATGATTTTTGTTTTTCATTAATAAATACATTTTCATCTAGTTCCTTGTAAATTTCCATGAAATTTTTATAATAAAAGGCGGATAAATAAAAGGATTCTATTGAAAACTTACATGTAGGTTGAAACGGATATGAAAAAAAAGAAGCATGAAATGGATCAGCTATATCATTTTTATGTGATGGGGCAATTATTTTAAGAATGTAAACTTCGAGTGGTTCTTTTTTTATAACATTAATGTTTATATTTTTTTGCTTTATAATTTTTTTATTCATATTATATATTATAATATGAATACTTTATGTTGTTTATAATTTAAAAATTAACTGTGAAATCATCATTTCCCGTATCAATGGTTCCAATATTTGCAATGTTATTTTTAATGGTCAAATTAGATTTTGAACAGGGGTCATCAGGGTTATCAATATTTTGAAAGAGTTGTTTTATTTCTTCGCTTTCTTCCTCTATTTCTGTGGATTGAGCTTCAAGCTTTTTATAAGATTCAATATCAAGATATAAATCACAAATGTTTGTTCCGTAATATCCTTGTTGTCCGCACATGATATTAGCGGATATTCCTCTCATAATATCTAATTCTGCATGCTTAGCAGCTTTAATAAACATTTCGGGGGTTTCTTCGAAAGAGGCCTTTGCCATAGGTCCAATATTATCATTATTGATTCCATGTCTAAAAATAGATGTCATTTTATAGTTATTGGTCATTCTATCACACAACATATTAAGATGGTGTTCATTAATATAAGTTCCACTATCTTCAAGAACCTCTTGAAATTCTGTATAAATGGATTGTCGGGCAGCTTCAATTCCAAAGGTTTCATATATTTCAGGAATATTATTACTATACGTTTTCGTTTTATCAATATAACCTAATCCAAGAACATCTACTAAGTTACTTCCTATGGTATCCAATACCCATGTATCTTTTTTAGTGTATTTTCCTTCATTGTAAAGAAGGACGCCTTGGTTTTTCCTAAGAAGAACCTTTTTAATATGTTTTACCCCTCGAAGTATAATATTATCCATAACCTGCTGTTGAAAGTTTTTAAGATAATAAATCTGATCGCCTTGATCGAGGGGGCTAATAGATCCATTATTTTTTTTATTTGGTATTACTTTGTTTATTCTTACTCGAAGAATAAGTTCGTCGGAGTTATAATCACTAAATACGCAACTAATTTCATCTTTATAAGAATTTTTAATGGCAAAATGAATGTCATCCATGGTGATATTTTTTTCCAAAAGAATTTCTTTATCAATGATAAATCTCAAAATCCACTTTGATTTTTGTTTTTGGGCGGCAATTACTCCACTGCATTCATCAACCATTTTTTCAAATTTATTATATAATGATAATGACATTGCATCATCATTAATAAGAGTTTCATCTTCATTTGGGTCAAAACAGATTTGAACATTTTTAACTACATCTATCAATCTTGTATTTTCAATATTATTGGCTATCGCAAGAGCTCTTTCTCTACTAAGTTGGTCATCTTCTTTAAGATATATAGTAATGGATGGTTTTTGAATTGACGAAGACAGTGATAAGATTTCTTCTACACGAGGAACTCCACGTGTAGCCGTAGATTTACTTGCAACCCCGGCAAAATGAAAGGTATTTAGTGTCATTTGGGTTGTAGGTTCACCTATAGATTGTGCGGCTATCATACCAACCATTTCTCCAGGAGCAACGATTGATTTTTTGTAATAATATTCTATTTGTGAAAGTAGTAATATAAATGCTTTTCTATTAAATCTTTTAATCATTAGAAGTTCCTTTGGTGTTAAACTAAAATAATACATTACTCTAAAAAGTGGGTTCGGTTTACAGTATGTTATTTTTTCAAGGTTTTTCATAGTGTTATCAAGTAGTTGCAATGCTTCATATGGAGTTATATCTACCATAGAATTACTTTGAATATTGTGTTGGTTTTTTGTATTATTAATAATATATGAAAATGATACGGGCAATTGCACATCGTTATTGCTTTTATTTTGATATACATTTTCAATAATCTCTTTTTGAAGATAAATGCACTCATCAATAAGCGATTTGCACCGTTTTTTCATATCATTTTCTTGTTTTTTAATTCGTTTAAGGGTTGGTTTTGTATAAGATGTCGTAAATATTTTATCTTTTAGGTTATCACTTGGCATTTCAAAATGCGCATATATTTCTTCGATCTTCATGTCGACCAAGTGTAACTTTTGATTTTCAATTTTGATTGGGTCAAATCCATCATCTCCATATAAATATTGAACGATTTTACCTTTATTATTTCTAACGGTCATATCATAATGAACCATTAAATCTTCCAAGCCTTTAATTAATCGTCTTTGAATATAACCTGTTTGTGATGTTTTAACGGCGGTATCAATGAGTCCTGTTCTACCGCCCATGGCATGGAAGAATAATTCTTGGGGAGTTAAACCACTAATAAAACTATTTTCAACAAATCCTCTTGCGTTAGGAGAGTCATCAAATTTAGAATAATGAGGCAATGTGCGGTCCTCGAAACCATAAGGGATTCTTTTTCCATCAACATTTTGTTGACCTAAACATGATATCATTTGTGAAATATTTAAATCCGAACCTTTAGAACCAGCATTTACCATAATTACAAATCTATTATCTTGAGACAAACTTTTACGACCAATTCTGCCGGCATCCTCTGTGGCGGCATTTAATATTTCATTTACTTCTGTTTCAAATTGTTCTTCATTTGTTTTTCCAGTATTATTTGTAAAGACTCCAAGCCTCGTTTCATCAATTAAAGTTTGAACCTCTTTTTTTTTACTTATGATTTTATCAATAATGGTTTGATTTGTTTTATTATCGGCAATTAAATCACTAATGCCTACACTATAGCCGCTTTGTTTCATATATTCATTTACAATGTTTTGTATATTGTCAATAAATTCTTTGGATTGTATATTACCAAAGTCATTGCAAATTCTTTGAATTAATCCTTTTCCGCCTCCACCAAGAACCGATTTTTGAATTTGTCCACGAACATGTTTACCGTTGACAATTTCAAGAACATTATTTGATGTCTCAAAGTCTTCATCGTCTCCAAATTGTTTTGTTTTATATTTTAAAGACAAAGGAGGTAGGATTTGACTAAGAATATCAAATGCGGTAGTAGATGATTTCAGTTTAGATATATCAATATTTCGTATAGGCATAAGTAAATTCATTAAATCTCTTTGACTAAAAGTATTATGTTTACCAATTTTTCGTGTGAAACGATATATACCAAGCAACGAGTCTTGAAATATACCAATAATAGATTGATTATTTGCGGGACTAATTAATTGGTATGAAACATTTGCCAATGTTTTCAATTCTATTTCTGCATGGATACTTTGTGGAGCATGAAGATTCATCTCATCTCCATCAAAATCTGCATTATATGGTTTGGTTACGGCAACATTTAATCTAAAAGTGTCTGCCTTTGGCATAATACGCGCACTATGACACATCATACTCATTCTATGAAGCGTAGGTTGCCGGTTAAATAATACACCATCTCCATTCATAATGTGTCTATGAACAATATCTCCGTTTTCAAGAGATAAAGAATCCCTATCTACATATCTTAAAGAGATGTTTTCCCCATTTTTTTTCTGTAGAATTTTTGCTCCAGGATGTTTATCGGGACCATTTTTAATTAATTTCATAAGGAATGATTTATTTAAATCATTTACTGTTTCGGGTTTTGTTAGATTTTTTGCTATTTTCAAAGGAACACCAAGTTCTTCAATAGATAAATTTGGGTCTGGGGTGATCACCGAACGAGCAGAGTAATCAACTCGCTTACCCATTAAATTTCCACGAACTCGTCCTGTTTTACCGTTGATTCTTTCTTTAATGGATTTCAGGGGTCTCCCAGAGCGCTGTGCAACCGAGGCAACTCCAGGAATTTTGTTATCTACCATGGTAGCAATATAATACTGCAATAATGTGGTCCAGTCATCAATAATATTTGAAGGAGCATTTACATTTATTTTTTCTTTAAGGGTATTATTGGCCTTTATGATATTTACTAAGATATGGCTTATATCATCTTCACTTCTTTGTTGAGCATCATGTTTAACAGAAGGTCTAACCGATGGAGGGGGCACGGCAAGAACTTGACAAATCATCCAATCCGGTCTTGAAAATATGGGACTGAAACCCATAAATGCGATATCATCGTCACTTATACGTCTAAACATTTTAATGATGGTTTCGGGAAACAATTTTATATTTAATTTATCTTTTGCATTTGTGCTATCGTTTGGAAGGTTATCCCATTCTGCAAATAAACTTGCAAGCCCTTCCTTTTTAATTTTATGAGGTTGTTTGCACCCACACCCATCTTCTGTATCATCGCCGCATCTTTTTACTTTACTTGCGAGTTGGAAAACCATATTCCAACGGGCTTCATATGAATGTTCTTTTAATATTTTTTCATATTTTTCTTTGGATATCAATAATTTACTACATTTAAAACATACACATCTTAGTATTTTAATGACTGTGTTTAAATATTGAATATAAAATACTGGTCTTGCTAATTCAATATGTCCAAAATAACCAGGTGTTTTCATATAATCGTATCCATCTGTTGGACATATAAGACCGGGTTCTAAAACTCCCATTCTTGGGTCAAATAATCCTCCAATTACAGGTTTATTATTAATGTATGTATCACGTGACACAATTTCTGCAACGGATCCTTTTCTTATTTCGGAAGGTGATAATATACTAAATTGGACGCCGATAATTTGTGATGTTCTGTTTGAATTAAAATGATTTTGTTTAGCCATATTATTATAAAGATAGAATAATTTTTAGATTCTTTTCAATTTTATGAAAAAAATTGATAAATAAAATGTATTAAATAATTATAATATAACCACAATGAAATCTGATTCAAAAAAGAACCGATATAATTTACGAAATAAAAAGAAGGAAAAAGAATGCAAACAGCATTCTGGTAATGGTGATAAAGGGAACGATCCAGATGAGGAGGAGGATGAAATTAATACTCTAGAATACCAAAAATTTCTAAGTAAATTGTTTCCTTCGAAATTTTTAGAAGATAAAGTAAATGATGTTGAATATGTGCCTTATAGTAAATGCACACCAAAGGAATTGCGTGAAGAATTAAAATCAAGAAATATTAAGCATAAAAATTTAAATACTAAAAAAAGTATGATTAAAGCTCTTGAAAAATTCGATAAGGAACATGAAGAAGAGGTGGAGGAAGAGGAGGACAGTGATTATGAAGAGGAAGAGGAAGAGGAAGAGGAAGAGGAAGAGGAGGAAGAACATGAAGAGGAGGATGAAGATGAAGATGAAGATGAAGATGAAGATGAGGATGAAGATGAGGATGAGGAGGAAGAGGAAGAAGAAGAAAATGAAATGGGGACTTTCAATATAGTTTTTACGATTGGTGAACCAGTAGAAGAGGAAGAGGAAACAGAGGATGAAGAGGAAGAAGATGATGAATCAGAAATTGAAATAGAGTTGGAGGAGGAGGCAGAGGCGGAGGAAGAGGATGAGGAAGAGGAGGAGGGAGGAGAGAAGAATAAAATAAAATCGGCGGCTAAAACATTGGTAAATCTTAGTAAAACACAAGAACAGAAAAATAAAAAAATGAAAATTTCAAAATCGGAATATTTCAAAAGTGAAATGGAGGTTGTAGATAAATTCAGCGAAATGGCAAATGCGTTACTAAAAGAAAATAAGAATTCAAAAACGGCTAAAGAACTTTTGGATTTTCATACTAAGAAAAAAAAGCAAATTAAAAATCTACAAAAAAAGGGTGAAAAAAAGGCAAGAAATAAAAACATGAATAAATTTAAAAAGGTAGTAAAGGAACGAGGAGACACAAATGAATTGTCCTTTTTCAAGAAATTATCAGTTCAAAATCAAAAAGAAATAATTGAAAAAACGGAATTGTTAAATCAATTAATTAAGTCGGATAAGCCTTATCGTATTCAATTAATTGAAGCGGATATTCCGGACAACTACAAGGCATGTGCACTTAAAAAAATCAGTGCATTGCGATATATAGAGCCTGGTGGAGGTGAATATTATAAAATGAAGAACTGGGTAGATACGTTTATGAGAATACCGTTTAACACGTATGAAAATATACCTATGTCTATTGATCAAGGAATAGATAAATGCAGTGAATACATGGCAGAATCAAAGAAAATATTGGATGATGCGGTATATGGTATGGACGATGCGAAAATGCAAATCCTACAGATGATTGGTCAATGGATTTCAAACCCTAATGCGACAGGAACGGCGATTGCGTTGATGGGGCCACCAGGAACTGGTAAAACAACATTAGTAAAGGAAGGGATTAGTAAAATATTGAGGCGCCCTTTTGCGTTCCTTGCGTTGGGTGGAGCCACGGATAGTAGTTTTTTGGAGGGGCATGGATATACTTATGAGGGTAGTAATCCTGGTAAAATAGTGGACATATTGATACAAAGTAAATGTATGAATCCGGTAATTTATTTTGACGAAGTAGATAAAATAAGTGATACACCAAAGGGAGAGGAAATTACGGGTATACTTACACATTTAACAGATACAACACAGAATGACAAATTTCAGGACCGTTATTTTGCGGAATTGGAATTTAATCTAAGCAAATGTCTGTTTATTTTCAGCTATAACGATGATAGTAAGGTGAATCCAATTTTAAAAGATAGAATGTATAAGATTACTACAAATGCATATAATACAAAGGAAAAGACTGTAATTGCAAAGAAGCATTTGCTTCCCAAAATAAAAGACCAAGTTAATTTTAAGGATGATGAGGTGATTATTCCGGATGAAGAGATTAATTATATTATTGAAAAATACACAGGTAAAGAAAGTGGTGTAAGAAATTTGAAACGTTGTTTAGAAATTATTTACACGAAATTAAATTTGTATCGCCTTATGAAAGATGATGCATCTATTTTTGAAGAGAAGGATAAAATAGAAGTAACATTTCCAATAACCGTAACCAGAAAGATTATTGAAAAGTTATTGAAAGGGCCAGATCAAGGTAATGGGTTTATGCAGGCCATGTATCTTTAATCATATTTATAAAATGTATAAATATGATTTATAAAACATCCATTAATTTATTTTTATCTTGTTCAAGAAGGGTTTCTATGGCACCGTTGTAATCTAAAAACTTATAACCATTAATGGTTATGGTGCCGGTATTTGTAACAACATGGTATAATTTATTTTCTTTTTTAAGGATTTGGGTTTTCACAAGTTCAAAGGTATCGAGTATAGTGTTGGTGTGGTGCAAGATTTGAAGATTTGGTCCGCCTATATATCTTTTATTTTCAATAAAATATTCGTATAATGGAAGGTCATCGGCTTTAATTTCAACTTTTCCTCGTATAATCTCTCCAGAAGATAATATATTATTAATTTCTAATTCTTCAATCGGTATAATCGTTCCATCTTCAAGTTCTACCTTGGTGTTTTCTATGAATCCGCTTTCAAGGAAATCATGTAGATTATTTACCTGCAGAGGTTCATTAAAAAAGGTGGAATATTTTTCGTTTAACTCGCGGATATCATGGCAATCAATTTCATCCCAATCAGAGAATATCATATTATTTATATGAATAATTTTATTGCTTGTATTAATACAATAGATAAAGGGTTTCTTGTATTGCTCTAGAGGTTTTGATAAGGGATGATTTTCTACGGAAATAAATTGTTGATTATAGTATACTTTATGGTTACCACTAACAATAACATTATTTAAAGAATACATTTTTTGCTGAGAGGAATTTAATATAAATGTGCATGTAACGAGAGAACCGTCTTTCAGCTTCGAATTTATTTTCAGGTCTTTTATTTTTATCGGCCCTTCAATGGTTTCGATCAAGGTATTTTCATCAAAGCAGAAAATATTTTTAACACCTTTTTTGGCTTTATTATAGGTAGAACTTGCAAATTTTCCTATATTTTTTCCGAGTTTTTCTATAGCGTTTCCTGCAGGATTAAAGGAATCTATTATGTCTTGTATCATTTTTTTAAATGATTTTCCGTTTATTGTGGTTAATCCAATCATAGGTTTAAATCCTAATTTTGCGATTAAGAATCTTTCATAAATAGCATTCATAACAGAAATAGGAACAACAATAGCCAAAACGGAGGCAACATATATTAATAGGAGGGGTGCTGCTGTTCCCCCCGTAGCTGTTATAATAGCAAGTGCTGCAGCGCCAAGTATCGGCATCCAAATAAACACGATGTCTCGCATAAGTCTATTCGTATTTGACCATATAAGAAACATGGTTCCACGAACGGTCATTATAACCCCTTCTAAGAATTTGGTGGCTATAACAAAGATAGATTGTGCTTTACTAATGGAGTCTCTGAAGATGCTTATTAATTTTTGTAAGGGAACGAATATGGTTTGGATTTGTTCAAATAATTTTCTGTAATAACGGTATAGTTCTTTACGAATATCCATTCCCTTAAATTTCAATCCAAATTCAAGATTAACGAGGTCATTAAAAAGTTTATTAAACCTAACCATAATTTTTTGATAGGGTAGAAAAATAATAGGAATAACTTTAATAATAATACTTTCGGTGCATTCCATGAAATTTTCATAAACGTATTCAAACGAGGTTTTTTTATAACTATCTGGTTTAAACCATCCTGCAATAAGAAGATTTTCGGGGGAACATTTTCTTTGTGACCATGTTTTTTTTATTTCCTCGCGATTTCTTTTCAAATAATAATAATAGTAAACCATAAAGAATCCTAAAATTAGCATAAACAGCATATACCAACTTTTTCTAGTGGGGTCTGTTTTTATGTTTGTTTCAATAAGTTTATTTCTAACAGCATCAGCAACGGTTTCGGGTTTATTTGTATTACTTTTTATATAATTTGAAATTTTTGAAATATTACTTTTTACAGCATCAGTAATACTATCTTTAACAGTATTTAAATTATTATTAATATTCATATTATTAATATTCATATTAATATTAACCTATAAAAAATAATATTATTTTAAATGTGAAGTCATTTCAGGGCTGTCTTCCCAATCCCAGAATACATAATCGCCAATAGGAATAGTATGATCACTTGTGATAATACAGCATAATTCTTTGTTATTTATTTCTGTTTGTTTCGCATCTGGATGATTTTTAACATAGTCAAGTTTATTGTTTATATAAACAAGATGTTTTCCAGTAACATAAATAGGGGTTTTGTTTTCGCCTTTTAAAAACATATAAAGTTTTTCTTTAAAACTATTGTTTTCTTCTAAATTGTTTAGTTTTAAAATACCTTCTACTTTACTTCCATTTTTTAAGATAGAACCAAGTTTTATATCTTTCATTTTAACACAAGTATTGTCATGAAGTTTTAGGAGAGTATCAGGTAAAAAACAGAATGGGTCAAAGTTTGATATAGCATAACTCACTCCTCCAAGAGCACGAAGAGTATCTCCAGGAGGTCCTTTCCAAAGACTTTTCATCATATGCATAGAACCCTTTAGTGAATGCATTAAAACTACCATAGCACCACCCAATTTACCTACAGTATCTCTAACATTTAATCCCATTTTTTGGAATTCGATAAGTATATTACTAAAAACACCAAAAGAGGAACCAATTAAATTAGAAGAGGAATTTCTTAAGAATGCAAAGTTTTTTCTAACATTAAGATTAGACAATATAAGACTATTACTTATTCCACCTAAAGTATTTATATTACTATTTAATGGAGAGAGTATGTAATCCATTGACTGTTCTTGTATATTTTTAACACAATCTGTAAAGTTGTCTAAAGGATCTTTTCCAAATGCACTAGCAAATGGCATTACTAAAGGATTACATTTTATGGTTGGCCATATTTTTCTAATTAAATGAAAATGAAATAATATAACACCCCAAAATGTGATTATTAAAAATACGAAAATAATAAATAATGACAAATAAAAATCATCTTTCATAATAAAATATATTTACATTATTAATTTATCTTTTTAATTTTATCTTTTTATCTTTTTGATTTTCTTTTTTTTTTAGAACCTCTTTTTCCACGTTTTCGAAGTGATTTCCCACCTTTTCTACGCGATTTTCCACGATTTCTACGTGATTTTCTGCGCAATTTTTTTTTACCACCGAGTTGACTTAATATATCAGCATTTTTTTGTGTAGCGGCTAAAGAACAAGCTTCTACAGATTCTCCTCTTGGGCATTCCATAGAACCACTAGCAGCTCCTCCTGTAAATCTAACCTTCATTTATATGATATGCGAAAAAAAATAATAATAATAATATTATTATAAAAAATATGAATGATTTGGAGAGATTAAAACTACAAGAAATGATTAAAACAAATGATGTCAAAGATCAAACAAATAAAATTCGGGAACTAAAACATAGTGACAAGATTAGAGTAGATGTGGACAAAATTAAAAAACTTAAATCCGAAGAAACACATGTAAATTTGAGATCGCGATGTCAAGCGGAATGCTATTTTTTATTTAACAACTATACGGATATTTTTAATAAATTAATAAAAGATGAAATAGATATTAAACTCTTGGAAACCTTTATAAGTATTTTAAAAAAAATAGAATTAGGAGAAATAGATCAGCATGAGGGATCATTTGAGGTGGGAAAGGTATTAAAGAACATATATATAGATTCTGCATTAAAGCGCTCAAACAATCTTTCTACAGAAGAGAAGCCCGTAGAGAAACGTAGTTCTAAAATATTATCATGGAGAGATTACAAGAAAATGAATAGTTGAAAATATATAAAAATAAATCATGAAAATAATGAAGTATAGTATTCTATGTCAAAACCTATTTTAATCATTGTTGAATCTCCGGCAAAATGTAAAAAAATAGAATCATTTTTAGGAAATGATTATAAATGTATTGCCAGTTTTGGTCATTTAAGGAAACTGGAATCTTTAAACTCGATAGATGCAGACAATGATTATGCTCCTACCTTTTCTTTGATAGAATCAAATAAACAAATTCCCAAAATTAAAAAAGAAATGTCGGGTTGTAGGGAGGTTATTTTAGCAACAGATGATGATAGAGAGGGAGAGGCTATTGCTTGGCATATTTGTAATATATTTTCATTACCAGTAGAAACAACGAAACGAATTATATTTCATGAAATAACCAAAACTGCAGTATGTAAAGCGGTTGAAAATCCAACGACAATTAACATGGATACCGTAAACGCACAGCAATCAAGACAGATATTAGATATTTTAGTTGGATTTAAAATCTCTCCAGAATTGTGGAAAAACATCTCTTGGAATTCCAAGGATAAACTAAGTGCCGGAAGATGCCAAACTCCAGCACTAAGGCTAATATATGATAATGATATAGAAATCAAGGAAAGCCCTGGTAAGATTTTATATGATACGCGTGGATATTTTACATCTAAAAATATTCCATTTGAATTAAATCATTCTTTTGAGGAAGAGGATAAAGTGCGGCAATTTCTTACAGAATCTCTCCAGCATGAACATATATATACTTGTTCAAAGATAAAAAAGGTGAATCAGTCACCGCCTCTACCTTTGATAACAAGTTCTTTGCAGCAACAAAGCAATAACGAACTTAATATCTCTCCAAAGGATACCATGAGAATATGTCAAAAATTATATGAAGCTGGTTATATTACCTACATGAGAACAGATAGTAAGGTTTTTAGTTTAAAATTTATTGAGGATGTTAAAAAATATGTGGCATCAATGTGGGGGGGATGAATATGTGCATAAAGATGTAAATCGTCTTATGTTAAATGCAGAGGCAAATACAAAAGCAAATACAAAAGCAAATACAAAAGCAAATACAAAAGCAAATACAAAAGATTCTAAAAATGATAAAACCCAGGATGCACATGAAGCCATA
>MDTB01155624.1_pt1 | contig 20785 bp, 14 predicted proteins | sample 811161 | NCBI WGS metagenome assembly MDTB01 (sample SAMN05326650, study PRJNA326480) | marine metagenome | isolation source: seawater | place: Mediterranean Sea | collected 2009
AATCTCCACCAGCAATATCCAATATTACATCGATTTTGCCAGCGTAGCCTGCTTCCTCATACTGAGCGTAAAGATCTCCCTGTCGGTGGTTGGCGACATAGTCAGCTCCAAGTCCTTTGACTGCTTGACAGCGCTCTTGTGAGCCGGCACTTGAAACAACGGTAGCATTCCAAAAGTTTGCCATCTGAATTCCAATAGACCCAATGCCGCTGCTTCCGCCATGGATTAGCACTGTTTCCCCAGGTTTTAAATGAGCACGCTCAAATATATTGTACCAGATGGTTAGTATTGCCTCTGGTAGAGCGGCCCCCTCTTTCGTTGACAAAGAATCCGGTAATGCCAGGCAATGATCACCCCTTGCCAAAACCATGGAAGCATATCCTCCACCTTGTGTCAGGGCGCAAACTCTGTCTCCGCATTGCCAATCTTTAATGTTACTGCCAACGGATGTTATTACACCCGCCACCTCTAGCCCGGGGATAGGGGAGGCGTCGACAGGAGGCGGGTAAACACCCATCCGTTGTAATAGGTCCGCACGATTAACCCCAGCGTGGTGAACCGAAATTAACACTTCGTTGGAATCTGGGTCTTTTATTTTACCCTCTCTGACTATTGAAATGTTTGGCGTTTGGAATTCGATATATTTGAAAATCATGATGTAAGATACCTGTCATTAAAGTTCGAGACTTGGCGGCGGGTGCCTACGCTTTGGCATTCTAAACTAACTTATAAATCAGGTTTTCAAGGGCAAAAATTATGTTGAGATCCATGCCGATCAGAAAGCTTAAGCGGCGCTTTACAATGTTACTTATGAAGTTAGTGATTGGAAATAAAGCAAGCGGCGTTCATTTATCCTACGTTGGTAAAGGCGCAGTTAACCATCTATGTCGACGAATCGTAGATCTCGGACACACCAATATTCTTGTAGTAACCGATACGGTGCTCAAAGATATTGGTCTAGCTGATAAAGCGCTTTCAAGCTTGCTCGACGCTGGGTTAAATTTATATTGGTATGCTGATGTTGAGCCAGATCCTACCTTTTCTCATGTTGCTGATGGGGCTCGCATCTTGAGGGAGAACGCTTGTACGATTGTTTTAGCAGTTGGGGGTGGTTCGTCCATGGATGCGGCCAAGGTTATTGCTTGCAGTCATTCGAATGATGTAGTTGCGAAAGATTGGGTGGGCCTCAATAAAATACCCGAGGGTAGCTTGCCTATTTTTGCCATCCCCACAACATCAGGTACGGGAAGCGAGGCAACTATCGGTGCAGTGATCAAGGATTCTGATGAACAGCTTAAGATGATCATTGCCGCTGATCGTTTGTTACCCCAAGCCGTGGCCCTTGATCCTGACTTGCTCTTGGGCATGCCGGCCAGTGTCACTGCTGCCACTGGAATCGATGCTTTGACGCATGGAATAGAAGCATTTATCTGTATTTGGGATAGAGGAACTCGTTCCGAGAATAGTCGGCTTGGGGTTCAGGGTGTATTTCGTTGGCTTCTTCGAGCTGTCGAGTCTCCCAAAGATAATGAAGCACGGCTTGGCATGGCTCTGGCGGCTTATCATGCGGGTATCGCGATTAATCAAGTAAACGTTGGCAATGTGCACGCGATAGCCCATCAGTTGGGGGCCAGATATGGGATCGCTCATGGCCGGGCTAATGCGCTGGTTCTGCCACATGTCCTGAAGGCTTGCATACAGGAAGCGGAAAATGAACTAGCTGAACTTGCGGTGGTTACGGGAATCTCAGCTGCAGGATCACCTGCTAAGCGTGCTCAAGCATTTATAGATGCGGTCTCAGATCTTATAAAAAAAGTGGGTATTCCGAATACTGATGAGAGAATTGACGCTTTGGACTGGGAGGACATTGCCCATGCGGCTATAGACGAAAGCGATGGTTACATGTCACCTAGGTTGCTAACAAAATCAGAGATCATGGAAATTCTGAAAAAGATCACTGTGCGCTAAATCTATCAATCCAGTTTTTCGTTATTGTTAAAAATCTTTCGTGTGGGTCAGTTGGACCCTCTGAACAGCGGAAGCCGTGAGCTTCTGTAATAAAATGCTCATGTTGTACTCGCACCCCAGAGCGTTTGAGCGAAATGGCCAAACGTTTACCATCATCTCGAAGCGGGTCTTTTTCTGCTGTGATAAGAAGAGTACTTGGCAAGCCTCCAAGGCTCGCTCGCTTTCCTGGAAACATGACTTTAGTTCGTGGATCTGCGGGTGCTAAGTCATGTAAATAGTTATCAAAAAACCAGCGCAAGGTAGGTGTGGTGCGTGGGCCCCTGCGGGCATGCTCTGTGTAAGATCACATGCCCGATTTATAGTGTTGTATGGTTGGACATATCATGAGGCATCCGGATAGACGGGGTTCTTTGCGCATGCGGAGCGCCGTTGCTAGGGTTATTGCCTCCCACACTGTCACCAGACATACTAGCTAAGCCATTGTTGTGAGCTGGGGCGTTCAAATTATTCATAATCCACATAGACGCTTCAAGGCAATCCTGATGAGTGGTGGGAAAAGGATATTTCGGTGCAAGCCGATATGTTAGTAACAACAAGGTGCACTGTGTTTTAGCAGAGAGTCTCAAGTAAAATGGGTGATGCGTGTCGATATCACCGATGGTCCAGCCACCTCCTTAAAAATATATTAGTAAGGGGCGATTGACGATCATGGTACATGCGGCCGGTGCTGAATCCCTCGGTTATCGGTATTTGAAGAGAACTCACGTCTACTGCAAGTTCCTTTTTACCCTCCCAAGAGAGACGGTTCATTTTCCTGTAGAAATGTCGATAGGTTTTTACCTTTAATCCATTGAGCCAAGACCTCATGCGCCTTTACTTGGCGTCAATGTCAATATAATGGGCTTCGGGATCTGATCGATATTCATATTGCCCTCGAGTATTAATTTCTCGATAAACATTACCGCGATGCCAAAGATAGTTTAGGTGAGCCACTGTCTCGCCAGTGGCCATTTGGATTTCATTTTCACCTATCTCTCTCTTGAAGAGGCATTGGAAACAATCGGGCAATAACCTCGGTTCCTCAAGGAAATCATAAAGTTTTGCTAAAGCCATGCGATGACTGTCGATGATTTGGTTTAGACGAACTCGGACACCACGAAAAGGAGCCTGGTGAGCAGGTAACACTAAAAGGTCGTCTGGTAGCATATTCAATAAGCGTGCATTCGATGTCAGCCAGCCTTCTAAGGGGTTACCATCCGGTTCGGTTGGAAATACTGATACATTGGGTGTAATGCGTGGCAAAATCTGGTCTCCAGCGATGACTAGTTGGAGAGCCGGACAGTATAGGCAGGCATGCTCGGGAGAGTGGCCTTGCCCGACAACCACTTGCCAGTAACGATTACCAATTGCTAGGGTTTGACGATCGCTGAGGCGCTGGTAGTTATGAGGCAAGGGGGCGGTAAAACGACCAAAGCCTCCAAATCGTTTTTGATAATTCTCTAGTTGCTCAGCAGAGAATCCTGCACGATGGTAAAATTGAATTGCTGCCGCAGGGACGTTTTCCCCAGTGTAACTCATCATTAAGGTGCTAGTGAGGAATTCAGCTTGCGTCATATACAAGTCGCAATTGAATCGATCACATAGCCAGCCTGCTAAACCAATGTGATCAGGGTGCATATGGGTACAAATCACTCTCTGGACAGGCATGTTTTTCATGAAACCCTCAAACAAGTATTCCCACCTATCCCTCGATGAGTCAAGATTCAGGCAAGTGTCTACAATGGTCCAGCCGTCTTCATCCTCAAGTAGCCAAAGGTTTATATGATTTAGCGCTCCGGGCATGGAGAACCTAGCCCACCAGACACCAGAAGCCACCTCAAAAGGCTCTTCTTCGGGGTGGTGGAGTCGACCCCATGGGTAGGTTAAACCGCGATATTTTTCGTCGACACGCTCCAGTTTTCTTCTCCTGCTTTGTACTAAGTCGAAAGTTATCGCGCCGCGCCTGCATTTGTCCACCAGTTCCTAGGGTTGAGAACGCGCCTAAAGGAATTACAGACAGTCAACTTTGAGAGTGCCATACTCAATGTTTAGTTATACTCATTTATTTTGAGAACTTTTGTGAAAACACATGGGTTCATGAGAGGTGCAAATGACCGTGACGTTAGATAGTCAAACATTAAAAAAATTAGACCGGGCTCATCACCTACATCCCTTCACTGACTTTGAGGAATATTCCCGGCTGGGTGGGCGCATTGTTAGTCGTGCGGAGCATATTTATATTTATGATTCGGACGGTAATAGGCTTCAAGATGGAATGTCAGGTCTCTGGTGCTGTAACTTAGGCTATAGCCAAGAAAGCATCAAGAAGGCGGTAGCAGATCAGTTAGCTGAGTTACCTTTCTATAATAATTTTTTCAAATGTTCTAATCAACCGGCCGCTGAATTGGCTGCTCGCATTTCTCAGATTGCCCCTGATCGTTTTCAACATGTTTTTTTTACTAATTCTGGCTCGGAAGCTAATGACACTCAAATAAAGTTTGTCCATCGCTATTTTGAGTTAATGGGAAAGCCAGAAAAGCAACTGATCATCAGTCGTCATAATGCATATCACGGAAGCACAATCGCAGCCTCCTCTCTTGGAGGCATGTCCGCAATGCATAAGCAAACCATGGGATTAGATTATATCCATCACATTCAGCAGCCTCATTGGTTTGAGGAGAGCGGGGATCTGGACCCTGAAGAGTTTGGTATTTCGGCCGCTCTGGAACTTGAAAAGCGAATCGATGAGCTTGGCGAGGATCGCGTAGCCGCCTTCATTGCTGAGCCTATTCAAGGAGCGGGTGGAGTAATTGTGCCCCCGAAATCTTATTGGCCCGAAGTGAAACGCATTTTAGAGGAGCGTGAGATTCTGTTCATTTCAGACGAAGTAATCTGCGGTTTTGGCCGCACTGGAAGATGGTTCGGATTCGAAACGTATGGTACTGAACCTGATCTGGTCACCTTTGCTAAAGCAGTGACAAATGGCTATATGCCGCTGGGAGGCTGTCTGGTGTCCAAAAAGATATCGGACGTGCTGCTTTCCGGTGGGGGGGAGTTTGCCCATGGACTAACTTACTCTGGCCACCCAGCTTCTTGTGCGGCAGGGCTAGCTACTATTGATATTCTCCAGAACACAAAAATTATTGAAACGCGTGTGAAAGAGCTGGCTCCCTATTTTGCTAACAAAGTGAATGAGTTGGCTGATCACCCAATTGTTGGGGAAGTTAGAGTACAGGGTCTGTTTGCGGCTGTCGAGCTAGTGCGTGAGAAGGCATCGCGCGCGCGGTTGAGTCCGGAGTCTCAAGCCGCAGTTTTCTGCAGAGATACTGCGATCACTCAAGGCTTGATGGTCCGCCAGACGGGCGATGCCATGATTATGGCGCCACCCTTTGTCACTGAACTAAAAGAAATTGATTTCCTGGTCGATCGATTGTCGATAGCATTAGACCAAACAGCTAAGCATTTCAATGTCTCTTCCCGTCAGCACTGATTCTTTTATTTGAGTATGACTGACTTAAACTGATGCAACTCATAGATAGATTTTGGTTCAATGCTTTGTGGTTCCAAATTAATTGGTTTATCTGTGTGCTTGGTCGAGAAGATTGGCTTCCTTTTACAGTATTATTCCTAGCACTGCATTTTCTCTTGGTAGGTGATCCTAAAACAGAGTTAAAAAGGTTGTTTCCAGTGGCACTATTAGGAATCATAGTAGACGCTGCATTAACTCTTGCAGGAGTTTTTGAATTCGATTCGGTAATTATAGTGCCTCTTTGGCTCATTGCTTTATGGATAGTATTTGCTACGACCCTTTACCGTAGTTTGTCAAAATTTGGTCAAAATTTATGGCTCGCCTCTATTACTGGCTCCCTGTTGGTACCTCTAAATTATCTTCTAGGTTCGCGTCTTGGTGCGGTCAGTCTCCCATTGTCAGAGTTACTGACTTTCCTCATTTTAATGTGCACTTGGGGAATTCTATTGCCTGCGTTGTATAAAATAAGTCATATTCTCAAGCCCAATTTATGATTCGGTTGGCCGCTTTATTTGCTATCTTCGTTTTTGCTGGTTGGTCGTTTGCAAATGATAATGCGTTTCACAGCGCTATATCGTCCAGGTCTAATTCGATTAATACAATCGCCAAGGCACGGGAGAATGAGTTGGAGGACTGGATGCTGGTTGGCAGAGCTAAATTGCGTGTGCTGTTTTGGGAGATATATGAATCGGAGCTATATACCCCGAGTGGTAAATGGCTGGACCAAGCGCCTTTTCGACTCGTACTAACATATCTTAGAGAAGTCTCGACGGAACAGCTGGTTAAAGAGACCGCGAAGGTTTGGCGAGCGCAAGATCTTTATAATTCTCGCAGTGAAAAGTGGTTGAATTATTTACTTGATATTTGGCCTGATGTCTCTCCAGGCGACACATTAACGTTTCAGGTAAATCCAGACAATGACTCCGTATTTTTTTTTAATGGTCAACAGATAGGGACTGTGGCAGATACTGAGTTCGGTAGGCGATTTGGGGGCATTTGGTTGGCAGAGAATTCACCCAAGCCAATACTAAGGAATCAGCTTTTGGGCCATGAATAAAAAAATTTCTGGTCTAACTCAGTGGTGTCCACGAGTAATATGAAATATTTCCTGGGCTTGTGAACGTTACCAATAATCGTATTGGGATAGAGATTGACTTTGAATACCTTCTAACTCACATGGCTGGCAAATTACCCGAGTTTTTGAATGATGTCTCCAAAGAGCTCTTGATCTGACGGGATAACCTTTTCCTCTTTGAGTGGAAGCGATATCCAGGTTTCGTTAATTAAATCTCGCCAGGAGATATTATTGTTGGTCCCATTCCCTCCCCATGTTCCGCAGCCGAGGGAGAAGGTTTGTCGCATACCGTTCCAAACATTCCCACTATTCGATGCGGCTTGGGGTTGATTGACCATGACTCGCGAAGTATACGTTTTTTCAGCCATAGCCATAATATTCTCGTCACTATAGGAGTAAATGCCGCAGGAGTGCCCTTGCCCTTGGTAAAACTGAATATTTTTTGTTAACTCGATGGCATGATTAATATCGGTGGCCCGATATAAGGCCATTATCACTGATAGTTTTTCTCCTGAGAACGGATATTTAGTGCCGAAACCGTGTTCGGTCACGATGAAAAATTCCACCTTTTTTGGGATTGAAAATCCTGCCATATCAGCTATTTTTTGCGGCGGTTGTGCGACCACCGCTGTATTGAGATGCAACTCGTTATCCCAGAGCAGTTTTTGCAGCGCAGTCTTTTCCTTCGCGCTGCATAAATAACCTCCTTGGCTTTGGAGTTTGTGCAACATGTCGTCGTAAATGCCGTCAAGTAAAATTACAGAGTTGTCTGCGGAGCAGGATGCGGCTAAATCCAATGTTTTTGATATTTTTATTTTTTCCGCTGCAAAATCGAGATCTGCTGTCTCATCGACTGTGACCACTGCATTTCCGACTCCGACCCCTAGTGCAGGTGTGCCGCTAGAGTAAGCTGCATTAACCATCGCACTGCCACCCGTGGCAAGGACCAAATCACATTGGCGCATTAACTCGTTAGTGGTTTCCAGGGAAGGAGTCTCAATTCCAATAACCAGATCTTCTGGTGCACCGACTTTTTTCAATCCGGCGCGCATATGATCACAAATCTTTTTATTTGTAAGTTTGGCTCTCGGATGCGGGGCGATAATAATGGAATTTCTTCCTTTGACGGCATGAATCCCTTTGATAACAGGAGTTGCCTCAGGGTTAGTAGAGGGAGCTAAGGCACCGATGACACCAAGTGGTTTGGCGAGCACACGAATATTTCGCTCCGGGAACTCTTCAATGACACCTACCGATTTATCATCGATAATGTCTAGCAGGGTTGCCCGCGTTTTGCGTTGGATCTTTAGGAATTTACCTTCGTAGTTGCCGAGTTGTGTTTCGTCTACTGTAAATTGGGCCAGCTCTTCAGCGACGCCCGGTTTGGCTACGGACCAAACCATGGCGCGTATAAGAGAATTTACTTCATCCTGAGAGTAGTGCTCGATTTGTTTTTGAGCTGCTTTAGATCTAGTTATTAGATTGGCAATGAAATCCTGCGTGTCTTTAGAATCTCCGGACATAGATGTTCCTGACATACAATGATAGATACCTCAATAGACTAAACCGCATTGCGGTGTGATTCTACCAATCAGTAAGCGTAAAAATGCGGTTTGTTTTTAATTAAAGGAACGTTTCAGTAAAGCTTTTTTAGTATGCATCGATTGTGATCGGTTTATACTCTGTAATACTTAAGGGAATAACACTAAATCCCTCTCATAAGTCGATTAAAGTCTATGTTTTGCCAGACGTGGAGAAGCCATTTTGGATTTTGAACTCAATGATGAGCAGAAGGCCTATGTGGCAAGTGCAAAGGCGTTCTCGAAAAAAGAGCTTTTTCCTCACGCTAGTCGATGGGATGCCGATTCAATTTTCCCAAAAGATGCTCTACGTGCAGCCGGTGAGCTTGGTTTCATGGGAATGTACACCCCTGAGAGAGCCGGTGGACTCGCAATGGGCCGATTGGATACAAGTCTAATCGTTGAAGAATTAGCCAGGGGTTGCACCACCACGGCAGCGTTCCTCACGATTCACAATATGGCTACAGCAATGATCGGCAAGTATGCCCAGGACTCGATCGTTGAGTCGTGGTGCCCACAGTTAGTTACGGGGGAGAAACTTGCCTCGTATTGTTTGACGGAAACTAATGCAGGTTCTGATGCGGGCAATTTACAAACTAGTGCTCGTTTAGAAAGCGATTGCTATTTGGTCAACGGTAATAAAGTATTTATTTCGGGTGCGGGGGAGACAGATGTGTTGGTGGTCATGGCACGCACCGGTGGTGAGGGGCCAAAGGGTATTAGCGCTTTATTAATACCCGCCGACTCGGAGGGTGTTCAGTATGGGAAAAAAGAACATAAGATGGGTTGGAATGCCCAGCCAACTCGAGTGGTGTCTTTCGACTCTGTTAGGGTTCCTGCCAGAAATCGGTTAGGAGAAGAAGGTCAGGGTTTTAATATTGCAATGGAGGGGTTGGATGGCGGTAGACTTAACATAGCAACCTGTTCCGTCGGTACTGCTCAGCAGGCCATTATCGACGCTACTTCTTATGTGAGTGAACGTCAGCAGTTTGGATCAAAAATTTCCGATTTTCAGAATACACAATTTCAGTTAGCTGACATGTTGACTCATCTTGTGGCTGCGCGTCAGATGATCCGCTTGGCTGCCAATAAACTCGATATCGGAGACAAACATGCAACGACCTATTGTGCGATGGCTAAACGCTTTGCGACTGACATGGGGTTTTCGATTTGCAATGATGCCATGCAGCTGCTTGGGGGCTATGGTTATATCAGGGAGTATCCGTTGGAAAGATACGTGCGCGATACCAGAGTGCACCAGATATTAGAGGGAACAAATGAAATTATGCGGGTTATCATCGGCCGAAAGTTACTCATGGATGGTGCTTTAGAGGTTATTCAATGATTTCGAGTAAATGTGAAAAAGTGAAAGTTTCTGTAGAGGAGCATATTGCTACTGTACTAATTGACAACCCATCCGCCAATACTTGGGATCGAGAGAGCCTTCCGGCACTCAAACAGGTGGTTGAGCAGTTGAATTCGGACCCCGATGTTTTTGCCTTGGTGTTAACGGGCGCGGGAAAGAAGTTTTTTTCTGCGGGTGCAGATTTGAATCAATTTGCCTCTGGCAATGCAGACGTGGCGAGGGAAGTTAGTAATGCCTTTGGTGATGCATTCGAGTCACTGGCAGATTTTGGAGGAGTTTCAATCGCGGCTATCAATGGATTTGCCATGGGTGGCGGTCTTGAGGTAGCTCTTGCTTGCGATATTAGAATTGCTGAGAAACAAGCTTTATTGGCACTACCCGAGGCTCGTGTTGGACTGCTGCCTTGTGCAGGTGGTACACAGCGTCTGTCACAGCTGGTGGGGGAAGGGTGGGCTAAACGAATTATATTGTGTGGTGAGCGAATTGGTGCGGACCATGCATTAAATTTGGGTTTAGTGGAGGAGGTAACTGGTTCCGGTGAATCGATGTCAGCGGCCATTTCCCTGGCATCCAAGGTTGCCAATCAATCGCCGTCCTCGGTGGCCGCATGTAAACGCTTGATTCATTTCGCGCGAGATATCGCAATTAGTGATGGCTTAGCGGCCGAGAGGGATGAATTCGTAGCTCTTTTCTCGACCGAAGATCAGAGGGAGGGAACCAATGCATTCCTTGAAAAGCGCAAGCCGCAATGGAAACATAAATGACGGCGAGCGTCATCTTATCTGAACATCCTGCCGGGAGGTTGGCGATTGGGAGAATCTCTCTAAATGTTGAAGCAACCCTTAACTCTCTCACAAGAGAGATGGTGGACGCGATTTCGAGGCAACTTGAATCCTGGGCTGTTGACGATCACATCGTGGCAGTATTTATCGATGGAGAGGGTGATCGGGCATTTTGTGCAGGAGGGGATGTCCAGGCGCTTCGTGAATCCTCAATAGCAACTCCTGGAGGTCCATGTGTTTACGCCGAGAATTTTTTCGCGCGCGAATACCGTATGAATTATCTTCTACATGCCTTTGAAAAACCCTTGCTTTGCTGGGGCCATGGTGTCGTCATGGGTGGTGGTCTGGGCATTCTTGCAGGATGCCAATTTCGGATCGTAAGCGAAAGCACTCGCATTGGAATGCCTGAAATCACAATCGCATTGTTCCCCGATGTTGGTGGTAGCTGGTTTCTCAACAAAATGGATGGCTGGATCGGTCGTTTTCTTGCGCTGACGTCCTCGCACATTAACGGCACTGACGCACTTTATTGTGGTTTGGGCACTCATTTTTTGGCGCACAAGCAGAAGGCTTTGGTTCTTTCTAAGTTGTCTGAACTTCCTTGGAAAAGTGAGGTGGGTGTTAATCGGGATATGGTTCATGAGTTCTTGACTGGACTCACCTCCGATGCGTCTCAGCCGCAGGGGCATCTAGAACACAACATGGAAACTATAAATGATTGGATGTCGGGAGATGATTTGGAGTTAATTTCTAAATTCGTATCGGAGTGGGATGGCGAGGATGCCTGGCTCAAGAAGGCTCAAGACGGCTTCAAACATGGTTCTCCTCTTGCAGCTCATTGGATTTTTCGCCAGCTTAACCAGTCTCGTGAAGCGACTCTTCGAGAAGTTTTCGAATCTGAGTTGATTTTGGCCTGCAATATCATGCGGCACCGGGAGTTTGCAGAGGGTGTACGAGCATTGCTTATAGATAAAGATCGATCTCCGATTTGGGCTTACCCAGATTTACAATCAGTTCCCAATGAGTTGATCGACAATTTTTTTTCGGCGCCTGCGGGTATGCCATCGCTAAATTTACCGGAGTGAGTTATGGCTAAGATTGCATTCCTGGGGTTGGGTAATATGGGTCAGCCCATGGTAAAAAACCTTATAAAAGCAGGGCATTCTCTCGCTGTTTTTGATCTTGTTAAGGATGCTTGTCTATCAGCGGCGGAGCTCGGTGCAGCGGTGGCTACTTCCGCTGAGCAGGCAACGCAAGAGGCTGGAGTCGTTATCAGTATGCTGCCTGCTGGGGCAAATGTTTCTCGTGTTTTTCTTGGGGAAGAGGGACTTTTGACAAAAGTTTTGCCTGAAACATTGATTCTTGACGCGAGTACCATAGATGCTGAGACAGCTCGTAAGGTTGGGGACGCTGCTGCAGCAATAGGAATCGATTTCATGGATACCCCGGTCTCGGGCGGCGTGGCCGCAGCAGCGGCTGGCACACTTGCTTTCATGTGTGGAGGAAGCCAGCGAGCTTTTTCGAGAGCTGAACCAATATTAGAGGGGATGGGTAGTCCCGAGAAAATATTTCATGCTGGTCCGTCGGGAGCAGGTCAAGTAGCTAAGGCTGCTAATAATATGCTGCTCGCCGTCCATATGATTGGTACTTGCGAGGCGCTTGCAATGGGACAGGCTCAGGGTTTAGATCCTTCAGTTTTGTCAAAAATTATGAAGGCCAGCTCAGGTAATAACTGGTCATTACAGGTTTATAATCCTTGGCCAAATGTTATGGAAGATGCGCCTTCAAGCAACCAATACAGGCCTGGTTTTATGGTAGACCTCATGGTGAAAGACTTGAAGTTGGCCGCTGAGATTGCTGAGACCTCTGAAATCGCGACTCAAATTGGTAGTGTAGCCTTAGATTTATATATTGAGCATCAGGAAGCCGGTTACGGTAAGAGCGATTTTTCGTCTATTCTAAATCAGGTGCGGAGGGACTAGCGGGCTCGGCTTCATTCAAGATCTTGAGCCACTGAGGATCAGAGTCAACCAACTTTTCGCCCAACCAATATGCAAATTCCGCGGTGAGATGACTTTTGTCCATGGACATAGGATGGCCATCAGGGGTGCGGGTCGGACATGAGCTTGGTAAGATTTCGTCACATAGAAGTGCTATTTTGTCGATTGTTATATCAGTGACAGCATCTAATCTTTTAAGCAGTGGTGCGGGTTTCTTTATTAACCCTGGCAGGTTTTCAATGTTGGATATGTGTCCACACGATGCCATGTTTCCGAAATGGTTGATTAAGTTTGCGCAAGGTTCAATGGTGCTAATGTAATCACTAAATAGGACGATTCTGGCATGTGGCTGATATTTACGGAGAGTTTCAAGCAACTGAACCAATGGTTTATTCTCTTCCGCATATGGATGTAGTGCCCCTATGAACACAGTGTCCCAAACGATAGTATCCAAACTACTGTATAAAGCATCTAAACGACGGTTACAAAATTTGTTTGAGGACGTAGCCCAAGTTGCGGTCTCTCTTAAGTTTTTACATCCATTCGTAGTCCCGAACCGGATTAAAGGTTTTTGGAAGTCGTCCGGGATGAGCGCTGAGACTATGTTGAAACTGTCTGGTTCATGGGAGTTTCCGATAAAAAGAACTGCGCTTGCATTGGGTTGGGGGCACTGGGGAGTTTTCCCAATTTGATCTATTCGGCAAAATTTACGGGGTAATAAAAAGCGCCTTTCTTTGTATTCTTGAATAGTTGCGGCAGATAGGATTGTAGGCCGGAAGCTAAAGCGGTCCGGTGAGTGGAGTGGTCCCACTAAAACAAGTGTTATTGCGATTCCTAAAAGTGCCGTAAAGCCCGCAGAGCCACGCCAGGTTACCTTCTTCGCGGATCGACCTTTATAGAACCTTCTTTCCACACCATAATGAACCAAAACGGTCAGAAAGAGACTTAGCGCTGCTAGCCAAAGCTGTGCAGAGGGTGTCAAGTCGGCCAGAGTGTAGCTTTTGTAAAGTGCAATGGGTGGCCAGTGAACGAGATAAATTGAATATGATACTGTTCCTATCCATCTAGCGATTGGATTGGCGAGACCTCGCCCGCTGGGTGTTGATTGTGCACTCAGCAGAACCAGCGCCGCTCCGAAAGAGGGAATCATCGCAAGCGAGCCAGGAAATTGGGTGCTCTCTCCAAATGTCACGATACTGAAAAGACAAAGCGTGATGCCCAGGACTTGCAGCAGTAAAAGTTCTTTCGGCGAGAATAAATTAGATCGCCAAAGCTCCACGACTAATGCACCCAAAGAAAACTGCCAAATTCTAAAAGGTAATAGGTAGAAAGTCGCCGCGCTGTTCACTGGCGTATAGGCAATACAGGCAAATGCGCTTACTGCGGTAATCGTGATTAAACCTAAAAGGTATAGTCGGTTTGATCGGGTCGAAAGCAAAACGATCAATGAGGGCCAAAATAGGTAAAACTGTTCCTCTACGCCTAAAGACCATAGATGGAGCAAAGGTTTGAATTTGGCATTGGTATCCCAGTATCCAGATTCATAAAAAAATACAAAATTTGCGGCGCTGAAAACCGAACCGATTGCAGAAGCTGCAAAACTCTTGAGCGGGTACGGTTGCAAGATAAGCGTTGCTACTACAGCAGTAATAGCTACTGTTGCTAGAACCGCAGGAAAAAGTCGCATGACTCGATTAGCGTAGAAATTGCTAAGGTGGAAAGTTTGGGCTTGAACTCTAGAGCGTATTAAACCGGATATGAGGAATCCGGACACGACAAAGAAAATATCAACCCCAACATAACCCCCACTAAATCCAGAGACTTCTAAATGAAATAGCAATACAGCCAACACTGCAATTGCACGGAGTCCATCCACTTCTCCCAAATAAGTGAGTTGGCGCTGAGGATGTAGGGAGAGCCTTTCTATGGACATGTTGATTCAAAGGTGCTGCTCGGTATTAGCATCGTATAAAAACCTGTTGTCTGGACAACTACTTTTAACAATCTTGGTCAGAAAATATTGCCTGCTCCAGGCAGCAAAGGATTTGTGGTTTTGATCTTATCACCACGTTTTGGCTTTTAATGTTTTTTTCTTTTTCAAACGCAGACCTGTGTTATTTTTGCGGGGGTAGTCAAGCTTTGGATGCCACCTCGGTGTTTGTTCTCAGGACAGATAAATAATTTACGCAGTATTACTGGGAGACTAATAGTTGGAATTAGAAAGACCTTTCCTTCGTTTGCCTTATTGCTTTGATGTGGATCAAATGGCAGAGGAGGTTCGCGCTTTGGCTGATGATTGCTGGTTACCGCATCCTTCAGGGCTACCTGGAAATAGCGCTGTGCCGTTGGTTTCAATAAATGGCGAGCCAAAAGATGGTTTTGATGGGCAAATGGCTGCAACTGAGTGTTTGCTGACGTCACCCTATCTCTATCAGGTGGTCAGTAGCTTCAATGAAGTTGTCGCCCGAAGCAGGCTAATGCGATTGGGTGTAGGTGCGCAAGTTCAGGAGCACGTAGATTTTAACTATCATTGGTATAGTCGAGTACGCATCCACATCCCCATTAAGACAGATCTGGCGGTTAGATTTTTTTGTGGGCCAGAGGAAATCCATATGGCTGAAGGAGAGAGTTGGTTGTTTGATTCTTGGCGTCGCCACAAAGTAATTAATGGTAGTGAGCGCGATCGGATACACCTCGTAATCGACATTGCTGGATCCGCGGATTTTTGGAAATTAGTAAGACGCTTGCAACGATCATCGGAAGCATTGGATGTTAATTTGGTACGCTATCAAGCAGATTACAAAGGTGAACTGATAGCCGAGCGTTTTCCGTCTTCGCCTGTTATGGCCCCCGGGGAGATGTGGTCGATCGTCAAGGAATTGATCTCTGATTGTCAGCAAAATCCCGATAATGATCTTGAAATGTTAGTTTTCTACCAGGATTTACTTTTTGATCTTGTCCATGATTGGAGACGTCATTGGTCATTGCATGGGTTTGCTCCTTCCGGTCTCAAGGGATATCAGGCGCTTTTGAAAAGAACGAGCCTAGCCCTGAAAGATAACCCCAGAGTTTTGATCACTCAGTCTAATAAAATTGGCATCAATCCCATTGTCAATCAGCGTCTGTTGTCTGCTGCTTTGAAACCCCAGCTTACCCGCCAGTTTATCAAGGATCATAATTGAAGGCGTTGAAATCGTCGCTGTAAATCTCAGCGATATCGGCTTTGAGACTTCTATCTAAAATATCTTCGTAATGTGGATGTTTTGACGCGTTGCGCCGAGGCACCTCCTTTGCTGGAATATCAACTTTTAGGCAGATGTCTTTGAAGCTCTCTTGTAGTGACTCGTATTTTCCTATGTAATTGATCGACAGATTACCCGTTCGATCTGCAAGCAACGACCATTGTGTTGCTACAAGAATTCGATTGCGAAAGCGTTCTCTGCCTAACGCTCTCCGCATCCACAATGTGGGATCATTTTGATAGTCGGGGTCCTCGCGAGCTAAGAAAGCACATGCTGAGACAAATCGATCATATGGATGGCGGGTAAAAGCAAATACGAAAAATAAATCCAACTCCTTTTGACTAACTACATTACTTAGTTGTTTATAGCTAATATGACCATGATTTATCGCCGCCAACTCTGGAATGGGTGCGATGTCTCGACCAAAGCGCATTTGCTGCTCCCAATCGGTCTTTTGAAGATAAGGTCTGAGTACTTCGCGAACAGCATGTGTTCCTGTTTTTGGAACGGCAATAAAAATGAATTTTTTTGAATTTGAGAAAATCACCTCGGAGCTTCAATCTCAAAAGTGTTCAGCAAATCATCGCCTAATGCTTTTTTTAGCGGATCGAGATGATTTTCATAGTTACGCCATTGATCAAGTCCACTTCGATAGATTGGTTGCCTTACCTGCTCTGCGCTTGGTGTTTTAACACTACGCTCAGTTTTATGAAATTCCAGACAGGCTGATTCAAAAGGTAGTCCGCAGAAATCGAGTAAGCGCTTAACCTCTATTTCGAGGTTGTTAACAACATTTTCGTGCTGAACTCGTAGCACGAACCCTGGTAATACCTTATCCCAATGATCCATTAGACGAATGTATTGTCGATAATAGTTCCCAATTTCCTCAAGTCCGTAAGTGAACTCTTGGCCTTCACCAAATAACTGTTTAAACCCACTGAAACAACAGGACATTGGGTGTCTTCGCGCATCGATGATTTTTGCTCGAGGAAGAATCAAACGGATCAAACCAATGTGGAAGAAGTTGTTTGGCATTTTGTCGATGAAACGCGGTGCTGACCCACGATAAGCATTTGTATCGTTAATATACTGAGCACCAAATTTCTCGAAATTATCAAGATTCAAATCACGCAGAATTCGCGGATATCGTGGGCTAGTTTCTCCGGCTTTATCTCTCCCACGCAGTCTTTTCGCTAAATCAAGGATGTCATGCAGCTCCATCGTCCCATCCACCATCGAGTGAGATGCTAGGATTTGCTCTAATAAGGTAGACCCTGCGCGAGGTAGACCTACTATAAATATAGGATCTTCTGCGCGGTGGCCAGATCCTTCCCATGCTGTAAAAAGTTCTCGAGTACATATCTCTATTTGGGATGATACCCGGATATCTAGATGCCCAGCACTGTGAGTCGAGCTTGAGCGTTTTTGATCATTACCTATGGAGTAGTATTCAAAGGAACGAGTGAAATCTGATCGATCTTCGTACGCTTTTCCGAGCGCAAAATTCAATTGGATTTGATCGAGTTCCGAAATGGCTTCTTTGGCCACCATATCGATCATAGATGCCAACTCTTTATCAGAGAACTGATAGGACTTAGTGTTGGCAAGGCTCCAGTATGCATCACCATGAGTGGATCTGATGTTGTAGGCTTGCTTAAATAGGTTGACTGCCTCTGCGGGTTTGCCGATAGAGTTGTAAATATGTCCGAGTGATACCCGGAGAACAGGATCTTTTGGTGAGGCTTTTATCATTTGGTTATAAACTCTAATGGCTTCGGCATTATTGGCTATTCCAAAGCATGCCGAAGCGTAAAGAGCCTGTACATTTGAAGCGGGTTTAGTTTTTGCTTCATACAGAGATCTAGATCGACTATGGGCTTTATGAAACCGTTGGCGACGAAGTAACACATTTATGAGCTGGATTTCAGCATCCTCATGCGCCGGATCCAGTTCCATAACTGTCTCAAGGAGAAATTCCGCATCATCGAAAACACCTGTACGCGTGGCAATTTCTGCCATTAAGCGCATCCCTTCTATATGGGTTTTATTTTTCTGCATGAAGAATCGGCATAATCGCTCAGCATCGGCTATGCGTCCCGAGGATAAATAACTAATGACTGTTCTCAGTTCCTGCGGTAACTCTGATAGAAATTTTATCTGCCTCGATGCGTGGTTTGCTCTGGAATCATTCGTACTAGTGTAAAGCTTCAGTACATACTGCCAGCTATCGATGAGGGAGGCGTCTAACTCTACCGCTTTTTGGAAGCTGTCTTGAGCTAGAGAAATTTTATTGAGCCCCAATTCACAAAAAGCAAGTTCCTGAAAACCTCTGCCAAAATCAGGAGTGATAGCGAGTAGCTCGAGTAATATTTGTTTGGCAACAGCGTGGTCACCTTGAGTTCGGCGAAGGACAGCCAGCGTATAGCGCGCCTCGAAATTAGCGGGCTCGCGAGACAGAACTTGTGTTAGTAGCTCTAGAGACTTTTTGAAGTCTCTTTGAGCTAGCGCGGTGCGCGCTTTCTGAATCGTTTCGTTGTTCGACAAACTTCTCAGCTCGACTTAAAAAAAAGGGCGGACAAAGTCCGCCCTTCGGGTGTAACTAACTATTTCTAGATAATTAAAATTGGTACGAAAGCCTAAGTCCAATGGTTCTTGGACGATTTACACTCGCTTCAGGGCTATATTTCCCTGCAGTTTGTACAATAGCGCCCTCTTCTCCGGTTATATTTCTTACAAACACTTCAGCCAGCCAATTATCTTTCAACATGCCGGCACTCGCATTGAGGAAGGTCGCTTCCTCATTAACGAAACGGGTGTTTGCGGGGAGGTTGCCAGATGAATCTGGAACAGTTCCAAAGGTGCCCCCCTCCTCTTCAATATCGAGACCGGACAGAGAGCCGGTGACAAGCCTGCCAGTGTCATCCATGAAGGAGGCACTCCCGACGATTCCAGCTAGGGAGTCGGCTCGATATGTTATTGAGCCGGTGATGTAACCGGCCGCACCCATTCCGGGCATTTCAAACTCGTATCGAGCTCTGATGTTACCAGAAAAATCCGGAGCCAAGGGCAGGTCAGAGCCAACTGGAACAGCTACCCCTTGAAGCTGTGGATTTAGAGAGGTTACTTCCGTATCTACCCAACTTGCAGCACCAGAGATCGTCAAGTTGGCAGTCGCTGCCCACATAAAATCTACATCCAGGCCGTTGGAATCCGCGTCGCCAATATTTTCCATGAATACTAAGAAAGCGACATTGGATGGGTCAAAACGAGCAACTTGCAGGTCGGTTATCTCAGACATGTAATAACTTGCATTAACCCTTAATGTTCTGTCTAGAAACTCCCCCTTCATTCCAAACTCTATATTTTCTAACGTATCGGTAACCGCGACTGCGGGGACTACATATCCGCTATAGACTCCAGTTTGATTGGCGGCTAACTGACCAGCATTTCTGTTCTGCGTTGCTGGGCGATAACCCTCCGAATAGACGCCATATAACATGACGTCATCGTTTACATTCCAGTTAATTGAAAATCGTACAATGGTGTCCTCCTCTTCGGTAATTCCCTCGGAGTTCACATTACTAATGTCGAGCCTTCCATCCTGTATTGCTTCAAGCGTGGCCGCATTACTGCCGCCGCCTCGGAACATGTCTCTTCTGCCATTTGGGCTAGTAGCGTTAAGTAAGACGCTTGTGTCCCCAGTCGCCCCATACTGTCCCAGAGTGAGGAGGCGGTCGGTGACGCTATTACTGAAGCCGTTGCTGTTACACCTGCCATCGCTTGTGGCTAAGCCATCTCCAAATCCCGGAATGCCGTAACGGCATCCAAATGAAAAGTTAGATGCGCCCTCAAGTTGGGTTTCCAAATCGTATCTGCGAGCACTCACTGCGACGGTCAATGAGTCAGTTAAGTCAAAAGCAACCTCTCCAAAGAAGGCGAGCTCCTCTTCGGTGCGAGTGAAGTCGTTGTAGAATGTAGTGAAAGGACTTCGGGGGCCGACGGTATTGGTACCCGAGGTATTTGGAACCGTCGTATTACCGACTTCAAAAGGCTCTCCAGAGCCATAGTAGTTAACAACATGCTCACTAAACGCATCATTTGTCGAAAAATACTGGAACTCACCGACATGAGAGTTTTCTACATCGCTGTAGTAAACGCCCGCCATAAACCTAAATCGGTTGTCAGGATCACTGCTGATTCGGAATTCATGAGTAAGTCTTTCGTTGCTTGACTCGTCGGCGTACTGTTTCGTGGGGTCGTAGCAATTGTTTGGCGCATTAGCCTTGTCGCCTGAATAGATGTTCCCGCTACAGAGATAGTAAGTAATGTAAGCGCCCCCGTGATTATAGTGGGTGTAGTCGATCAGGGAATCCACCTCTCGGTCGATGTAACCACCAGTGTAAACCACTTCTAGATTGGCAATTCTGCCTTCAAGAGTCCAGGTGGTAATATCGAATTCATCAAGGTTGTGCTCCGGGGTGAACTTTTGGGAACTTTCGTCGCCCAGGCTAGGGTCGATCAAGAAGGAGCCTTCAACATCAATCTCTTGTGACATGTGTTGAATCAGCCCGGTCCAATTGTCGTTGAAATCGTATCGAAGCCCTGCACGGAAACCATTGTATTTTGCTTCATTCCAGTCCTCTTTGACCAGATCAGCATTAGAAATAGATTGCACTGTTGTTAATGGAAAATCTCGGAAAAAAGGCCCGAAGCCATTAATACGATTTCGGTCAATGACCTCCGCGTTGGGTGTGTAGGTGCCCGCGACATTGTCAATCCAGCCACCTTGCTTGTCTGCGAAACCCATAAACCTGAGTGCTGCATTATCCGAGAGTGGAATATTAATCATCGCTTCTACTTTATTGCTATCTGCGCCACCTGAAGTGGTGCTCATACCTAGATCTAGGCTCGCACTCATCTCACCCATTTGTGGCTTATTCGTGATAAGCCGCATGTTCCCCGATTGAGAACTTGCGCCAAATAGAGTGCCTTGCGGACCCGCTAACACCTCAATTCTCTCTAAGTCTGCAGCGTAGATGTCAAGGTTTCGGGCCCCAAAAGAGACTGGCATTTCATCCAAATACAAAGCTACACCAGGGGCTGAGCCTTGTGCTGGGGCCACAGTAATGGACGATTGCTCCGTTGCTGATCCACGAATATAGATTTCTTTTTGGCCTGGACCGATACCGGCACTCACAACGTTG
>MDTB01236191.1_pt1 | contig 20783 bp, 11 predicted proteins | sample 811161 | NCBI WGS metagenome assembly MDTB01 (sample SAMN05326650, study PRJNA326480) | marine metagenome | isolation source: seawater | place: Mediterranean Sea | collected 2009
GTCACAACTCCTATTTTATCTTCAGTTAAAAAAATGAAAGATGGAAGAAAGGTTTTTTTTAATCAGATAATTGCTGCTTTTAATGGATGGGATAGAAAAAATAATAATAAAAATAAACCTGTTTGCTTTGGCGATTTAAGTCAAATAAATAAAAAAGATATAGAGATTGCAAATAATATTATAAAAGATATTGTTTATGACATAAAGTGGCAGAATGGAGATATAGCCATGATCAATAATTTTTTTATAATGCATGGTAGAAGATCATTTAGAGGAAGTCGAAGTATACTTGCCTCATTGATAAAGTAAATATTCTAAAAACGTTGGCCTAAAAACGTTGTCAATAAAATATTGTACCGACGAGAACCATGTTGAATAATCATGAGTAATTGGAAAATTAGTAGAAAGTTAAAATCTTACAGAAAAAGCAAAGCCCCCGTCGGTATAGGGGGCTTTTTAAAGGTGGCCAGAGACGGAATCGAACCGCCGACACGAGGATTTTCAGTCCTCTGCTCTACCGACTGAGCTATCTGGCCCAAATTTAGTATATTAATATATTCGTATTTAATTAATACACACTATAAAAATTTAGAGACCTTTTACAATACTAACCATGAAAAAAATAAAAATCCTTAAATTTTTATTCGTCCTTTATATGTATTCATTCATATTTTTATATTTGAAGTATGAAAAATAAAAAAATTATTATCGCTACACATAACAGGGATAAGTTAATTGAAATAAAATCAAAATTAAATAATTTGAATTTTAAAGTATATTCATTATTTGATTATCCTGAAATCAAAGATATTCCGGAAACAGGGAAAAGTTTAGATGAAAATGCTATTATTAAAGCTAAAACGGTTTTTGATTACACTGGGATTCCAGCACTATCCGATGATACTGGACTTGAAGTTGATGCTTTAAATGGTCAGCCAGGAGTATTCTCTGCAAGATGGGCAGGAGAGGATTGTTCATATAATGATAATGTAAACAAAATGATAAAAGAGATTAAACCATTTTCTACAGATAACAGAAATGCACAATTTAAAACGGTTATGGCGCTGGTTGATCATAATGTGGAACATCTTGAAAGGGGTTGCATAAAAGGTCAAATAACAGACAGGCCAAAAGGGGTTGGAGGGTTTGGATATGACCCCTTATTTTATATACCTTCAAAAGGAATGACTTTCGCAGAAATGTCTGAAGAAGAAAAAAGTAAAATTTCACATAGAGGTTTAGCTTTAAAAAAAATGTTAAACTATTTAAAAAAATATAATTGTTCTTAACCTTCCAAGAAGAAATTAAGGAGATACAGCCTAGCGAACCATTGCTAACGCGTTGTTGAAACTAATATCATATATTAAAATTTTTAATTACAGATTTGTAAAACAGGTGAATTACGTACTTTTTTGTATTTCTATTTGCGGGTTTACTTTTTCTAATGATTCTCCTTTTTCTCAGAAGATTATTCCACAGAAAAAACTTATTTATTTTTTAGATCCATTCCCAAAAGTTAAAAAGACTATGGTTCAGTGGGATGTTGATAGTACATGGAATGGACATTTTGTTAATCCGAATATAAATAAAAAAGCAGAAGTGCTTATTAAGAAAATTACTATTAAAACCGAAGAAGCTTTAATAGAAAATGCCTATAAAGTGAAAATGGAACACATGGGAAGTGAGTTGATACCACCAACAGTTTTTAGTTTAAAATGGTACCAGCGTCGTGCATTTTGGTTAAATGTTGAAAAAAAATTTAGAGATAAAATTATCAGTAATTATACAAAAAAAAATAGAAGAAAAAGACGTGGAAAGGGTGGAGGATTTAATATTGATGTACTCAAAGTTGGAGATACTCAAGTTAGTTTAAATATTAGTGGAAGAATAAGTATTGATGGTGACCTTGTTTTCAAAGAACAAGACTTACAGTATAGTTCACAGAATCAGAGTAATAATGATTGGGATTTAGAAATTGAACAAACTCAAAATTTTACAATTAATGGTAAAATTGGTGAGAAATTTAATATTAAAATCAAACAAGACTCTGAAGCAGATTTTGACTTTGAAAATGACATGTCAATTACATATAATGGTAATGAAGATGATATTTTGCAAGATTTTGAAGCTGGAAATATCGGTTTTAGTTTTCAAGATGGAGCTACTCTTATAAATAAAGGTGGCGGATCAAGTAATAACGGCTTATTTGGATTTAAAATGGGACATCAATTTGGCCCATTAAAAATAAACACAATCATAGCTCAGGAAAATTCACAGAAACAAGTAAAAACAATCTCTGGTTCAGAGCAATCTCAGGAAGTATTTATCAATGATTATGATTTTATTACTGATAGATTATTCTTTTTGGATGAAATTTATAAACTTAATTTCTATCCATTAGACTCAAATTTGAATTTTTCTTATTTTGAAGATTTAGAAATTGACAAAATTCAAGTTTATAAAACTACGAATATAGTTGAGGGTAGTGTGGTAAACGCAACAGCTTATTATGATATGCAGACTGAAGACCCTATTAAATCAGAATCTGGAATTTGGGTCAGAATGGAATCTGGTAGAGATTTCTCATATTCACCTCGACTAGGATATCTACAGTTACAATCAACATTGTCAAATGAAGCAATTGCGGTAGCATTCGTTACTAAAGGAGGTGAGATAATTGGTGACTATATTACAGATGAATCAAATTCTAATGTAGATTCAGAAATAAAACTAAGATTAATTAAATCGCGTGGTCGTTCTGATCCATCTAAGGTAACTTGGCCATTAATGATGAAAAATGCATATTACATCGGTAGTAGTGGTACAGATTATTCTAAAATAGAGGTTGATGTACTATATATTAATGGAGAAACAGGTTTAGACCCGAGCCCCGTAGGTAGCAGTAGTAAGTTTTTAAACCTTTTCGGTCTTGATACTAGGAAATATCAGAATGGTGGGTTTACAATCGGTACAGACAATAAAATTGACTTATATTCGAGTATAATTGATACGTTGAATGGTATATTAATGTTTCCAACTCATATGCCGTTTGCATTTGATACAATTGGAACAATAAATATGTCTGATCCCGAAACCTCAACATTATATTATGGCTCAACAAATGAAGAGCTTGGTGAAATTCTTCCTTACTTGAATGACAATGATGGTGATTTTCAGTGTAGCTCTGAATATAATCAATGCGGACCTGCAATGTATTATTCAAGTAATACAAGTGACAAAATATCAGAACATGAATTTGTTATAAAAATTATTAAAAAAGAAAGATCTACATCTATCAATTTGGGGTTTATGATTGTTGAAGGTTCTGATGAAGTAACTGTTAATGGTAAGCGTATGACAAGAGGATCAGATTATGAAATTGATAGTTTTAGTAATGAAATTCGATTTATTGGTGATGCTAAAAATATAGTAATGGATCCAAATGTAGAGATTGTTATTGCTTATGAAGATCATAATTTATTTAATTTTGATAATCGTTTCCTTGCAGGTTCTTCAATGAGATGGGATTTTACAGATAATATATTCCTTGGAGGTACGGCATTATATTATGATCAATCAATTGTAGATAAAAAAGTCGAAGTTGGACGTGAGCCAATGAGAAACTTCATTTGGGATCTTAATGGTACGTATCAGAGAGATTTAAACTTTGTAACTCAAATAGTGGATAGGTTACCATTAATAAAAACTTCAAATCCATCAACTGTAAGAATAAATGGGGAATTTGCTCAAGTTATTAGTAATCCAAATTCAATTGAATCTGGAATAGCCTATATTGATGACTTTGAAAGTTCTAAACATACTTCATCACCTTCTATAAAAGCTGCATTTTATAGTAAAGCAGGACCTCCATTACAATTAGATGCTTTTGGAGTACCTCAGATTGGATTAATATCAGACATTAATGAAATTGGTACAGTTAATTGGTACAACCCATATTGTCAAATTCAAACTAATGAAATTTGGCCAGACAAAGCTACTTCAGGAATTTCAGGTGATCAAAAAACTATTACTTTAAATCTTGTATCAAATTTAACTGAAAATAAAAATAAAGTTGGAATATTTACTTACCTTAATGATTATGACCAAAATTTAGAAAATAAAAAATATGTTGATATATGGTTAAATGATTCAGGTATAAATAGTGGTCAATATAAACTTCATATTGATCTTGGATTGATAAGTGAAGACGCTAACCTTAATGATAAGTTAGATTCTGAAGAAGATATTTACTTTGGTAATGGAATTATTGAAGAAGATGAAGATACGGGATTAGATGGCTGCTTTAATGAATTTGAAGATGGTAAAGGAGGGTGTCTTGGACTTTTTAATATAAATGGTAATTTGACTGAGCTTACATATCAGGATATTTTTAATAACTATACTGAATTTAGAGATTCTGCAATTTTTGTGCAGCAGGATTGGGATAGTGAAGAATCGTTTTGTGAAATTTGCTCAATAAATGACCCCAATGGAGATGATTTTCAATTTAACCCTTCAACAAGTTGTGGTAATAATTTTGATCCTAACGAATATCAAAATTATAATGGAACAGAGAAAAATTCACAATTTGAAGGATTTAATTATCCTGATACAGAAGATTTGAATAATGATAAATCTTTGAATAAAACAGAGGAATATTTTACATATTCTATTAATTTAACAAATCCAAATATTGATGTCATTACACAGAATAATAATTGGAAACAATATTCAATACCACTATCAGATTTTAAATATTCAGAAGAAAGCATAGTTAGTTGGAGTAATATTAAATATATGAGAATTTGGGTAGATTCAGAGATACCATCAGAATTAAAGGATACACTAGCAATAGCAAAGATTGAATTTGTTGGTAATGAATGGCAGGAATTAGGTTCAAAACATATTGCCAGTGATGATTGGCAAGATTATTCAGGGATGGAAATTTCTGTAGTAAATACTGAAGAACATACAGGGATTTATAATCCTCCTGAAGATATAATTATTGAAAAAGATTTGAAGACAGGGTTAGAACAAAGAGAGCAGGCTTTAGCATTATCATTTAGGGAGAAAGAAGGCATAAATGGTATTCAAGAGAATCAAGTCATAGCTATTAAAAAAGTTTTAAATATCCCTCAGGAGGGTAAGAAAAATTTTAAAATTTATAAATATCTTGATATGTATGTCTATGCAGAAAAACAACCAGGCACAAACGAATGGTATAATAATTCAGATTTTACAGATTGGCGTAATAATGAAAATGTCCAATTTATTTTTAGATTAGAAAAAGACGAGAATAATTATTATGAAATTATTAAACCATTAACTATTAAACAAGGAAGCATCTCAGATGCAGGATGGCTAGATAATGATATCCGTATTGATTTAGAAGAGTTGACTAGAAAAAAACTCGAAAAACAATTATTAGAAGAATTTGATGATTATGGTGTAGATGGTGTACCAAGTATTAATAATAATGGGGATCCTATTGCGACATTTGAAAATGGCATGGGAGGTGCAATTCCTGAAATTCTAATTGGACTTAAAGATTCTACCTTTATAATCCCTTGTGATAGTAATGAAGTAGAAATTGATATATATGAATTTAAAGATTTAAATATTCAATCTTGTACAATAGAAATGTCAAGCTTTAGTGAAGATGAATGTATAAATATATTAGAGCAAACATATTTAGGAAATTGTACTGAAAATAATGATTTAAATATAACTTTTCATATGGTGAGAGAGTTTAAAAATGTGACATTTGATAAGATAGCCTGTAATTTCCTAAATGAGCAGGGTTGCAATGGCGACGAAAATTTAATTCAGTTTAGAGATCAAGTTTGTTATAATTGGAATGATTTCGGTTGTTATCCATGTGATGATTGTTCGATTGAAGATCCTAATGGTGATAATTATGTTTTCCCAAATATTGAGACCTATGAAGATACTGAGGATTTTGTATACAAATCTGAAGGAAATGGAGTCTTTGATATTGGAGAACCTTTATTAGATTTAAATGGAGATAATATTTATTCACCGCCTGGAAATTATATTGAAGATTATCAATTATGGGAATGGGTCGATTCTTCATATACTAATCCAACTTGGGAAAAGATCAGAATAAAAGGTCAGCCAAGTATTGATAATGTTAAAAATATTATAGTTGGAGTTCATAATAATACTAATAATAAAGTTAATGGACATATATTTATTAATGAATTACGTATGACAGGAGTACAAAGGAAAACTGGACAAGCCATGAAGTTTTCTGGAGACTTGAACATCGCAGATATGGTAAAGATAAATGCAAATTTTGATGCTAAAACATCAGATTATCATGCTCTTCAGGAAAGATTAAGTTCTGGAAACACCTCTCAAAGCTTTTCTATGACAACCCAATTTAAACCCGATAATTTTTTCAATAAAAAATTAGGTTTTGATCCGATTCGTGTAACTTATTCAAAATCTACTCAAATCCCCCAATTTGAACCAACACAAACGGATGTAATCATTGATCAACCATGGCAGGCTCCTGATTCAATTAAAACAATTACCCAAAAATATGGAATTTCAACTGGATATAAAAAATCTACAAAAGGTACTAAGTTTTGGGAAAAATATATTTTAGACAATATTAAATTAGGATTTTCTACAAATAATACAACCTCATCTAATTTAACTAAAAAAATTAGTAAAGACAGGACTCAAAATCAAAATATTAATTACACGCTTAATATAGGAGATAATCCAAATTTTTTAAAACCATTTACATATTTTCAGAAATTTTTTGAGAGAGAAAGAGATATATTTAGTTCAAAATTTTATTATTTCCCTAAAAAGTTAATAGGAAAATTAACTTTAAATGAGGTTGATAATTTTTCTGTATTTAGAAATAATCCAGACACAACTTTTAATCAAAGTTTCAAAATGAAAACTAATTTTGATATGACCTATGAGCCATTGAAAAAAATTGAAACCACATATCACTTTGACCAAAACAATAATCTTGATGCTTATCAGTTTAATAAACTAAAAATAATTGACGATAAAACTTTAGGTAAGAAAACTAATCGAAATGAGAAATTTTCAATTTCAGTAATGCCTGATTTAAACTGGTTAAAACCAAAAGTAAATTTTAATTCAACTTATAAATGGACTCGATCAACAAGTATTGATAGTATAGCTGAGATGAGATTTTCATATAAGATTGCACCAAACTTGAGGTTTTCTGCTGCTGCTTTATTAGAAAAGTTTTTTACTCCTTCAAAGCAAAGTAAATCATCTAAAACTAGACCTGGAAGTAGTAGAAATAAAAATAAACGAAATAAAAAAAATGTGAAATGGATGGAAATAGAAAATCCATTAATAATATCAATATTTGATAAAATGCATTCTGTGGCAAAATTTATTGGTGACATTTCTTTAGATTATTCAAAGGATAATTCTTCTAATTTTAATGGGATTTTAACGGATTATAATCCAAATTTCTTTGAAAAGTTTTTAGATACGTCAAATAAAATTTCAAGTGATTCAACAAGAATTACTGAAGACTTAAGTAAAGTAAATAGTAATTTTACAAATACTGAGAATTTCAAAATTCAAACAAATGGATTTAATATAGGTAAAATAAATATAGGTAGGATGTCTTTTAGCAATAAGAATGTTGAAAAAATATCAACAACTAATGATACGACATTAACGATTAGTCAATCATTCCTTCCTATGGGATTGAGTGAAAATTTAAATGTAAATGGAATACCATTTCTTGATTACGACATCTCAATCCAGCAATTGAATACTATACCATTTATTAGCAAAATATTTAAGTCGATTTCAGTAAATCACAAATTTACAGGAAGTAAGGAAATAAATATAAATGATGGTGAAGAAAGTTCGATATATAAAATGAACTTTTCACCATTATTAGGAATTAATACTACAACGAAAAATAATATTAAGTTTTCAATAAGTGGCTCTTTTAGCCAGACTATTAAAGAGTCTTACGGAGGCGGTATGGATAAAGATAACTCATTTTCTTCAAATTCATCAATTAAATACACTAAAAAAGGTGGACTTGAAATACCGGTTTTCTTCTTTAGAGACCTAGATTTAGAAAATGATGTTACATTTAATCTAACTTCATCATATAATTATACTTGGAAAGAAGTACTATTAGCTGGTGGAACCGAGTTTACCGTAAATGATGAAAGAATAGATTTTTCTGTGAAACCGGATATTAAATATAAATTCTCAAATTTTGTAGATTTCTCAATTAATTATAAATACAGCGGAAACTATTCTTTACAAAATAAATGGAGATACGAAAAAGGGGGTGGATTTGCTGTTATTATTAAATTACGGGGTTAAATGAAAAAAATATTTATTTTTATAATAATGTTGGGGAATTTATTCCCACAAAGTTTTCCATATTTTGATGGAGAAAGAGCTTTTCAATATCTCTTAAAGCAGTGTGATTTAGGTCCACGTAATCCGGGCTCTAAAGGGCATGCTGATTTTATAAAAATGTTAGATCAATTTTTATTACCTTTTAATTTAACTGTATTTAAACATGAAGTAACTGTGACTAATCCAATAACACAAAAACCTGTAGATTTGACAAACTTTTTGGTTAGATTTAATCATAAACGTGAAAAAAGATTACTTATCCTAGCACATTGGGATACAAGAGATGTCGCTGATAGAGATCCTGTTTTAGCAAATCAGGACAATCCTATTTTAGGAGCAAATGATGGTGCTAGTGGAATTGCAATTTTAATGGAGTTAATAAATATATTACATAACAATCCTTTAATTAATATAGGTCTAGATTTACTTTTTGTAGATGGAGAAGATATGGGCGTATCAGGTGTTGCTGAGTCATTTGCACTAGGAACAAAAGAATTTGCAAGAGAATATCCCAGTCCATTACCATATTTTGGATTAGGTATAGATATGGTAGGAGATAAAAATCTTGAAATAGAAATAGAGCGATTTTCATATTATCAGGCTCCTCAATATGTGGATAAGATTTGGACATTAGCAAAAAAATTACAAATTCACCAATTTAAACATAGACTAGGTAGGTCTATTTACGATGATCATAGAGTTTTTTATTTAGAAACTAAAATACCAACAGTTAATTTGATAGATTTTAAATATCCTGACCATAATCATTCTTATTGGCATACCTTGAATGATATTCCTGAAAATTGTTCATCTGAAAGTTTGGAAGCTGTAGGTAGATTGGTAACTGCTTTTATTTATAATGAAGATGTAAAATGAATAATTTATGGCAAAAATTAACAATAACTGCTGAAAAAAAAATTTTAGAAATTATATCAGCAGATATTATTCAGGTTTCAAATGGTATTATTGACACAAACAGTAGTCATATTCATTTTATTGAAAATAAAGATTTAGAATTTATTAAAAAAAAGTTAAATAAGTATAATTATTTTCACTTTAAATTTCAATTTGAAGAACAAAAGAGGGAGAATTGGCATCTTGCTTGGAAAGAAAATTTTACAAAAATTAATATAAATAATAAATTAAATATAATTCCTGATTGGGATAATTCAGAGTATCATCAAAAAACAATAAAAATAAAACCAGGTATGGCTTTTGGTACAGGACATCATGAGACTACATATTTAATATTAGAGCAATTAGTTGAAAAAATATTGCCAAATATGAGTGTATTAGATTTAGGCTGTGGTAGTGGTATCTTATCTATTGCTGCTAAAAAATTAGGTGCTGGGAATGTAACAGCCGTAGAACTGGACACAGAGTGTAAAGAAAATTTTAATGAAAATTTATTCTTAAACAATTTTAAAAATGAAGTTTCAACTCACTATATGGATGTTTTAAAATGGGACGATTATAATTATGATATTATTTTAGCTAATATTAACAAATCTATAATAAAAAAATTAATTGTATTATTGAGTGAAAAACCTGTTTCAAAAGTATTTTTAACAGGATTACTGATTGATGATAAATCTGAAGTAATTTCTTTAATAGAGGAAAATAATTTTAATATTGAATGTATTAAATCTAAGGGAGAGTGGTTGCTTATTATTATAGATAAGAGTTTCGATTATGAATAAATCATATTGGATACTTTTAGTGATTCTTCTTGGGTGTGAAATTAAAATCAATAATGAAAGAGATACCGATATTCCTGAAGTTTTAATTTATTATAATGAAGAAAAAAATGAAATATTTACCTCTGTCTCTTTGGAGCATTTTAAAAATATGGATGTTGATAGTTTAGAGATTGAATTTGAACGAGAAGGTAGTTTTTTAGATTTAACTGTGTGTATTGAAAATGATTCGATATATGATTTTTCTTCAACTACAACTTTAGAAGAAAGTAATTGCTTATATTTTGATTATCAAAATTATGGCTGTATAAATAAAGAGGCTATTAACTATGATATTTTCGCAAATTTCGATAATGGGAATTGTAAGTTTGAAGGTGATTGGAGACAATTTAAATTAGGTAGATTTGATATAGAAACGTATTCATTTCCAATTTATTTAATATCATCAAAATCATTTCAGTGGTTTGAATTTGACATTAAAGGACTCCAAGTGGAAGCAATTGAAAGTTTAAATGAAAATATCCCATGTGATTTAGATGATAATAATATTTTATTTAATAATTTTAATCTCATACAGCCAGGCACATATGAAATTGTAAGAGTCTACCTAAGCCCACCACCGAATAATTATGTAATAAGTTTAAATGATTTAGCTATCAATGGTGATATGATTGCTAATAATCAAATTTTTCATTCTAAGTTTACACCTGAAAGTTTTATACCAGGAAATTATTTAATTAATTTTGATTATTTAAAAAATGATGGCGATGAAACAAGATTTTCTGAAAATTATTACTTAGATTATAATTTCACACCTAGAATTATAAATGTAGAAATGCCTTCAGAAGTAATGTTGAATGATTCACTGTGGACTACTTTAGAATTTTATGTGACAGTTTTTGATGCAAATAATAATATTAATCAAGTAAAATATCTAATTAATACTTCTGATTTGACAAACGATTATGAATCAGTTGAATCAGATGACTTTTTTTCATCTGACCCTTCATGGATCATGGAGTATAATAATTTTGTAGAAAAAAATACTTTCAGATATACTACAATAATTCCATTAAAACCTGCAGTCTCTGAAAATCCGCAAGATGAGGGTAGAACGGGTGAAGCAATATTTCAATTTAATGTTTTTGATTTAGAAAATCAAAGAAATACATATAATAATATCTCGCAATTTCAAACTTCAATCTTATTATTAAAATGTGGTGATGAGATTTGCTCTGAAAATTATGAGGATGAAAATTCATGCCCAAAGGACTGTTTTGAGTAGAAAGTATATAGTATGTTTTATTCTAGGTATTGGGTTAAGTATAGTGCCAACAAATTTTAAATTGACCAATGATTTATTAGATAAATCAAGTATAGGTTTAATAGAAGGTTTACCTTCTAATGGAGTTATTGATATTGGGATATCTTCAGATAGCTTACTCTTTTATGGTACTGGAGGTGGACTTGGTAAGAGTGTGACTTTAGATGAGCAGATAAATTTTTATACTATTAATTCATTTAACCTTCCAAGAGGCGGTAATCCAGCATTATATGTAAAAGATTCAATTGTTGTAGTTTCTGGGGTTGTAGATACTTTAGCTCAAGATGAGTATTTCTCAAAAGGTACAGGTATATCAATATCGACTGATTATGGTTTAACTTGGCAATATTTTAATCAACCCATAGATCCAATTCCTGATGATGGATTATATCTTTATTCGGATTGGTATTCAAATTCTGTTAAATATTTGGCTGTTACTGTTGCAATTAACAATGTATCATATGATGTTACCGTAAATGGTGATTATATTTATTCTGCAAGTTGGGCAGGAGGTATTAGGCGAATCCAGTTTAGAAATATTCCACCTGTAATTGATGGTGTTATAAAGGAGTGGGAAGTTGTTCCATTGCCAATGGATGATAGTTTCCAATTATTCTGTGACTATCCTTTGTCTGATTATTATATATTAAATCCAAATGATCCATCTAATGGAGGGAATCATAATCATAAGGGCTTTGCTGTAGAGTCGCAAAATGATTCAATTATTTGGGTTGGTACTGCTAATGGTGTAAATAAAGGTATTATTGACGACAATAATTGTATAAGTTGGACTCATTATACCTCAGTAACACATAATATTTCTGGTAATTGGGTGATTGGTTTTAATATACAAAAAATTCAAAGTGCTAACTTACCAAGAATATGGGCTATTACATGGAGTACTAATTCTGTAGAAAATAATGGTCTTTCATATACAGATAATTTAGGTAGCTCTTGGAAAACTTCTAATATGATAGAAGATTTAGGGCTAAAGGTTTTTAATATAAGTTCAAAAAATGAAAAAGTTTATATAGCTACAGATAAAGGTTTATATTTTTCATTAGATGGTGACTATTGGGAAAAATTATCAAGACCTATTGAGTTTGATAATGATGGGAATATTGTTGAAGAAATATTATCTGAAGCTGTATACAGTGTTGCAGAAACAAGTGAATTTTTATGGGTAGGTACAGGCGATGGAATCGGTAAAACTAACAATTTAGGGATAGATTGGAGTGCGTATCGATTCTTTGAACCTCCTACTAATTTTTATGCATATCCAAATCCATTTTTCGTAGATATTAATAATAGAGTTAATGGTGATGGGCATGTACGATTTATATGTAATGCTAATGTTAAACCAAACAAAATTCTAGTTTATGATTATTCTATGAATTTAGTTGTTGAGCTTAATGATTTTAGGACTATTGATAATGAAAATGAATTAATATGGAATGGTCGAAATTCTATTAATATGGTCGTTTCAAATGGAGTCTATTTTTGTAACCTCATTTATAATGAAGGTAGTTTTTGGACAAAGTTGTTGGTTATTAATTAATAATGAAATCAGTTTTATTTCTAATTATTTTTTCAGTTTTGTATTCTCAGCCTATTGGAGGATATCAAGGTTCTTTTGCTACTGAAGTTGTAGATGCTAAAAATATTGCGTATGGCAATATTGGTATTTTAAATAATAATAATTCATTTGGCCCAATATATAATCCTGGATTAATTAGTAAGAAGAGATTTTTAATTGGTTTATCATATAATTATTTAAGTCTAAATCGTTATAAAAACGCAGCGATAATTGGTTTTAAAGTCCCTCCGAATGCAAGAGCTAGTATTGGTTATATTGGCTCTGGGGTAAAAAATATTATAGGGAGAGGATATTCGGGACAGTTAATAGATAGTTTTGACTGGATCAACCACCACTTGTTTTTTACTTTTGGAATTAAATTATTTAAAAATATATCTACCGGAATAAAATTAAATATATTTTTCCAACACTTAATTGAAGAGGTGTCTTCAACAGGGCTAGGTTTCGATATTGGATTTTTAGTTAAACCAATCCATAAGCTCGATATAGGATTAACCATTCGAAATATTAAAGCTAAGTCGAATTGGAAAATTATTATGGATGATGGAACATTGAGGGACTATAATGAATATTATCCATTAATTTATAGCTTAGGAGGTAATTTGAAATTGATTCCGAATTTATCTTTATTAAACCAAATCGATATTTATAGTATTACAAGTATTGGTTACATCGGATATGAAAATAAAATAGGTGTTGAATATAAATATGAGAGTCTCGATAAGCCTATTTTTTTAAGATTTGGTATAAATAATAAAAGCTATGCAATTGGCTTTTCAGCATCTATAAATAAATATACTGAATTGAATTACGGATTAGTATTAAGCAGAATAAATATTGGAAATAGTCATGTATTTACGTGGGATATTATTTTATGAATAGAAAATTAATTTTTATTTTATTATTAAGTTTTGGGTGCTCTATCGGGATTGATGGATTAAAAATTCCTTTAAATATAATAAGTTTAAAAAATGGCAGAACTAGTCAAATAGGGTTATCTAGTTTAAATCAATTATTTAATGAAAACTCATTTATAGAGTTTAATTATATAAATTGGATTCCAGGGATTGATGGAAAGTCTATTAATTGGAAAAATAGTAATAATTTTATAAAATACTTTTCTATTAGTTCAATCGTAGATAACGAAGTCTATTATTATGGTGAGGTACCTTCTAACAAATCTGATTTTAAATTACCCGCTTCACTATATACTGCATCGATTGTTATTGCAAAAAATATTGTCGGATTAAATTCGATTATTGAAATTAAACCATTTTTATCTAGGCTATACTATTATAAAAATTATGGACTTATATTAAATACCTACATTGAAAAACATATTAATACATCGAACTATTTCACTATTTCTTTTAAAAATTTCGGCATATTACCAGGATTAAAAAGTGAATTATCGTTATTTAATGAAATAAGTATGCAATATAATAAGAAAATTAATAATAATTTTAATTTAATAGGACTAGGATTTCATATCGAGGATAATCATCATAATACCTACTTAACATTAAGCTATAATAAATCAATTTTGACAACTAATTTTTCGTTAGATTATAGCTCTTTTAGAGGTTTTGGGTACTCTGGAGGTATTTTAATTGACTACAATAACTTTACCGTAGGATATATTAGTAGTTCATCTGTTATAGAATCTCTATCAAATTCTCAAATTATTTCTGTCAAATTCCATTTTTAATTTCTAGATAATAATTAATTGTTTTATTATATTAGTAACTTAAGATATAGTTACTAATAGTCAGTTACAGTATTTTGAACTAAAAAAATCCGATTGATGAGAATACTTTATTAACATCCTAGCATATGTTGCAGCTCACTTTGGGATTAGACTATAAAATTACCTTCTTAATAGCAATCTAAGTTAATAATGACAGAATTAATTATAAAATTAAAACAATTTGGATTTTCTCAAAATGAAGCTAAATCTTACATTAGTTTACTACAGAAATCACCAATGACCGGGTATGAGATTAGTCAAAGGTCAGGCGTTCCAAGAAGTGCGATATATGAAATTCTTAAAAAGCTTGAATTAAGAGGAGTTTTAAGTTCAGATGGCGATAAGCCATTAAATTATATGCCTGTTCACCCTAATGAATTGTTTTTAAAACTAACCTCACAATTTGAACATAATTTAAATGAATTAAAGAGTAGTGTTTCTGAGTTTGATTTTAGAAGTCATAATGAAAAATATTTTAATATTAAAGGATATCAAGCATTAATTGATCAGGCTCGGACTATGATTAATAATGCTAAAAAATCAATCTATTGCTCATGTTGGAACAGAGAATTTGAGTATTTAAAACCTCAGTTAGAAAATGTAGATAAAAAAGGAGTCGATATTGTATTATTTTCATTTACTAAAATTAATACTAAAATTAGAAATTTGATATCTTATAATGTAAATGAAGATAGATTAAGAAATATTTGGCATAGACAGTTAATGGTTATTGTAGATAAGAAAGTAGTTTTATTGGGAGGCGCTGAACAAAGTCATAGTAACAAATCAATCTTCACAGATAATCCCGCAATCTTAAATATCGCTCTTAATTATTTGATTTTAGATTTAACTCTTATATCAGATAGAAAAAAATTAAATTTAGATGAACTAATATCGAATATGATAATTGGAAATTCTACAAAATTAGAAGATTTACTTTAAATGAAAAAAATATTTTTTTTTCTTTATATAACCAGTATAATGTTTTCTAACGTTAAGATTTTTTACGATAATCAATTAAATGAGAAACATACATTTTTTGAATTTGTAAATTTCTCATCAGATATAAATGATAAGTTTTATTTGCATATTTTTAACGCATATGATGATACTTTATCAACTGTTTATAAATTAAATTCAATATCTGATCAAATGTCTAAAAATGGAAAAATTAAATATACATTAATTATTGAAAAGGATTTAACAGGAAAGTACTACGGGCTAGAAGTTCATAAGGCAGATCCTGAATCACAGCAATTTCCTAAAAATACAATTATTGCTGACCCATATTCTAAGGCTGTTGCTACAAAAAATCATTATTCACCAATAAATAAATCTATTATCATTGATTCTTATTTTGATTGGGAAGGAGATAAACCTCTAGATATTAATCATAGAGAGTTAATTATTTATGAAGCTCATTTAAAGGACATGACTGCTCATTTATCTTCAAAAGTTAAAAGTGATAAGGCTGGAACATATTTAGGATTTATTGAGAAAATGCAAAACGGAGGAATTGTTCATATGAAAGAAATGGGATACAATGCCATAGAGTTTCTTCCGATATTTGAGTTTGCAAACGTAGAAATACCATTTTTAGATTCAACCCAATTTATCACAAATACATGGAATCCTTATGAAGAAAATCACTGGGGTTATATGCCAACTTTCTTTTTTGCACCAGAAGGTAGTTATTCAAGTAGTAGTTCGAATGATAGGGGTAGATGGAATGGTACAAAAGGTATACAGGTAAATGAATTCAAGGAGTTAGTTAAAGTTTTACATGATAATAATATTGCAGTCATACTTGATGTGGTTTATAATCATGTTTCTCAGTACGACTTTAATCCATTCAAACAATTAAATAAAAAGAATTATTTCCGCCAGACTGAAGATGGAGATTATACTTCACTAAGTGGATGTGGGAATGATTTAAAAACAGAAGATGATTTTATATCTAATATTATCATAGAAAGTATTTCATATTGGATGAAAGAATATCATATTGATGGATTTCGTTTTGATTTAGGTAAATTAATTGATTGGCAGACGATTGAGAAAATTGAAACACAGGCGAAAATTATTAATCCAAATGTATTTTTAACATGTGAACCATGGGGTGATGGTTATGATCCTAATGGGTTTTCAAATAGAAATTGGTCAAGTTGGAATGATCAATTTAGAAATGCATTAAAGGGCTGGCATCCAGATGGAAATGGTGGATATATTTTTGGTAAATGGCATCCTGGTTATGAAAATGAGAAATTGAATCGTGTTTTTGCTGGATCTCCAAGAGAATTAGGGGGACAATATATTGACATAGCTCATTCTCTTAATTATTTAGAGTCTCATGATGATTATACTTTAGGAGATTTTATTCGAATTGAAACTGGAAAAGTAGATATTAATGATTCAGTTGAAAATATTCCTAATCATCATATATTAACAGATAAAGAAATTAGAATTCACAAGTTAGCAGCAACAGCCCTACTAACATCTCAGGGTCCTGTAATGATTGCACAAGGTCAAGAATGGGGAAGAAGTAAAGTTATTGCAAAAACAAAATATCCTGACCCGAATATCGGGAAAATTGATCATAATTCATATGAAAAGGATAATGAAACTAATTGGTTAAATTGGGATCATAAGAATTTAAATTTAGAGCTTGTCAATTTTTACAAGCAACTTATTCATTTGAGAAAAACAGAAAAAGCATTTACACATACTGATTATGAAAATATTGAATTTATAAAATCAATAAATAATGATTTGGGAATTGGATATGAATTAAAGCCTGAAAACGATGAAGCTTTCTTGATTATTATGAATAGTAGTCTTGAGATTGCTAGTTTTAAGATTTTAAAGAAAAATTGGAATATTGAAATTACAAATAATTCTTCATCTTTAATTTTTAATAATAAATTTGTATTAGATGCTCAGTCTATTGCAATTTTCCGTGGAAATATTATTGATTAGAATTACATTCATATTAATTTTTTTATCAAATGGAATTTCTCAGTTTATTCCTACCATTCAAACACAATATCAAGAATATGAAAATTTAATTTTATCAAACTATATTAATAATCACAAAGAATGTAAAGTTAATACTTTTTCAGATAATTTAGACTTAGAAATTAAATCTGATACTCTATTATTACTTCAAAAAAATACTTTTAATGGTCTAGAATTAATAGAATTAAGGTGCTCAGAGCAGTATTATAAAATTCCTGTTAAAAAAAGATCCTCAGAGGACATTAGATTTAATTATTTTAGTAATAATCAGGAACTAAGTGTATTTGTAATGGGAAATTTTAATGATTGGAGTAGAACTTCTCACCCTATGAAGTATTCTAATGGTAAATATGAGTCAATAATCAACTTTACTACAGGGAAATATGAGTATAAATTTGTGATTAATGGAGATGAGGTTTTAGATAAAAATAATAGAGATTCAATTCCTAATGGATTAGGTGGATGGAATAATACTTTTGAAATAAAAGAAGAGAAAATAAATTTTCCAGGTAAAATAATAAAATCTGAAGTTAATGATGATACAGCTCAAGTAATTTTAAAATTTAAATTTAATAAAAATCAAAACAACGAACGTTTGAATATTAATAAGACTTTTGTATTGTTAAATAATTCAGTTTTAAATCAAAAATATTTAAGATTTACAGGTAATTATTTATATATAACCTTGTCTAAGAATTTTAATGGCAGATTAAGAATTATAGGCGAAAATAATTTTGGTCAATCACTTTTAGAAAATCACACAATAATAAAAAATGGATATCCAATAAATCCTGAGAAAAATTTAAATAATTTTCATTTTACTGTAATATATTCATTAATGATAGATCGTTTCTATAATGGTAGTCGAAAAAATGATAATCCTTTTAAAAATGAGTATTTAGAAGATTTAGGGAATTACAAAGGTGGTGATATCGCTGGAATTATAAGAAAATTAAAAGAGGGATATTTTTCAAATCTAGGTGTTAATATGCTTTGGATTAGCCCTGTCTTAAAGGGACCAACTACGCCGCATGTAGAATCTGTTCCCCCGTTCAGAACTTATTCAGGATACCACGGATATTGGCCTACATCAAATACAGAAATAGAACCAAGATTTGGTGGAAGAGATGATTTGAAGAAAATGGTTGAAATTGCACACGAAAATAAAATAAAAGTTATAATTGATTTTGTCTCTAATCATGTTCATGAAGATCATCCATATGCAATCCAATATCCATCCTGGTTTAGTGAATATGAATTACCAAATGGAGATAAGAACTTAAGAAAGTGGGATGGTGAAACTCGTCTTACCACATGGTTTGAGAAATTTCTACCAACATTTGATTATAGTAGTAATCCAGCTGCAATAGAAGCTGTAGTTAGTGATGCGATAAATTTTTTAAAAGATTATAATATAGATGGTTTTCGTCAAGATGCAACTAAGCATGTATCACATCAGTTCTGGAAGTCCTTAACGAAAAAAATAAAAAAAACCTTTCCAGAGAAAGATATTTTTCAAATTGGAGAAACATTTGGGAGTGATGAGTTAATACTAAGCTATGTCAATCCTGCAGAATTAAATTCTCAGTTTAATTTTAATATCTATTTTAATGCTCGTTCATTATTTGTTGATTTAAATTCATCATTTATTTCATTCAATCAAATTGTTGAGGATATTTTAAATACTTATCAGCCAATAAATTTGATGGGTACAATAACGAGTAGCCATGATCAGGTTAGATTTATGGCTTTTGCAGATGAACAAATAAATTTCCATGAAAATGGTGTCGAAAGATCTTTTAATAATTTACCTACAGAGGTAAATAATAAATCAAGTTATGATAAATTATTTGGATTTACTGCGATGAATATGTCTCTTCCTGGAATACCTGTTATTTATTATGGTGAGGAATATGGGCAAATTGGTGCAAATGACCCTGGAAATAGATTGAATATGAGATTCCAATTTAATTGGAATGATAGTGAGAGAGAATTAAATAAAAAAATTAAACAATTAATTAATTTAAGAAAATCAAATCCTGCATTTGCACTGGGTGATTTAGAGTTTTTATATAATTCAAGAAATGTATCAGTTTGGAAGAAATCCTATTTTGGTGATGAAGTTTTAATTTTATTTAATATCTCAGACAAATCAGAATTAATTAAATTAAATTTGGATGATTATAAAATTTTAAAGTCTCAATTGGGAAATAGTGAAATTTTATTAAAAAAATCTAAAATAAATATATTACTTAAACCAAATGAAACGAGAATTTATAAACTTATAAAATGAGATATTTAATTTTAGCTATTAATTTTTTAGTTGCAGAAAATAATTGGTATCACGATGCAATATGGTACCAGATTTTTCCTGATAGATTTTTCAATGGTGATTTATCTAATGATCCAACCATTGAAACATTAGAAGGTACATGGCCTTATGATATAAAAGAAGATTGGCAGATAACTCCATGGACTTCAGATTGGTATAAATTTCAATCATGGGAGGCAATAAATGGTAAAGATTTTTACTATAATGCCCAACTTAGACGATATGGTGGTGATATTCAAGGGATTTTAGATAAATTAGACTATCTTAAGAGTCTAGGAGTAAATTCTATTTATTTGAATCCTATTTTTGAATCTCCTTCAGCACATAAATATGGAGCAACATTCTATCATCATATTGATAATAATTTCGGACCAAATCCAAAAAAAGATGTACAAACTTGGGAAAGTGAGGTATTTGATGACCCTAAAACATGGAAATGGACATCTGCAGATAAATTATTTATTAAATTGATTGAAGAAATTCATAAGCGAGAAATGAAAGTAATTATAGATGGAGTTTTTAACCATAGCGGCATTCCATTTTTTGCGTTGCAAGATATCAAAATAAATGGTCAGAAAAGTAAATATATTGATTGGTTTAATATTTTATCTTTTGATAATCCTGAAACTGTGGATGATGAATTTGATTATGAAGGTTGGTCA
>MDTB01023336.1_pt1 | contig 20778 bp, 25 predicted proteins | sample 811161 | NCBI WGS metagenome assembly MDTB01 (sample SAMN05326650, study PRJNA326480) | marine metagenome | isolation source: seawater | place: Mediterranean Sea | collected 2009
CAAATTTAGATCAAGTAACTCAAATCTACCATTTGTTTTGTCAGATATTGAAACATGGTACTTGGCTGACCTGTATGTTGAAGCATCAAATGTATCTAAAACTTTTACACCTGACGTGTCCCCATCACCCCTTGCAAGGTGGACCCTGTACAGGTTAGTTGTTGTGTTTGTGTTTTGTATAGAATTTTCAGCACGAAGTTCTAGTTTGCCATCCTTATACCCAGTTGTGAAATTCATCAATGGAGATGTTGTTGAATGTGTGCTTATGTTGATACCTGTGTCAGTATGGTAAGCACCCACCCCGTCTGTTACAGCAGTAAGTTCAAGTGCCTGTGACTGGTTGTCAGCATTTTTTCCAACAATGAAATAATGAGCACCTTGGTAAGTGTCAGATGAGAAACTGTCAAGCACAGTGTAAGGAAAGCCGTCCTCCCGCAACATGTGTATCCTGAATGCATTCACAGTGGTTGACCCACCTGATGTTGAAGCGGCAGATAGGGTCACTGTAGATGATCCGTCATGTGCCGCTGTCAATAGAAGTTGTGGTGTGTCTTTGGAACTCACGTAAGGTCCTTCAGAAACAAAAGCATCTGTGCCATTTGTGACCACGGTTGCCTCCATGATCTGGCTGGTACCCTCGCTGGCATTGTTTGATACTATGATATAATGGGCGCCTGTAAACTGTGTGTGTACAAAAGTGTCTATGGATGTGGCCGAACTGGATATTGTCGATGCTCCGATTACCGCAGTGTCAGTGCCAACTGATCCTGATTCTGAGTCACCTAACATTATTTTATAAAACTTCATTAGTAGATTTGCTCCACTAGACTCACCTTCTGCCCTCAATCTAACATTGGAACCGACCAGGTCGGCCGTCATGGTAAAAAGTTTAGCATTTGTGTTTACCTCATTGAGATCAAGTAGATAGGAGTCACTACCATCATGTACAACATATGCTTCTATGTTTTGATGATCTCCTGTGCTTAGGTCTTCACAACTGATGTAGTATTTTGCACCTCTGTTTGAAGCGTGTGCAAAAGTGTCCACAGTTGTCTTCTGGTCAATCGGTGCTTTTAAATGCATCCTATGAGCAGTAACAGAAGTTGATCCACCACTCGTTGATGTTCCTGATAAAGTGACACTGGAAGATCCATCATGTGCCGCAGTCAAAATGACCTGATCTGTTCCTTTCGAACTGACCATTGGCCCTTGTGTAATGAATGCGTTTGTTCCGTCTGTTAAAACAGTTGCTTCACAGATAGAAGTTGCACCTTCACTTGCGTTATGAGCCAGCAGTATATAATGTGCACCATCATAACTTGTATCGACGAATGTGTCAATAGCAGTCGAAGAACTGGATATTGTTGTCTCACCAACGGTGTTGAAATCTGTGCCAGTGGAGTCACTTTCGTCATGGTTCAATAGAATTCTGTAAAATTTCACAACCACACCTCCTCTGTTTGGACTTGCTCGCAGTAGGCAATTAGTGCCACTGATTTCGGCCGTGAAAGTAGCCATGGCAGGTGAACCAGTTTGGAATTCGTTATAGGTTGTTATGTATGCATCACTACCGTCATGGACCACCAATGCTTCAAGGTTTCCGTGTTCGCCTGTTTCAGTGTTGTGTAGAGAAATATAGTATTTGGCCCCTTTGTCATCACCATGGGCGAATGAATCAACTGTTGTCAAAGCATCAGACGGAGCCTTCAATTTCACTGCGTATGCTTGTACCGTCGTCGATGCACCAGAAGTAGAACTTGCCTTGACAGTGATTACTCCACTTGATATTGTTGCAGTGATCGCCAGCATGTCATTTTCTTTTGTGCTGACATTAGGTCCTTGTGATACAAAAACGTTTGTACCATCGGTCACAACCACTGCTTCGCATATAAAATTTTCATCTGACCCATTTTGTCCAGTGATCACATAGTGGGCCGCGTCGGTCTCGCTAGACATGAACGTATCAAATTCTGTTGCAGTACTACTTGCTGTTACGTTTCCAATTATTTTTCTTGTGCTGTCAGAGTTTGTTTCATCTGACTCTGAGTCACCAAACGCAATTATCCTGTTTACAATAACTTTTGTACTGTCACCTGCTGTTGAGGATGCCCGTAATCTAAAAGAACCGCCATTGATATCTGCTGTCAATGTAATAAGACTATTGTTGCCTGAGAAATGTTCATTGTATGAAGTGACATAGGCATTAGTTCCGTCATGTGTTAACAATGCTTCGATGTTGCTTGTTTCACCAGTGTTTTGGTTTTTGACGTTTATAAAATATTTTGCTCCTACGTGTGCGCCATGGGATATTTGGTCTAGTGTAACAACTGTACTATCTATGATGTCCACGTGCATGATGTCATGCATCAGTCCAAGTTCACCAACGTACCCTGTCGAATCATCATCGCCCAATCCAACCCTATAATACGATATTCCATTTGCGGGATTCACCGTAGAGCCATCTTGGTCACTGGCCTTTAATCTAACCACTGCCGAACTGTCATCTGATGCCGAAACATCTGCGTCATAGGTCGGGTGTGCATCAGAATCGTCTGTTCTTGTAACCGATGAATCTGTGACAAAAGCATTTGTCATGTCATGCATGACTGAAACTTTAGAAGTCTGTATGCTTCCATGCACGGTGTCATTCGAAACAACGTAATATAAGGCACCGTCGAACTGTCCTGAACTGAATTGTGCAACTGTCTGAGCACCTGTCCCAGCAGTTTTGACACTTCCGGTTGCAGTTACATGGTCAATTATGGTTTCGGCGTCGGTACCACCTGATACCGTTACTCCGTTATTGGTTTTAATATTTGCTGATGTTGAATCTGTAGAATCTTCTCCAAGACCAATTTTGTAATATGCCGCAGTGTTTGATGCTGTTGCACTTGAACCATCGTTATCAGTCGATCTAATTCTCACAGAGGCAGTGCTGTCACCAGTTGTTGTGATGTCTGTTGTAAGCACAGGATGGGCGTCAGCCTCATCAGTTTTAACAATCGCACTTTCTGTAAAATAAACATCTTGTAGATCATGAGTCAAAGAAACTTTTTTGATCTCAAAACTGTTGTGTGTGATATCCTTTGTCACCAAGTGATACCAGGCACTATCAAAGTCACCTGCTGTGAAACTTGCCAAGGTTCCCGTCGCTTGGAGTAGGTTACTTGTAGTTCCCCTTCTAGTATGCACATCTATTGCTGTCTCCTGGTTACCACCAATCGTTACTCCGGCATGTGTGCTTATCTTACCTGATGTTGCTGTTGTGGTGTCAGGACCAAGACCTATTCCGTAATAACTGATTGCATTTTCAATGGCCGTTGATCCATCGTCATGTCCTGTGGCTTTAATTACTAAATTCGATCCATCCAAATCTGCCGCCAGTATAGTAATCCTATCACTTTCTGATCTAACAATAGATGATTCTGTAAAAAATGCATCTTCCGTACTGCCATCACTTGTTGTTCCGTGTACCAATGAATATTTGTTCATCAAGAAATCACTGTTTGTGCTGTCCTTGTGTACCATGTGATACCAAATACTATCAAAATCTGTTTTTGCATGTGTGATGATGGTTTTTTGTGTGGCCATGTCTGGGTTGGCAGTGCCACGGAAACTGTTTGTGTCTATTACGGTCTTTTCAGTGTTACCAACGTTGACTGCACCAATTACACTCACGTTAGTTCCTGACACATCCGACTCGTCATCTGCTAGTAAAATTCTATACATGGTTACTCTGCATGTTCCTGCGGAACCATTTGCTCCTAGCAACCTTACATTACTTCCACTGATGTCCGCAGTTAAAGTAATCAATTCGTTGTTGCCTGACTTGTGGTTGTTATACTGGATCATGAACGCATCAGACCCATTATGAACCACCGTGACCTCCATGTTGCTGACCTCACCTGTGGTAGTGTTATTGACTGAAATGTAATACTTTGCTCCTCTGTAATCAGCGTGTGCCCAACTGTCTATGGCCGCCGCGGCTGAATCTAAGTCAGCATACACTATTGTTGTTGAATTGCCACTGGTCACTGACGAATCATTGTCACCTAATCCAATTCTGTAATAGGCAAGTGCGTTGACAGTGGATTGAGTGGAACCATCCGCTAGTATTCCTGCTGTTCCTTTTACTAGAACATTACCATCATTGATATCTGCTGATGTCTGCACGTGTCTGTCGAAACCTATCCTAGAACTGCCGTCAAAATACTCTGGGTCACCTGTCCTCGTGATACTTGAATGTGAAATGAAAGCATCATTTGTGCTTCCATCATTGTTGACACCATGATTCACCGACAGTTTGTGTGTTGCATATTCCACTGTGCTGTCAGCACTTAACATTCTTGACAGCATTAGATACCATGCACTATCATATTTGCTTGTATCAAAACTGTCAATTACAGTTGCGGTTGCTCCTATAGATTCATGACCCCCTCTTGCAGTATTGGCATCAATTTCTGTGATGCTCGAGAAGCCGAGGGTTGTTTTATTGTCTTGTATGTCCGAAGACGCAAGTATAACTCCAGATTCTGTAAATGACAACACCCCTGACGCATTGGTCGTGATCATATTTCCTGTACCGCCATCTGCGTTTGGAATTGTGAAGCCATTCACTACCACGTTACCTGTACCGTTGGCGTTGAGTTCTAAATCATCATTTGATTGTGTGCTTGTTATATCGTTGTCGGTGATCTGTACTCCTGTTGTGCTTAAAGTTCCTCCTGCAACAGGATCAAAAGTCAGCGTAGTAAAAGTGCCGGCCGCTGGCGTTGTGCCTCCTATGACAACGTTGTCTATACTTCCGCCACCGATGTCAACATCATCTATCTTAACATTTCCTGAACTGTTTCCAGATATTTCTAAATTTGCATTTGATTCATTAGTGGTAATCTTGTTGTCCACTATTCTTACAGCATCTACATCTAGTTGACCTGCGATTGTCTGTGTTCCTGTGATGTTTACGTCACCGGTTGTTGTAATTGCCGCTGTTGTTAAACCTGACGTGACTTCTATCTTACCACTTCCGCTTGGGGATAAGACTAAATTGGCATTTGATGTCACTGTCGCAATACTGTTGTCAAACAATTTTATTGATGAATCAACAGTTAGACTCGTTATGTTCACAGTTCCACTGCCACCTGGTGTCAAGTTAATATCCGCATTGGAACTCGAACCAATTGTGTTGTCATTTATTGTCAAATTATCAATAGTAAGTGTGCCTGAAAAATTTGTTGCACCTGTTGTTATTAAATTTGAAAGAGTCGTTGCACCTGTGACTCCGAGTGTGCTAGACATGGTGACAGCACTAGGAAAATTGGTTGTGCTAGAAACATTAAGACTGCCGTCTATTATTGTGTTCTCATTTATATTGATAATCGAGGAGTCAGCGGATGCCATTGTGGTGCCAGTAAATCCTATTCCTGATATTCTTACTTGACCACTACCACTTGGAATAATTTTTAAGTCGTCGTTGCTTCTTACAGTTTCTATATTGTTATCATCTATCCGGATGTTGCCCATAATGACAACGCCCGTTCCACTGGGTTCGACCACGATATCTGCGTTGCTTGATTGTGTTAGAATTTTTGTGCCTTGTACCCTTATATCAGAGAGCACTGAAGGACGACCAAACAACTCCTCGAAGTTGTCGTTTATTTTATCACCCGCTATCTGGATACCGTCACCTGTACCGTCGTTTGCGTTGTTTCCTACATTTATGAGAACTTGATCAGCCATACTTTTGAATATTTAGCGGATTTTGTATTAGGATTTTAGTGGCTATTAGCCGGCACTTACTTTTAAATCGCCTGAGTCGTTCCATAATTGACCAGCGTTGCTTGGGTCACTAGTGGGTAGATTGGCCATCATGATCACAGCAGGTATCATTTCAATTGCACCTGTGCCATTGGCATCCAATTGTAAATTATCGTTTGACGTATTTGTTGTGATTTTGTTATCTGCTATTGTTACAGCACCTAGAATGATATCACCTGTTCCGTTTGCGGTAATTGTGACATCACCGTTTGTGACCAGTGAAGTAATAGCGGCATCTGTTATTTGTAATTGATCTATCTCAACAACACCTGTGCCGTTTGGTTGGACTTTTATATCACCGTTAGTCAAAGATGTCGTCAAAAGTCCTGTGTCAGGATCTCCGACTATCTGATATACTTCTTCAAAATTCGTGTTGATCTTAGTCATGGCGGTACGTAAAGTATCGCCTGTTGCCGAATTTCCTTCTGTTCCTGTGTCAATATTTAAACGTGTCATATTATCTATGTGTGTATTTAGTAAATAGTAATATGTTCATAGAAACACTAAAAACTATGAGATTGTACGAGCGCCAAAGCAAACTTGGCACATACCACACCTTCCACAGAAAAAATACCATATACTATTTTAAATGTGACTCCTGTGGAGTTACCTTTTTACGTCCAGCGTCAAAAGTTGATCCTGAAAGGGCAAGTAATGATTACAAACACGTTTGCTCGTTTTGTGATTCAAAAAAGTATGCTCAAAAAGTTGGTGTTAAAATGAGAAAAATTTATCAGTTAGACGCAAGTTCAACAAAAAGTCTATAGACGCATCCATTGGATGCTGTTACGACTGCCTTCCACCCAACGTTTCAAATCTGCATATATTCCTACCTTGATGTTTGGCTGATCAAAATAGTTTTTTAGAAAATGATTCATGTTTATGTATTCTTTACGATTAAAAAAATAAAAGTTTGTGTCTGGATGTTTTCTGATAATTTGTCTTAGTTGAAATAGCCATTCATATTTTAGATATGCCTTCATGTTCATCCTACTTGGATAGTTCCTCGTGTTTTTGTAGATATTATTTTGTTCTCTACTTTGTGCCAAACTAGTCATCCACTGTCTGGCTCCTAATATATCAAATGCCACCAAGACAACATTTTTTATTCCTGATTCGGCGGCCATTAGCACGGCACTCATCCCAGACCCTTTCGCTTCTGTGAAATCAATTGTTCTTATAAGATTTCCTTTTTTAAGATCACCACCACGCCATATCCTATAAAGTTTCAGTCCTTCTGGAGGAGGATCGTTTGGTTCATCTGCATCTAAAATGTAGTTCCACTTGCTGATGTCATCAGGCCCGTGAATCTTCAAGTTTGTTTTTTCGTTGTCATGCCATTGTTTCAATTCCTCGAACATTGGTGGATTGACTGCTACAACATGATCACAGAGATCAGGCATGTCTCTATAAATGGCATTACATCCATATATTATGCCTTTGCCTTTTAGCGTTTCTATTGGAAATATATTTCTTGATTCACCATTGCCTATTACAAATGCTGTATCCATTACACACCGAATGATTCACCGCAACCGCAACCTGATTGTGCGTTGGGATTAATTATTTCAAACTGTGAGCCAAATACTTCTTCTTTGTAGTCTACTTTTGTGCCCGCAACGTACATCATGGAAGTGTCATCAACAACAAAACGTCCTGTGTGCCAATCTTCTGTGACATCATCTGTTCCAACGTCTTCTTTGTTGTCAATAAAACCCCATTCGTATTTGAAACCAGCACAGCCACCACCTTTCACCGATAAACTTACGGCGTATTTGTCCGGGTGTTTTGCCAGCAATTTCTCCATCTGGTTCTTTGCTTCGTCTGTTATATCAAACCATTTCATACTATTAATTATCTGCTCCTATCCCCCATATTTTGTATTCCGATTGCCAAAAAGAAGGCCATTGCTTCTTTTTTGTCTTCAAAACTCATGTAACTATCTTGTTCTTCCCATCTATGGTCATATGGGTTATCAGAAACAGGACCTTCAAAGTACCAACCCCATTTGCCTTTGCAATTTTCCTGGCACCATGTGATGCACTCGCCCATTACTCCGTTACTGTGCATGTCGATGTCGTATTTGAACCTCTTCATGTAGCCGCAATCTTCTGGTATGTCATCCAGTCCTGCCTTGGCTTTCCTAACTTTTACTTTTCCGTATGCTTTTCTCATTTCCAGTTGTCCGTAACAAATTGATCTGAACAATTTAGTGGATTAGGTTCACCATGGAATACTGCAATTTTATTATCTGGTATGATAGTTGGTGCTTTCCTGAAGTACCATTTTCCACTTTTATCTCGCAACTTCGTGTCTTTGAATCCAACCATCTCCCACTTGTAACTTCTAATCCAGTCATCAGGCCAATGATTTATTTCATTTTTTGCTCTTTGCATCACCCAATCTTGATCTCCCCAATGCCTCTGTATAATATTTTTATGGTTAGCAACAAAATCAGTGTAAAGGAAGTCCATGCTACCTGCCGTCCAACGCATACAACTTGAGTTTGATTGTTTCCAATCTTTTACTCTGCATCTGTTGAAATCCCGTATTATCATAAATTTTTCTGGGTTGTAGGCAAACAGTGAGTCTATGTTGCTATGCACAATGACATCTAGATCAAGGAATAAAATATTACCTTTGAGTGGGAATTCTTGGCTGAACATCCATACTTTACTCCACCATGTTTTTACCCATGGGTGATTAGGAAGTGCTATCGTGTTGATATGTTTGTCTAGACCTTGTGGATTTTCAGTTATACAGTGAAACTCGTAGGGCACTGTGGTGTGCCTCTTGATCATGTTGTAAAGCACATTTACATATTGGGGGATATATTTGTTGCCCCATTTAACGCAAACTACGTGATTCATAACCTTTTTTAAGTCCTTTAATCTGTATTTGTTTCCAGTCTTCACTTTCAAGAGTGTAAGGAAAATAATTTTGCCAACTCTGAGATCCGATTGTGTGTATACTTGTTATATTTAAATTGTTTTTCATAATATCATAAACTTCTAAAAACGTGTTATCGCCAAAAGCCAGTTTCATATCTATCTGCCCGATTTTTATGTAGCCTAATGACAGTTCGGCTTGATCCCAATCATAACCATTCAGTTCTAACCAATGCCTAAAAGCATCCATTTCTTTTTTCTTAAAAGAATGTTTCTCCTCGGTTATCGTGTCACCCCATTCGATATCAAATTCACCCGAATAATATTTTTGATGATTGATCTCCGAACATAGTGCGTCGGTCATCTTAGGCCCATTTTCATCTCTAAAAACTTCATACAATGTTTTGCCAACCTGTGACCAGTGAAGATAAACTCCACCTAGTTCTCTATCATATCTATTTTTCTTAAACAATTCATAATCCTCTGGGTGTAGGTCAAACCTAGGGGCATTTAAAAATGTAGTGATCTGTGCAGGTCTCATCCATTCTGGATTAATAACACTTTTTCTTTTGCTGATCACCCAGTTTTCTATTTCATGGCAGATGTTATTCAATTGCCTGATCGAATATTTTGTTTCTGTGTCGGCCTGTTTGTAATATTCAGAAAGTTTCCAAGCAGTGCCTTGCAATTCTTCAAAATATCTGTGTAATAGATTGCAGGCGTCATGTTTGAGGCGTAGTCCAGGCTTTGAATCACCAACAGGTAGATTGCTAGATGTTTGGAAATCATCAGTTACAAATGGATGTATTCTTTCGTATGGGGGATCGAATTTGTAGGCATTAATTTGTTCTATACTTTTGTTTAATTCACTTACGAGATGACGTAAGTCTCTCTTAGAATCAACCCAACCCAGGAAACAAAAATTTTTTTCAAGTATTAATTTGTTGTTTAGATTATCTTTGAGTGCATCAATAAATCTTTTACCCAGCGTCGTGTCGTAAATGTTTATTCTGACTTGCCTGTCGTTGTATTGGACTATTATGTTCTCGAATAAAAACTTAGATTCCTCTGTAGATGGCACTGTTTGCTCCGTGTTCTGCACATTCCACTTCTACAACGTAACATCTGTTGTCAGTTTTCTCTCTAATAAGTTTATCGGCAAAATTGAAGGCATGCTCGGCAAATTTTTCTGCACCCACACCATCAAAAGTTACAATGTCTACAAGGTCAAGTTCTTGTAATTCCTTGAACTTGTCCATGTGAGGGTCATTAATATCCAGTGCTGTTTTATGATCAAAATGATCTTCTAGCCATTTCTTCAACGGTTTCAAACCACCAAAGTCCACTGCCCAATTTTTGTTGTCTAATTTGTCACAACCAAATGTAAATTTAAATTGCAGACTGTATCCATGTAATAGATGACAGTGCGAATGATCTGCGTTAGGCTGTCTGAAAACACATGCCAATCCTATATTGTGTCCGTATGTTTTTGTAGAAAAATATTTTGCCATTAGTGTAACCTCTTTTTTATTTGATCAACGTCTATGCCATGTTCTTCAGTTTTTGATCTTATAGCATCTGTGATCTCGTTTGGGATATTTAATTCGCCATCGATGATTGATTTTAAAAAATGGACCAACACTGTAAATTCTTGTCTCTTACTGACTGTCTCAGGATCGATTCCATGTTTCTCCATTGCATTAAGCATACCTTCGCATGTATCAATAAGTGCTTCAATGCTCTGCTTATGTTTGTCGAAATGTGCCATTAAGTTATTATACTAGGCTTTTTAGGCATTTCTATTTTACTAAAAACCTTGCTGTATTCCTCTTTGATTTTATCATTGATATATGCAATAGATGTAATCTTATCTTTTGCAATATTAATTGGCTTATCTTGTTCAGCAGTGGAGAAAAATGTCCCAAATGCCAGGCCTTGTGGTCCTTGCATCAGTACAAGTGCTTTCTCGATACTGATGTATGAGTCTGCGCCGCTTTTATATTTTGCAATTACTTCTTCTCCCGAAGCAAGTTTCAGAGTGATATGATCTCCATCTTTTATATTTTCAAACATATAACTTATTATAAACTTTATTTAGATTTTGTCAATTGTTTATTGATCCACTTGGCCAATCCTTCGTATGTCTCTTGGAACACGTTTTCATTCTTCTTCCATTCCTCAGGCATTTTCCAATCTTCTTGGTTTACCACGATCCACCGACAATCAGAATTCTGAAACAATTTGTTGAATTGGTATATCCAGTATCTTGGATCTACCGGACGCTTGATATATGTGTACCCAGTGGATCCTTTATATATATTGTTGACATTTTCCGGTTTCTTTTCTTCACCAAGGCCCCATAGATCCATACCAATTAAAAAAATTGCCTTTGGTTTGAATTCCATACCAACAAGTGCGGCAAACTGCCCAGTGCCCCAATGGAAAGGTTCGTCTTGTCTCTTATCCCCTTCATAGGGAAGTTCCGGCACTTTTTTCACGTTAGGCCAAAACGCAAACTGTTTATACCAATTTTCCCTAGTGTATATTGTTGTATTCTTTCCACAGGTGTTTGCGGCTTCTTGACACATATGCCTGTCACATGCCACTATGTAATCAAGGTTATGATCTCGAAAGATTGCGTTACACCCAACCACTGTGGTAATACCTTTCAACAAGGTAATGTCAAATCCACGTCTACTTTCTCCGTTCCCGATTACACTTACAAACTTGGTCATAATGCTATTTAATCACCCCTTTAAACGTACACAGACGTCTTTATACGCATGGTAAAGGTATGTCTGGAGTAGTTGTTAATTTATTTATAAACCGGCTCGTTGGGCGGTGCGTTTTTGCTTATCGCTCCATATTTTTGTGGCAGTATCATCAAATTGATTACCAAATCTACCACGTGAGCAACTGTTACAGATTAAAGTTTTCTTGTCTTCGGAAAACTTTTTCTCAAAAATTAAGGTGTGTTCGTCTTGGAGGTTCCTCCAAGTGGTTTCTATGCCATCGCTGAATACATTACCATAATTGGTTTTACCATCTGCATCATCACAGCAAAGCACAACTTGTCCGTCCACTAATATTTCCATTTGCCTCATCACGCGGCCGCCTTTCATTGCACAACCTGTGATAAAATTATCTGCTGTGACATCTTTACCTTTGTATGGTTGCGTCCAATCACCGTCGCCATCACCTAGTCTATTTGTGACCGTAAAAAATTTTCCTTTGACTTTGCCTTCCGGTACAAGTTCTCTGTATTCATCCAAAACTTCTTCTGGTGGTTTCACTTGTTGTTTGTGCTTGATTTGTACCCTCAATTTTGCAGATATTTGTGGATAACTATCTCTTAAGAATTTTAAACTTGCCATTGTTTTTTCTTTTTTGATCTTCATCAATTCCCATATCTGATCTTTACTGAAGCCTATCACTGATACATGAATGGTTTCAATCAAATGTAAATATTTTTGTATTATGTCACATTGTTTTTTTGTAAATGAAACTGCGTTTGTTGTTAACATGACTTTGATCTTGTGCTTGTCTGCTAACTCCATGATGTAGTCCAGATCAGGCTGGACAAGAGGATCGGAATACCTCCAAGGGAAAATTGTTGCTTTGAATGGTTTCACTTTGTATTTTTTTAAAAGTGCTCCGTATTCATTCAACAGGTTGCCTATATTTTCTTTTGTCATTCTTTTACCATGATATGATTTGTCCTCACTTAATCTTGTGTAGGGGCAACAATAACATTTTGCATTACAAAGATTTATAGGTTCGAATGCAATTATTAATGGAATTGGTATGTAATGGTATTTGTTACTTTTGGTTCTTCTCATAGTCCTCCAACCATTTTTCAAGATGTATGCCATCCAATGGTTCTGGCGTGAGCCATTGTTGTTTGCCAGGAGTCATTTGCCATTTGCCACTGCCCATCTGATGAGACCTCGCTGGTTCCTCGATATGCCTGCCTATCATGTACCTACGGGTTCCTGGACCATATGGTGCTATCTCTGTGTGAATAACAATCAGACCTAACCGATCTATTGTTTCCAACATCTTTTCTTTGTGATTTTTTTTGTTGACTGCCATCAACAGTAATTATCTATTTTTCTGCCATGATCAGGTGCCAGACTGTCTTGTAGTGTTTCCATGCCTTGCCGAGAGCAGGATATTTCCTTCTCATTTTCACTGCATTTTCGTTCACCATTTCATCTTCGTCCTGCACAGTCTCTATATCTTTTGCGTACTGTGTTTTACTTACAAGCCGCCCGCGAGTCCCATTTTTGTTTTGCACATACACAGTTTCTCCGCCATCTGGCGATATGTATATTTCATTCCTGGGCATTAATAGTATGTCCCATGGTCACCATTAGGATGTGATAATCTAATGCCACTGCTTTGTTCGGGTTTTGTGTCACCGTTCTTTCTTGGGATGAAATGAATGTGTGGCCAAAATATTGATTGTCCCGCACATGCTCCTATGTTTTGTCCCACATTGAATCCATCCATCTTTCCTTCCTTGATCCATTCCTCCCCGCAGTAGTAAGCCAATTTGTAGGCCTCTGAAACTGTCTGTGGATTATTTTGTTTTGGAATAAAAAGCAAGTGTCCGGTTACGCAAGGATAAAGATCTTTAAACACTGCACAGTGTTCATTCTCGAACATTGGTTTATCATTTGCGTGCCAGGTTGATTCTTCGTAGGAATTAATTGGTTCTCTTGGTTTCTTGAAGATAGGTTTTTTTGATTGCATTAGTTTCTATAATTCCTATCCTTATATTACTACTATTTGGTTTGTGTTGCAATCTAATTTTTTCCCAATGTTTAGTTTTCGTTACGCTTGGGTTGTATTGTAGAACATTCAAAAGGTTAACCAACGCCTTCCTAACCTTTTCGGCGCCCCCATGTTTTTTACATGTATCAGATCTACCAACTTCCACAATGTTTTCATTAATTTTAATTTTGTACACACAATTTAACCTTACCCATTTGGTAACAGGATGTTTCTTGTGTTTTATTTTGTATTTCTCAATAGTGTATAGATCTTGTATTCCATACCATTTTATGTTAGGCATTTCTAATACCTAACTGTTGAAAAGTTTTTTGAACTTTCTTTGCTTGAAAATAACAGTCCTCAAGTGCGTTGTGTAGTCCTGTTCTCTTTTCATTCCTATCCCGCGGGACAAGACTGAACAATGTTCTTGAATCTCTTATTTGCCAATACTGCCATGGCACTGGATGTCCCAACTGCTTGTATATGTTCTGTAATATTGCGTAATCAAACAATGGGCCTTGGCACCAAAACACGTCTACTCCAACTGACCACTTGTTTATAGTTTTCACCATCTCTTCTAGGCTGATCCTGTTCTCATCACCTAGTGCTTCTTCAGATATTTCTTTAGGCTGTGTCGACCACCAGTCTAAAGTTTCCTGCATAACCTCTCGTCCCATTTCGGTCTGTGAGTCGACATCTACCCTAAAGTACATGCCTTGTGATGGTTCAACAGATGTGTGTGGGTCAAACTTAACTCCCCCCACTGTAAGTATTGTTGCGTCAGGGTTTGTGCTTAAAGTTTCTAAATCGATCATTGCATGAATCATACAACAATTATACTATAAAAAAGGTAAATGTCAACTAGGCTGATATGCCTTTTTGTTTTGGTAAAAAATTATTCTGTAATGCAGGCTCTCCGCCATCTTGCAGATACTTCTCGAAGTCAGTAAATTGTTGTTTATCTAGGCAGTGTACCTCACCTGCGGATGTTGGAAAAGTTAACTTCATGTATTCTGAAACGCCATATGCTTCAGATATACATTTGTCATAATTTTCATATTCAAACTCTTCATAAATTGCCTGGCAATCAAGACCAAAGCAAATTATTATTACCATTATAAAATCCATTTTTATCTCCTGACCTCAAAATTATTTAATAAGCATATCATTAAAATAATACTACTAGTTCTTCTTTTTCTTAAGGGTGCGTACTTTTGTACGAAGTCGGATTAAATCGTTGTCCAACATGCGGATACGATCTATCAATGCAATCAATGTTGTGCTGGTGGCTCCTAGTTTAGGAGTAATTTCCTTTGTGATGTACTGCCAAAGGTACCAAATAAAATACGCAAGAAAGAACACAGCCACAATAGGAAAGCCATAATCTTGGATTATAGTGGTTACTGTCAGACTCTTAGTCGTGATATCCATTAATCTTTCCTCGCATCTGTTTTTCCGTCTGCTCGTGATATTCTATCTGTGTCAATTTCTAAGCCTAATTGTTCTGAAACTTCTTGATCAATTTTAATAATATCATTGTTCATAGTTTTTACACGATTATCTAATTGCTTAATTACAGATTCAATAAACTTTATTGAATTGACTATACCATTCAATATGTATTTTATAATGAATAAAATGAATACACCCATGCCAACTGATGCGGCAATCGGTAAGCCTAACTCTGCAACTAATTTAAAAAACTGATTCATTATATGTGTATTTAATCTTTGATAGTATACACTTTAATTTCTTCAGTTTTTCCCTTTACCGTTATGCTGTCTATGTATTCAAATGGATAAGACGTTTCTATAGAATGCCTAGTGTCTTGTCCTATCACAATAGTTTTGCCTAAAGTTTTACTACTGCTTTCCAATCTGGATGCTAGGTTCACTGCATCACCAATCACACTGTAATCAAACCTCTGCTCAGATCCCATATTACCAACCAGTGCGTCACCTGTGTTAATTCCTATTCCTATGTTGATCTGTGGAAGTCCTTCTGCTTGAAGATGCATGTTTAATTCAGTTAGTGCCACTGTCATTTCAAGGGCACTCTTGACTGCCATCTGTCTGTGCTTTTTATTTTCGATAGGTGCGTTCCAAAATGCCATTATGCAGTCACCCATGAACTTGTCTATGGTCCCACCATTTGCAATTATAACATCTGTCATGCGTGTCAGGAATCTGTTGATAAGTTTTGTAAGTCCTGCAGGGTCGCCTTTGTACTGTTCACTGATCGGTGTGAACCCTCTGATGTCACAGAACAAGAATGTCATGTTCCTCGTCTCGCCACCTAGTTTTAAAAGAGATGGATCCTTCTGTAATTTTTTGACCATGCCAGGGTCAAGGTAGTGCTCAAACTGTTTCTTAATCTGTTTCCTCAATCTGCTCTGTGTTGCAAAATTGTTATACGTGCTGTGAGACCAAATTAAAAATATGTATATGACCGCCCAACTAGGATCTACCAACCATCCCTTGTTGGCGTACGCAATAAATGAAGCATAACTTATTCCGCCTGTCACCAATAAGAGTAAAGGAACAGAAAATAACACTGACACTCTTGGTATCAAAACAATCATTAATAATCCAAGTACGCCCATGAATATAATTTCGTATGTGTCTGCCTGTGGTATCCTTAATAAATGCTTACCAGTCAGTAACGTATCTAGTGCTTGGGCAGTAATCATTTGATCTGTTGTCAGTCCGTGTGGTGTGTATTTTAACACACTCAGTCCTGCGGCGTCCATGCCAATCACAACTATGCGATCTTTAATTTTGTTTTCGTTAAAATTGTTTGAAAATAATTCACTTGCGGACATCTGAACATACGATTGAGGGTCTGCATAATTTATATACATTTCTGCATTATGATTAACCGGTATACCTGCATTCTTGCTCACAAGCACTTCGTCTATACCGTGTTCTTTCGCAATGACTTTTATTCTTTTTGATTCGTTTAGCAATCTTACATTTTCCAAAATCATGCTTGGATAAATTTTATTGCCTATTGTGATCAGCACCGGCATTTTACGAACAACCGCATCTGGCTCTGGTGATGTTACATTTACACCCATTCCTACAACACCTGCAGATATTTGTTGTGTAGGCGATACTATACCCGGGTAAGCATATAACCATGGTTGCACATTGCCTTTTTCAATAATCTGTGTAGTGCTGGGTAACTCTATACCTTTTTCATTTTTAACGCTCATCATGATTACTCCTCTTTTGGATTCTTTCAGCACTGAGGAAAATACTGCGTCTGTGTCTAACAACACAGAACCTAATTGTAATCGTAATTCATTACTCATCGGCATAGACTTTAAATATTCTACTCCACTCATCCTGTCAGGTTCTGCGAACAGTATGTTGTAATTAATTAATATCGCCCCTGCATCACCTATCTTAGCATGGAGCATTGCCATTATGTGTCTCGGCCATGGCCATTGTCCGTAAGTTTTTAAATCTGCTTCTGTAATGTTTACCACAGTGACTGAATCACTCAACACTTCTCTTGGATTTATTTGTTGGAAGTAGTCCCAGGTCTTATATCTCAGTGTCTTGACTGTGTCACTGTTGTCGACTCTTACTCCTAGTAGGACAACTGCAACTACTATCACCATCCATATGCTTGTGAATATTCTCATCTATTTTTTCAATCCAAACGCACTGCCTGTCAGCAACGCACCAAATGCCAAATGGAATAATCCACCCATTTGTAATGTGTACGGTGAGTGATGTCCTGTTAATTTTTTAAGCAGTTCCATCTGTACCATTGTGTCGTCAATGGCTCTTACCTCTTCTAGAAACATGTGATAGTCAGGCCTCATGACACCGAACCATATTGGCACTATCATGAAATCAAACACACAGATTGCGAGATATACAATTAGTGCCGTCCATCTCCATTTCATTCCTGTGTCCATTTTATCTCTCCTGTAGTGCCTGTCCTATGCCGTTGTGGAAAGGCGTTGTAATGTAACTTAAAATAGTCCTCTCTCCTGTCAAAACAAAAATATGTACCTGCACACCAGGAACAAGTTTGTACTGCATGTCTCCATTTGCAAAGGTCTGTGTGTCCAGTTGCAATTCTATTTCATAGAAACTAAAAGATTGACCCTGCACTGCGTCTGGTGAAATTGAAATCAGTTTGGCATCAATTGGCAGATATGTGAATGCTTCAGAACTTGCCAGTTTTATTTTGGCTGTTTGACCTACTTCTATGTAACCTCTGTCCTTCACTTGCAGTTGGCCCTGCACAATTAATTTTTGATCCAGGGGCACTAGTATTGCCAGGGCATCACCTTGCTTGACAACAGAGCCTGGATTTTTGTAAGTCAGTTCTTGTATCCTTCCGTCTATGTTTGCCCGTATATGGTATGGTTCGTAACCAACACCTGGATTTATTGTAATAATAATATCACCTTTGTTGACTATTGAACCTTGCTTGTAATTAACTTTGACAATCTCTCCTGTGACCATTGTGCCAAGTTTTGTAATGTTCTTCTCAGGTATGACCAGTCCGTTGGCGACCGTCGTTATGTCCACTTTTGCAATAGACATCCACAAGAAGAAAACAACAAACAAACTTGTTAATAAAATAAAAAATTTATTGTTTGATGAAGTCGATGATTTCTGCTGTTGCTCTATCACGTCTTACTATTGCCTCCTTTGCTTTGGCATACTTGTTTGCACCTTGCAGTGCTCTTGCGGCCAGTATGTTTGAACCTATCAACAATCCTACATCCAGTGTGCCTTCAATTATTTGCGTTCCACCGACTGCAATGATTACTATTGTTAAAAGTCCTGTTAAAAATATTTCTAGATTTGCTGTGCTGTCTTGTTGTAGACTTAGGTTTACTCGTTGAGAAGTCAACAACATCATTATGATCATGAATATTGCTGTGATTATCGCCGCGGTCCAGTTTATATAAAGTAGCACCACTAGAAAAGCCAAAACAAAAGGCCAATCCAATATCCATGCAGTGATGCTAGAATTCGTTGCACCTCTTATTGTTGCTCCTGCTATCTCTAATTTCTTAAACTGCTCTCCGGTGATTTGTTTTTGTTTAATTTTGTTTGCATAGGCATTTATTAATGGTGTGAAAATTTTCTTGTTTAGTGCCTGTATCATGTTGTTCCTGTTTTGCCTAAATGCAAATTCAAAACACAACATTAATATTGCACCCGCCCCTAGTGATACCAAGGTTGCCAGTACTCCTGATGCTAGATATTTGTTAAGCACAATTATTACAAATAATGCAGGAGCCAATGCACTGATACCAATAATTAGACTGCTTACTAATAACATCATGGCGATAGATTTGTCGCGGAATAAGTGTCGTAAAAAACTTTTCATTATGTGTGTATTTAATGATTTTATTTGACTATTGGATTTACCAAGCCAAGTACTTTATGTAATTGATACCTGGCTATCTGCCAGTCTATCTGTGCGTTAAGGTAAGCAACCTCACTCATTAGATGTGCAGTCTTCATGCCAAACACTGCCATAATGGGAGAGTTACCTGCTTGGAAGTCTGCCAATGTAAGTTTGTACATTTCGTCATTAATTTCTACTGTACGTTTAAGTGTTTCAAGATTCTTCTCAACCAATACATAATTGTTCCATGCATTCTTGAATTGCTCATCTGTAGTTCTTATGATATCAGCATATCTATGATTTGCCGCATCTAAACGCACACGATCAGCATTGGTCATATGTTTATTTTTAAAGTTGAATATCTTCCAGGTCATTGTTACATCTGCTCGCCATTCTTCTTTACGTGAACTGTCTGTGTCGTAACCACCTGCAAGTTCTCCATCCTTTTCTGTGTAGGACAGTTTGCCATCTATTCTTGGCTTGAACTCTGCATTATCAAATGCCAGTTGTTCTTGTGCTATCAAAATGTCTTGTCTTGCAATTTGTACAGATGTGTTGTTGGTAACCTGTGTGCCTTGATGTGGAATAATACCTAACAAGTCTATCAATGGTTTTGGCATCTCAGCAATATTGTGTGGGAAGAATCTCCAGACGTTTTGAAATCTCTGTATTGCACTGTCTAATCCTAGTCTGCTGGTCATCGACAGTGTTTGATAAGTTCTGTATTGCTGTTCTATCTGTAATTGTTCTAGTTTCGATCCTTCACCTTTCTTTACTTTCTCTATGGTCATTGCCAGTGTTATCTTTGCGTTGGCCTCAACTTTTTTATTTGCTTCATGTGTGTTGTATGCTTTAGACAAATTTAACCATGCATTAATGGCCTCCATGACAACGTCTTCTTTTGTAAGTTCTAATCTATAATAGGCTTGTTGAGCCGTGTGTTTTGCTTTATCTATCATGGCAGTGGTCCTGCCTGCGTCCCATATCATTTGTGTAATTGTAATTGATTTTTGAATGCCCTGTTTTGAATCATGTGTAATGGTGTTGCTTGGATATGTTCCTTTAGCAGGAGTCCTGTCATCTTCCCAATTATTACCAATGGAGATTGTTACTTGCGGATAATAGGCTGTGTACTCGGATTTAAGTGATTCTACTGCGGCTTCATAATCTAATTCAGCGGCCTTAACTTTTTCGTTCTCGACAATCAGTCTCGGTAGCAATTCATGAAACTGCATCCAATCAATTTTTTGTTCGGCGTCAACTTCTGCCCATTCCTTTTCCGTGGCTTTTTCTACAAGTTTTTCATCTGCTTTTGCATCCTCTTCTACTTTAGCAATCTCTTCTTTTACTTCTGGTTTCTGCACGTCTGCAACTTCCATGTCATGTAGTCTTTTTCCTTTGATTACATCTTCTACTTTTTCCTCAACTTTTTCTGCAATATTTTTTTCTTCTTTTAGTTCCTCGACCTTCTTCTCTGTAACAATGACTTCCTCTTCGATCTTCTCAATCTTCTCAACTTTTTCAACTATCTGAGGTGCTTCCTCTACTTTGTCTTTGAATTCCTGTATTGGGTTTGCTTTTTTCTTTGGTGCCTCAACTATTTCTATGTCCAGACCTTCGACAGGTTTAGTTCTGATCCTTGCCTGGAAACCTTCACCCCCTACACACTGTTCTTGTATGTACTGTTCAGTTTCTTCAATAGTTTCCCATTTGCAACCTGTGTTGTCCTCCGCAAAGACGGCTATGTTCCAGTTGAACATGATTGCTATCAATATGTAATGTATAAGTTTGTTCATTATATACCCGTATTTATACAACCACGGTTACCTGGTCGGCCGTGCCGGTGTAGTCGTCCAGTTCCCACTGCATCTCGTATGTGCCATTGTTGTCGCTGTCTATTTTGAACAGTGTGCCG